>Ga0126338_10004359_pt1 | contig 10028 bp, 5 predicted proteins | sample OrbCmetagenome_2_FD_92529 | JGI IMG/M metagenome (GOLD analysis project Ga0126338, IMG submission 92529) | Coral microbial communities from Petempiche,Puerto Morelos, Mexico - Orbicella C C metagenome | ecosystem: Host-associated > Invertebrates > Cnidaria > Coral | place: Petempiche,Puerto...
CCAATCGGAAGCTCGCTTTTTCCCGCACTTGGCTCCGGCCATTACACGATATCGATGAGCAGTGTGCACCTTCTAACCAATCAGGACGGAGACGTTTTTCAGCCAATCGGCTGCAACTTCAAAGGCAAAGCTGTTTTGCTGTGGCGATTTTTTTCCGCAAGAAAGAAAACTTCGAACGTCGATAGGTTTACAAGGCTGCTTAATATACGATATAATCCCAAAAACTAGGGGACGGACCGTTATTGTTTTGAGGGGGGGGGGGGGGGGGGGGGGGGGGGCGAGGTTAGGTAGTTGAAGTTGTATTCACGTCTGGCGTGTGCGCAAAAGCGCCATAAAGTGCAAATTTGTCCCGAGATTTTTGTCCATAATTGTAGTCTGCTCTATCCGTACAGAGTGTCCGCTGAAAACATGTTCCTTCAGAATTCGTTTTAGTATAATAATAGCTAACAGTGCAGTTTCTCAGTAACTTTATACTCTGATTTAGAGTAAACGTTCGGAAGACCAGTCAAAAAACCGAGAAAATCATGGGCCAACTGAGACTGAGCTATAAACTACACAGGTACAAAATAAACGGCAGTGTATTATACATATTTTATTTCAAAAGTTTTAAAGCATTTTTTAATGTAAGACGATAACAGGAACTGGATGTGCAATTTTCCTCGAAAGTTCATTTTCCAGGGCTTTTCTCTTATCCGCCCTTTTCAATCTTTAAGGAAATGCCCTGGGTACAAGGTTGTTAGAAAGTGTAAGGCTTGGATTTCTAGGAAAAAGTTAAATAAGTATTTGTAATAAACTATTTTATTAAGCATTTTTGTTTGATAAAGCAATGAACTTGATAAATGGGAGGTATGCGATTGTAAAGGGCTAAGGGGTTTTAATGCCTTAATTGTGAATTAAAAAGTAACTTTTGGAAATTTTTTCAGCTTTCAACGCTTTCCCCAGCCCTGTGTAATAAGTTAGGCCCCAGCCACACTAACGCGCTTTCAAAAGTCTCTATTTTCATTTGAAGAAAACGAAGCAAAATATTTTCGACCACGACTAGTGTTTTCGTTTTGTTTTCAACTGTCCACACTGATTCATTTTCATTCGAAAACGCACACTTTTTGATACGTTTTCGCCTATCGTCCACACTAAAAAACGCCCGAAATCGCTGATGGAAACAGTTGTATATGACGCTTTTTTCGGCACCGTTTTCACCTGTTCACACTAGAAACGGAGCGTTTTCAAAACGCTCCATTTTCGAAACCATGTTCGAATGCCTTCGTTTTCACCAGCGTTTCCGGTCGTTTTAGTGTGGATGATAGGCCAAAACGCATCAAATTAAGTATGCGTTTTCACGGAAAACCCATTAGTGTGGTCGGGGCCTTAGTGTTCGACAGTAAAAAAACATTTCAATAACGCCTGCTGACGTCTACAATGGTCTGAATTCGGGGATTCCCCTACTTTTAATTATGTTTGTCCACTTGATTTGCATAATTCTGCATGATCAAGATAACATGGCGCACTGTATTTTTCGACAAGACATGCCTGAATCTCTACCGATGGAAATAGCACAAACAATCACAGAAATTACCGAAAGGAGGAAAAATAGCCTCATTAAGGACACTGGCAACAGTTGCTGGCACTTTTCCAACAGCTACACTTTAACGGATGATTACTACCACTGTTTAACAAGTGGTGTTACATAGTGGTTTGCGGTGACACCATTGCAGTTAAATAAGGTGGCGATTCATGTTTCGCATTCATCAGTGCCACTGAAGCATCGCATAGCGTGGACATCTTGTGAGTACCAAATTGACTAAGGTATTATTTCTAAGATCAGTGGAGGGAACGAAATATCTATTTTTATTCAAAAACCGCTGAACAGCCGACTGAGAACAAACAGACGTAATGTAAGATGAGGAATTTTGAGACAGTTTTTGTTGGTTTTCATCATTATCTTTGATTTATCATAGTATCTCTCTTCACGCTCGTCGGCGCATAAGGCCGCAAGTATCTTAAATTTATGGCATAGTACATACTAAAATTGACGAGAGCTGAAGGATAAATGATTAGCGCAAGATGCAATTGTGATGACTGTAGCACTTGCTTGTAAACAATATCCGTAAATCGGAGTGGAGGCGCCGGGCCCTCTGTGATAATTTTTTGTGTTATCTTTCATTTCTGATGTGTTTGTTGAAACTAATTCCGTCTAACCATGCATTAGAGCAGCCTGGAGTGCTATTTCTGCGGGATGAAGTGAGTGCGTTTCCTGTGAACTTCTTGTCCTGCTAACTTAGCCTCATGACCACATCAAGAGTAGCGAAGTCTGCCGTGAAACATTCAGCAGCTTATAAACCAAATCAGCAAATAAATGGTAAAGAAGGAAAAGGGGAAAAAAAAGAGGAATGATAGTAGCCTGTCTCACAGCCGCCTCTCCCCAGAAAAAAGAATCGATTTTTTTTCCTGGGAGAGGCGGCTGTGACACAGGCTAGAATGATAGCGGTATAGCCTTCAACGGGGTAGACTACGAGTAGTCCCTCTTTCGCTTAGTCCGTCGTGCGTGACGTGAAAGAAGACCGCGAGAAAAAAAATGGCCGCGCGAAATCCTGGGGGCGGGAAGCGCGAAAGGAGTCCGTGTCGTTATAAGCTCCAGAGTTGCAGAGAAGTAGACAGTGCTCTTTGTTGACATTTATACTCTTCATATGTTACACTGTCATATTTACCCTGCAGTTACTATAGCGAACTTAGCGATGTCATTTACAATCGCTAATTGCATTAATGGGTAGATTTCAAACCAGGTCGAGCGTTCCAGGTGAGACCATCCAAAATTCAGTCTAAAAAGTAAACAAAAGCCCATTTCCTTAGAACACATTTCCAGTTGTTGTTTCTCGCTGTTGCCTTAATAGGTAGCCCTATTGGCTGTTTCTTGGATCGTGGGAATGACAATAAAGGGCAATGGTCCAAGTGAAATGTTTGTACCCAGCTGTGAGTAAAGCGCCAAAACAAAAAAGCGGGCGTGGGAGTCTTAAAATACAAATCTTGTTTATTTTAATTGTATGGGTAACAATAGTGTAACTCACTCACTGATCAGCAGTCGCTTTATTTTAAAACTGCATTACTTGGCAGAACGAGAACGCCATACAGGAGGTAGACCACGGATAATCCCTCTTTCGCTTAGTCCGTCGTGCGTGACGCGAAAGAAAACCGCGAGAAAAAAATGGCCGCGCGAAATCCTAGTGGCGAGGAGCGCGTGAAAGGAGTCCGCGCTCCTCGCCCCCAGGATTTCGCGCGGCCATTTTTTTTCTCGCGGTTTTCTTTCGCGTCACGCACGACGGACTAAGCGAAAGAGGGACTACTCGAAGAATCCTTACCATACGTGGATTCTTCGGTTCCTCTGACGAACCATGATCCGAGAGATCTCGGATTGATCTGTTTAGAGAAAAAACGCAAAATCCGTTTTCGGATTTAAGAATCCAATCTTGGATTTTCTTAAAGAAACGCACCCTTAGATAACATCAAAAGATTATTACAAATAAACTGCAACGAGTACAGAATGCCAGCGCCAGACTGATTTTTAAAGAACAGAAATTTTGCCATGTAACGCCTCTTATTTATGAATTACACTGGATACCGATTAGATACAGAATCGAGTTTAAAATACTTTTAATTACTTTTAAGATTCTTAATTTTTGAGGGCCTACTTATTTATCGTCTCTTATTTCTCTTAGGCTCCCATCCAAATATAATCTAAGGAATTCTAGCCATAAACGTTTACTTAGTTATCCGCGTTGTAAAGCAAAAGCTACACTAGGTGACCGTTCTTTTAGCTGTGCTGCAAAACCAAGACAAGAAAGCTTTATAGCCTTAGGCTTTAACATGAAATAGAATAAATGTCATGGATCTTTATCTGGACGGTAAGGTCAGTCTTGCGTGCATTGCAGACAGTCCAGAATATATACGGTTGTGCGCATTATGTAAATGCTCTTTATGTCTGGGAAATAAAGGAAAAAATTACTCAAGCCGGCGACGCAAGAATAGACAGAATAGGCTCGGCCTTAGCTAACTTACCAGTGAAATGCTCAAGGCAAGGCAGTCAAGGTAGTCTTCACGATAATTAATTTTCTCCGATAATAATTGTTCTCCCAAAGTGCATGGCAACTCACTGTGTATGCAGGTAATTATCGTTAGACATGCTTATAAATACCTCCCCCAAAAGATACCAATTACTCTATAGATAACGTCACAGCTGAGTCATTTTTCAAACCAATCAAAACGACGATCGTGTTGATGTTAACCTATAAAAACTGGGATTAGGCTGAGGGCGGGAGATGACTGACATTTCAGGCTAGGAATATGTGGAATTATTATTTTAATCGTAAGTCATACATTCATCTTTGCCACGGAGGCATCGGATAGCGTGGACATCCTTTAAGCTGGGGAAACCGGTGAGTATCAAAATTTACAAATGTATTATTTCTAAGATCAGCACGGGGAACGAAATATATATTTCCATTTAAAAAGCGCTTAACAGCTAACTGTGTAAATAGACCTGATGCAAGAAGTAAGGTGAGGAATTTTGTGACAACTGGTTCTTTTTGTTTTTCATCATCATCTTTGATTTATCATAGTATCTCTCTTCACGCCTCTCGGCGCATAGGGCCGCAGGTATCTCAAATTTACGGTAGTGTACATACTAAAATTGACGAGAGCTGAAAGATGAATCAAGTCAGCGCAAGATGTAATTGCGATGGAATTGTATCGGAACGACCGTAGCACTTGCCTGTAAACAATATCCGTAAATCGGAGTTAGAGTCGTAGCTGTTATGGCGCTCTGTGATATTTTTTTGTGTGTTATCTTTCATTTCTGATATTCATTGTCGCACTTTGAAGAGTACATTGAAGAATGTTATGAAGCTGTTTACCTCTTATAAATTATTTAAAGTTCTCAGAGTTTAAGCTCGCAAACTCGCAACTCGTAACTCGCAACGCGCAACGCGCAACTCGCAACTTGCAAGCTAACTGATACTAAAAATAACAACATCTCACACAATAGTCTTGCCTCGAGGCCAATTGCGGTTTGGGTTTGTGCCATTGAAATTTTTCAAACTGAATCGCGTTAGCACATTTAAGACCTGAATATAACTTAAAACAGTTCGTCTCGTTAATTAAGAGTAGTTTCTGTGTTGTGTCGTGGAGACAATGCAATGAATACGAAGCAGAATCATATATTCAAGTTTCTTGTCATTCAACCCAGAAGGGTAGCACTCGACTGTTCTCAGCCGTTATTTCCGTTTGTGTCCACGAATTAGGCTGAAATCTTTACCTTCATGTTGACTACAAGCATTGATCGCTCGATATATATTTTTCCTCAAGCATCTGAACGGGCCAGAACCCTAAATCCTCGAATTTGATTGGCTAATCATACGCACGTGACCGGTCCAGCTTTTTACGATACGGCCCACGGGCCGGATTTTTTCCCCGCTGCCTAAATTTCGCTCCTAAAAGTTAGCGGTAATCGTCAATCTTTTACCTTTTTTTACACATCCATCGACGATTAGTCAACGCAAGTTTATCTCTGTTCACATTAAAATGGCAATGAGGAAAGTCACTGTAAGTAAATTCAATTGAGTGTTTTAAAGTTGTGAAAGTTTGCTTGATTGTTTGTAGCTTGGCGCTGTAATGGCGCGTAATCCAGTGTTGCTCTCGCCGTAAAATTTGAGTCAATTTCAGTCGAGTTTACCTCTCAGGACCAGCCAGCAAATAACAAGCTTAATCTCCTTTGGTTCTTACGCCTTCTCTCCCGATAGTTCAGTAAGCTACATTGTCTTCCTTCCCCTCTCCCACCCCCTCTTTCTTTGTTTTGGCTCTCGCCCCATTTTCCGCGCAGACAAAACACCGAAAATCCCGTCCCTCGGTCTTTCTTTGCTTCCAAACCCCACGGAAACGCTTGCTACGCAGGCTACTAACTGGGCAAACAGACCTCATGCAGGTGTAAGGTGAGGAATTTTGAGACATTTTTTTGTTTTTCATCATCATCTTTGATTCATCATCGTATCTCTCTTCACGCTACTTGGCGCATAGCGCTGCCGGCAAGTATCTTAAATTTACGGCATAATACATACTAAAACTGATGAGAGCTGAAGGATAAATGATTATACGCAACATGCAATTGTCTAACACTACAAATGTTTCATGGTTTTATAATGTTGAACATTTTCTCAATTTTCGTGGTCGAGAAAACGTCATTGCGACGCTAAGAAGGTCAGTGTACATATGTGTGAGAAATTTTGTTCCTTATATATTGTTTACATTTCAGTCGTTAGAATTAATCACGCGGTCGTGGACAGAATTCGAGAGAATTGTTAACACGCATGATTGTAGTGGATAGAAACCTACGATCGATGTTCTTCTACGTGGGTAATGTTTGTGATCGAGTATAAAATATACATGTAAATAGTATCAAACGGACACTGCAAAAAGAATGCATGATTTTTTTGTCCACGTTTTAGTAGATCGGTCATATAAGTTTGCCAACAAACTGAGCTGTCACAGAAATGCAATATTTTGTTATTCGGTTTTGTTTTTACAGAACTTTTGTTCTTATTTGCTTTTGTGAACCTTCACATGATTCGATCAGTATAGATACTGTTTCTGTATACGTAAATCACTTTACCTCACATAGTTGTCATTGTTTGTGGAAGTACGGTATTTCAGAGTTATCGATCGTTCACGAGAATGCTATTTGTCCCTTTCAAGGTCTTAATGCTGACGGATATCAATGACCCGTTTAAGAAGACCTGTTTTCAGCGGACACCCTGTATTAAGCGGACAATAGCACGGGTCCCGAGGGTGTCCGCCTAATTTAAGTTTGACTGTACAGAGCTTCACGTTTCTCGTTATTATTCATAATTAATCTATTCAACGATTCTGGAAAAAAACCCACATGTCATATTTATCCGTCACGACGTAGTCAAACTGCATGCACCCCCTCCGCGCATCCACTCTTCAACCTTAACGCTTTGGTATTGAGAAGATGCTGCACATTGGGCATGGAATGAGTCGCCGATCAATAAAAGGAAAAGAAACACTCAAGCCGGCGACACAAGAATCGGCTCGGCCTTACCTAACTTAGCTCAAGCAAGACAGTCAAGGTAGTTTTCATGACATATTTTCTTTGTTCTCCGATCATCGGTGTCAGTTTGGCATCAGTGAGTTTGCAGATCGGATCTGCAAACTCACTGATGCAAAACTTGCACAACTACTCTACAGATGAAATCTCAAAGTTCAAACATTTTTGACGACAATGAAAATGACGATCGTGTTGATGTTAACCTATAAAAACGGGGATTAGGCTGAGGGCGGGAGATGACTGACATTTCACGCTAGGAAGTTGTAGAATTATCATTCAGTTTAGTTGTAAGCACTTGCACTGTACGTCATGCATTACATTCATCATTGTCACAAAAGCATCGCATAGCGTGGACATCCTTTAAGCTGGGGAAACCGGTGAGCACCAAATTTGCTCATGTACTATTTCTAAGATCAGTAGAGAAAACGAAAGATATATGTCTATTTAAAAAGCGCTGAACAGCTAACTGGGCAAACAGACCTTATGCAAAGCGTAAGGTGAGGAATTTTGAGACATTTCTTTTTTTTTGTTGTTTTTCATCATCATCTTCGATTTATCATCGTATCTCTCTTCACGCTACTCGGCGCATAGCGCTTCAGGTATCTTAAATTTACTGCATAGTACATACTAAAATTGACGAGATCTGAAGGACAAATGATTAGCGCAAGATGCAATTGCGATGGAATTGGATCGGAAACTGACCGTAGCACTTGCTTGTAAACAATATCCGTAAATCGGAGTGTAGGTGCCGGGCGCTCTGTGATCATAGTTTTTTTTGTGTGTGTGTTATCTTTCGTTTCTGATATGTATGTTGTAACTTATTCCATCTATAAACCATACATTAGAGTGGTATGTAGTGCTTGGTCTGCTCGGTGGTAGGAAGTGAGCGCGTTCTCAGTGACTACTTGTCTTAGTAACTTAGCGGCGAGTGCAGTTTCAGCTTTTTGAAAAACTCACTCGTGTGACCCTCATAACCATTTCAAGTTGTTGTTTCACTTAGAACACAGTTACCAGCCCACGTTTCACTGGATTAATATCAGAATAAGCTTTAGCCAATCAGACCCCTACCCCGAGTGATATGATATCATCATAAAACAATAGAGATTGCTCGCAAAACTGTGAGAAACAAAATACGTGCAATTATGCAAAAATATTCACGAAGAAATCAGCTTGGACTCTATAAAGTCTACATATAGTACAAAACTGTTAATGGCTCGGTTCGTGATAAGGTCGTTGAAAGAAAGGAAACGCTCGACTGATTTTTGCATAAATTATCACCCTTAACAAACGTTACGTGGGAATTTCATCTCTACTATCAAACCCTATCTCGACACAGCAAAGTATTTCCGGGAATTTTACACAAATTGCTGGAAAATTCGGGAATCAATATATTTTCAGGGAGCAAGGAATATCGCATTAGTCAGGAAGATACTTCGGGACTTCGAGACGACCATCACGTGACACGTGATGTTAGTGCTCAAGCAGCGTTTATTGAATCTCCACTCCTCCCGTCACGCTAACACGCTTCACACGCCCCCTCACAAAACAAGAAGGTCAGCACTCCATGAACAATCTCTTAAACCACTGTTGTTTTCTCTGTTCGTGATTGACTTAAGATTATTTGCTCTTCATGCAATTTGATTCGATTCATAATAACGTCATTGTTTCAATCAGGAATCAAATGCTCGACTGATTTTATTTTGAGCCGAAGTGGCCGAGCTATAGCTCTGTTGACTTCTGTCACTTCTCTGTTGGTGTGCGAACTTGCATAAACTATTACAGCTGTTAGAACGTTACGCAGGATGACATCTCTAACAAATGCTACATCGACATTTTAAGCAAATTACCGGAAGATTTGGGGGAATCAATTAATTTTTATTTTGAGCCGAAATAGCCGAGCTATAGTGCGAGACTTGCGTAGCGTTACACGGGGTGACATCCGGCGATCAAATTGCAAACGCTACAACGACACAGCACATTATTACCGGGAATTTTACACAAATTACCGGATGATTCGGCCGGGGTAATCAATTAATTTTCAGAGAAAAAGGGATACCGCGTCATTTCATAACTCTCCTTCACGTCTCTTATATTTGATAAAAATTAGCATATTTGGGTAATGGACCATTTTGACGATGTCACGCAATATCAACAATTTCCATAGTTTCGTATAAACAAAAAAGTGGCAGTTAATTAAAGCATTGCTCCCCGGCATACATTTCTCTGTAAAAATTGACGATTTGGAGATCGAATTATGTAGCAAACTTCGTCTTCGGCTGATTCGTCCGTCAGCGCGCGCTCAAGACGTGTCACGTCTGCCACCTACTCAACAACCGATTAGCCCGGGGTGTCTAATCGATGACAATCGATATCAATCAATAAGCCTAATCTTTGTACCTAACTGCACACATATTAACCCATGACCGTCAGATTTTAAGATTTCTAGCTTAACTGACCACAAGCGTGTTTGTACTTGACTGGGTATGTTAGAGTCTATTTAAACAACAGAGTGTCACTGTCGAGGAACTATCGACTGAAAGTTGGCCGGCGGAAATTTGATGCTCTTAAAACAAATATTTGCCCTCGAACCTTCGCTTCTCGGGCAAATAAGCTATTTTTAACAACGTCAAATTTCCACGGGGCAACTTCCGAGACATAAACAGTCTAGGTGTGCTTACCATTTACAAAAACCATCCGGTTGGAAATTTCAGGCATAAACATTAAACAATTAAATTGAACATTGCGGAAGAGGGAATCGCTGTGAAGTATATCCACATCAGCCAGAGAGACTTATAAGAGCAGAAAAATAGCATCACCTCAAATCACAGTCCATATTTTCTGAAGCTTCCCAAACGGAATGGCGCGAACCATTTGATTTTCCAACTGGAATTTCCGGTTTTCCCATGTAAATGGTAAG
>Ga0126338_10004360_pt1 | contig 10026 bp, 5 predicted proteins | sample OrbCmetagenome_2_FD_92529 | JGI IMG/M metagenome (GOLD analysis project Ga0126338, IMG submission 92529) | Coral microbial communities from Petempiche,Puerto Morelos, Mexico - Orbicella C C metagenome | ecosystem: Host-associated > Invertebrates > Cnidaria > Coral | place: Petempiche,Puerto...
TGTACAGCTCATGTAAAAGAAGCATCCGTCGGAACACAACTTGGTCAGCGATATATATAAGCTTACAGCGGAACATACCTAAATTCGACACTGTCTTAATTCACTCAAACTGGAGCAGCTTACGACGAAAATACTTAAGCAAAATTCCAACAGACGTAAACGCGTTGAGTTGTGGGCCAAAAACATGAAAAATTTCGGAAATTTCGGACGCCATTTCCCCCGCGTGACATCCGCAAAAATCCTCGCAGCATGTACGCGCGTGTGCCGGAGGCGATGGCGCAATTTGTTCTAAAAATAGAATTATAGTCTCATATCATGGGGACAACCCCAATACTAGAAATGGCGCGCGCTTACGGTCTCCGTCCCCGATTATGGCTCCTGCTGAAACTTATAAGAGGCCTTGGCTTTGACTGTATGACTGTTTATTAGTTATCTGTCAAGTTAACTATCCAGGCTGTACTGGTAATAAAGACCCATCATAACCCTCATATTTGCCTGCAAGTGACAAGGGTAAATTTAAAAGGCGTAATTCCATGGTAACTTATCAAGATTTGGACTGTTTTTCGACTCATTTCTTTCCTGTTAGGGTTTTCAACTGATCCCACCAAAGGCTAAGCCAGCGCCTCCCGATAAGCCCCAGTCCATCGCGGCCATACCAGCCAAGTCCGACTATCAGGAATACTTCATGAGTATTGGCCGAATCTCACACAAACTAAGTCTGACGTCACCGGAAGTGACGGTCACAAAGTACAGACCACGCCACCAGCTGGGATCCCAACCCACCAACTACAGGTAGGGTAAACTTGCTGCTTGAAGTTCGCAAGAGATAATAACAAGAAGCACGCAAAGCTACAATTAGGGGCTAAAGTTGTTTAGACACAAACTTTCTCCCTTCAAGTGTAATTCGGTCTACCTACACTCCTCATATTTCGCCCCCCTCCCCCCTCCCCTCTTTCCCATGTTGTAACCACGTGACAGCGTCGCTAAATCCCGTTCCAATTCAACATTGATTGGGCAGGCGGGTTGCGGTTGGCTATTGACGAAAAAGGTGTTTCTTTTATCAGGGGAAGTACGGATCTCGGTTCCAAAACGTCCGATTTGCAAAAATGTCTCGACACTTTTGTCTTTGATTGTGGGTTGTAGTAATAGCGACAACTATGGTAAAACTAAGATAAAAATGTACTCAAGGAGTCGAGAGGAACTTACGTTTGGCAATCACGGGTGATAATTATATGCAGTCAACCTGATATACCGAGCTGATCTTGTGGTAGAGAACATTCAAGAAGAGCTTCATTCTACGTTTCCTTGTTTATAACAAGCCAATAATTTCCAATCATACATGATGTAAACCTCGATGCCGCTGAGATTCAACCCAAAGGGTTGGCTGCCCCCATTTCTTTCTTGAGATATCTATCAAGAAGATGGCATCTCAGTTTGGGGTAATTTTAATGTTCGGATGCAGGAGTTGGTAATAATAACTATATCTTATTTCTGTTTGTAACGAATGTTGGATGTAAAGAATATGATTCATGATTAAACTGTTTGAGCCCCAAATGTAAAGAAACTGGTTCACTGAAGAATAGACCCTTTGCAAAAATGGTGCCTAAATTTGGATAACAATACTTTATACATCATGAGCCTCGTTTCTTATGTTTCCAAACAAAGGACTTTCTCGTGAGTTTGAAGCTAAGGATGTAAATATTGCCATTCAAATGTAGTGCCATTTATGCAAAGCTCTATGCAGTTTCAAAATGGGCCATATTTGTATTTCCGTTTTGGACTGAAACTAGCTTGCAACTGAGGCTAATGGTAAATGCGGGGAGTCGATCTTTTCAAATGCAAAGGGTTTTGATCCCCATTTAGTCGTATTCCTCCATTCCAAGCCTCCATTCCAAGCTAATTCCAGTCCAGTAACGAGAACACGAATATGGTCTATTCGAGAACGCATACCCGCCCCGGCCGTTGTTTATGTATGATATGTATGGTTTGTTTATTTATTTGTTTGTGTCTTTGATGATGACATTTTCTAATGGTTCCTACACAGCTATCGCCTTTGGATCCCACAGAGAAAAATGTTTGAACCAAATCAAGGAAGATTCCTGCGCGAAGAAATGGACAATTACAACTGGAATTACTTGGACCAACACATTTGTGGAGACCCTGAATTTGATGAACTTATCGAGGTGACATAATCATGCTTTTATTTTTACCAAAAATACCTTGACTCTAGTATGTAATTTGTATTTTTCTTCTGCTTAGTCTTTAAATTACTGGAAGGCTCGCTTTCTCCTGCTGCCGTTTTCGCCGTTTTCGCAGCGTAAAATGAAAGAAGAAGGATGGGGAGACAAGAAGAATACAAGTTCACAAGAAGACAGTGTTGTGGATGGAATCCTGAGATTTCTTGAGGTCCTTAATCGAATAAAACGTCTTCAACCTCAGAAAGTGCCGCAAACACCCAAGGTAAGTTGAACAAGAGGGATAAAGTACTTCAGGACTATATTATATGAAATCCGTTTCAATCGTGACATTGCGTGACACATAGTTTGAAACTGCCGTGACACCACGTCCGCGGGTCTTTTCTCAAGTTTGTCATTGCGTTTTTGTTTGAAGTTTTTGCTTCATTACGCTGAAGACGTTTAGTGTCAATTTTGAAAAACAACTTCACTGTGCAATGGTTGTTTTCTTCTGTTGGTTCTTTTTTACACTCCAGTTTATCTTATACATTCATTCAGGAACGAAAGCAGTCTGAGGCTTCTTTGTCATCTCGTCGCATTAGCAAACAGCACGAGCACAAAACAGCCCGACCCCTATCCTCTGAGTTAACCGTAGCCAAGGATAACAACTCTACGCCCGGCAGTCCGTTGGCTATTAGATCGCGGTCGTCCTCGGCAACGGGGGAGGAGTTTGCTGGTCCGGATACTCGTGGCAGTCCTTCTCGAGAATTGGCCAGGTTAGTTTTTCACGTTTTTGTGTCAATAATAGCAAGGAATAATTCCTTTCTCGGTGTTCTCTTTCCATGCTTAATTCCTAACCAATCTTAACTCTGGTTAACCATTGTTCTCCTGAGAGAGTTTTTTGTTCTTGCTCTAAACTTTCATTCAAAGTCCAGTGTTAGGAGTCATGTCACGGTGTGTGGGTTATTTTGGCTACACACAAAATTACCTTTCAGTTGAAGGAAACCTGAATAGTATACTAAGATAGAAAGACACCTAAGAGATAGTAATAAACCATAAAGGAACAATGATGGTTAAGGATGGAGAGGATTAAGACGGATTACAAACGAGGAACTTGAAACATTTAGGCTTAACTTTTCAAGATGCCCGAACCGTGACGATTTCTTATCAAATTTTCTTCTGAGTGGACTGACTCATACTTCGTGTACGTATAATGATTTATTCCTTTATCATAGCGAGCAGCCGAAAACAATGGACGAGTCAGAGAAAGAAAGGCTTAGTGTAGAATCACCGCTGGAGAGTGTAGCAGAGGCCATGCTGGATCCTGGGTACGTCTTATTTCACACACTTAGGTCGTGTCCTATTGGGATCAGCCGTTTCTGGTTGCTTGGGTTTTTTCGTGGTCTATTGGAGAAAAATCGTTTTCGGTTGCTTTGGTTGATCACCTTTTTCAACCGGCCTCAAACCAGGTTGAAACAGTTGAAAAAGTATTTGCGTGATTATGTCACGTGATTGTGGCTCGCTTAAGAACTATTCCCAGGAGTTGCCGCGTCTCAACCGAAAACAGTTGGAAAACTGTTCTATTGAGAAATGTCAACCTTATCAACCCAAACCGGTTGCGATTGAAACTTTCAATCCCAATATAACACGACCTTAGATCGTAACAGTTCTACTAGGATCAAGTGTTCTCGATTGGTTAGGTTGGTTGAGTTTTTAGGAGTTGAATCGAAAAAAAACAATTTCTTTAAAATAATTACAAATTTTCAGAGGTTCATCTCGTGCCTCAGTTGGGTAAACCATGAAACTACTACTATGAAAATCTTGCATGAAGGAAATGATAGCCAAAATGTAACTGACCTACCGTTTTATCAAAGCGCTGTTGTATTGGCGTACATATGTTCACCGTTCAAACGATGTGATCAGGCTTTACCGAGCGAACTTTTAACGGCAAGTAGACTCTTGTGGCGATTTCCTTAAGAATAAGAACGCAGCTAGCACAAGCTAAGATATTTTGAGGTTAGCATGTGGTCGTGTGGCGAGAAATACTGTATGTTATGTTCTGTTTGTCTTCTATAATAAGGCTTTGCCGGTTATGTGGACAAACGTTTAGTCTTAGTACTGGTAACAATATTCATAAAAGAAGACAGGTGGAAGAAAGAACCACATTGGACAACTTCAATACTGTCGCTGTTTTAGCTATCTTATGCCCACCCCGAACGAATTTTTAGTCACTTAGAAAAGTGAATTCAGTTGTCTTTAGTAGCAGTTGCTTGTTTTACTCGGCAGAAAAGGCTTGACTTTCCTACCAGAGTTAAAGGGACTGAAGCCTTCCAGCTTTTTAAGCGTCGAGGCGATATCGTGGATTTTACAGAATGTGGATGGAGTCAATTCTAAGGAGCAAGCCATTCAGCTGTGCCAGGTCAGCGGCTTTGACTTCCAATTGTGCCTCGTTTTAATATCGAGGCTAGTAAGATAGTAAGGGTGCAGTTTAATATCGAGTAAAGCGTGTGACAAAAGGTTTTTTTCTTTTATTTTTTCTGCAATTTTGTGTTATATTTAAACATTGACACGCGGTTTTAGAAATTGTCGCTCTTTCGAGCAGGAGCAATGACCTAGGTTCCTTCTCCAGTTACAAACCCATGCGAGCACTCTAGGATAGATTTGTCTCGTCGCTAGACAAATTGGCGGGCCTTTGACTGGCAATGGAGGACATTCCTCTTTGGAACTAATAACGTCAATAACTTTACAAACTGGGATACAGTGGCCTCTTGAATTTACATCAGAAAGCCTAATGATTAAAACGCGTCCAAGCTTTCTCAAGGTCTATTCTGGACACCAGAAGGGAAAAGACAACTGGGAAGGCCTAGAACAACCTGGAGGACGTCAACGGAAAAAGAACTCGAGACCATACACTTGACCTGGAGTGAAACCCGGAAGGCGGCACAAGATCGTTCTCGCTGGAGAGAGAGACTGAAGGCCTTATGCGTCCGATGGCGCGATGAGGACTGATGATGGTTTCTCGACAAAAAAAATATCTGTGAATGATGCAATTTGGTACCTCGAGTCTTTTTCCTTACTGCGCAAGCGTGACGAAATGATCACTCCCTTCCCGACCGCTGTTCAAGGGAAAGAAGACGGATCTCTGTTTGAAAACGTGTCGTGTCTCCCTGGTTGTAGCTTTTAATCTTTGTCTTTGAGATTTTCGTTTTAATTTCAATTGCAGAAAATGGTGGAGGCAGGTTTCATCCAGCATGCTTCAGAAAGCGCCAAGCAGACCTTGGTAGAAGGTTTCATCATATTCTGTTTCACACCAAAATCCTCTTGGGTGGAGAAAACAGAGGGTAAGTTCTTGAGGTAGTCTTTTACATAAGCCTTATTAGCTTCCCTGGGCTTCCTTGCTTAATATACATTGATATGTTGTAAAAAGATTTATAAATGGCAAAAACTAAAACAAACAAACAAAGTTCAGAATTAGTTCTCAGTTCACAGACTGACGCGCAATGGGAAAAACTGGTTAGAATCGCGCAAATTTAGGCGATTCAATTGCCGTCAAAATAATGGTTGAGTTTCAGTTTTACTTTCTTTGTAGGAAGATGAGATTAAAATATGTTATATCGTTGGACCTTCAAGACTGTTGTTTTTTCAAGCCATAACTGTGGTGCTCTTGATTGCTTTGAAATTTTATCCTGCACTTTCTCGTAAACTTTCACGAATGTTCGTGGTGTAATCGTGTTATTTTTGTAGCATGAATTAGATTTTCCCTTTCTGTGTAAAACCAACTGTTCTCTTGAACAACACTACACTGTGAAACTCCCTTCGGCGAATCAGATCAGACAAATGTACACTTCACACGGACATAAGATATTTCTGTTCCAGATCAGTCAGTTATGTGATATTTTTGTTATTTCTTTTCTAGATATCCTTGACACCTCTAAGTTTCGCGCGCCTCACCGAAGCTCGATCGACGTGGAGCGTTTTGAGGTCGATCTTTTACGAGCCTTTCAAATGGAATGGTTCGAAATCGCTATTTGGCCGCGCAAGACTAGTGAAGAGGTCCCAGAATTCTTAGCACCAGATCAAGTGATTGATTCATTTCCGACTAGTTCTCCGTACAGGAAGCGCAACCGAACAAGATCGGCCCGTCGGAGTCAACGAGGACGTTTGCATTCAGACAGTGGTTTGTATTCTTAAAGCCTACTTCGTAGTGTATTAGGAGTATCAGTAGTTCGTATAGTGTAATCGTCTAGGTATGGGTAGTTCTAACCTAGAAGGCTGACCTTTGAGTCACACGCGCGAGCGGCAAAGAGCAAAGCGATCCGGCGGAAAGGAGTCTGGTGAAGAGGCTTCGAGCTCGCGGCGTAGCGCGCGCTTGTGCTCTAACGTGGGCCTGCTCGCAGGCCAGGGTAGTTCTGACAAGAACTGTTTTTTGGTGACTAGTAGTGCAGATACGAACTCTGTTGTCCAATTATGATCAATCAGGTCATTAATCTTGTCATACATAGAGTTTGAACAAAACTCCAGAACTGAACTATTATATTTCGAAATCCTAAGATTCCAATTTTTTTTGTAGTTGTTTATTTGTAATTTAGCTTTTCGTACATTCTGCAGTTATCACCAAAGTTTGATGGCTTTAGTTCGTAAATTTCTTGAAGTTCTACAACTCACCAGGTCATTTGCTATAAAACTACGAACAAAGACTATTCAAACAGCAACTGGCTCAGAATTAGACGCGTCAAGTTTGAAAATCGAATTTATTCTGCCGGAGATTTGCTAAGAAAAAATTGTCATTAAGCTATGTTGAGGAAAGAAAGAGAGAGGTCAAACCTTGGCCTATGCACATACGTTTTTCGTAACATTTTGCTGTTTGTTGCGTTACTCAGACTGCGGCTGTGGTCCCGCCTACAAGTTCGTCACGCTAGACGCCGACCCTCATCATAAGAGCCAACGCCCAGAAACTTGTACTGTCCGTTACCATGGCAACTACTGTGCCCTTCATGCGTTTGAGATCGAACTGCACTGGATAGCAGCAACTGGGTGCATTGTAAACGACATGGTAAGGAAATTAAAGAGCTTACAAGTTACACTCTTAAAATGTGTTGACGAGTCTTCAATGGATCGTACTATTTTTAACCTCGTTTAATTCTGGAATGTGGGACATTGTGTTGTGTTCTTGGGCAAGACACTTTACTCTCACAGTGCCTCTCTTCATCCAGGTGTATAAATAGGTACCAGTGAGTTTAATGCTATGTGTAATCCTGCGATGGACTAGCATCCCATCCAGGCCAGGGGGGGGGGGGGGGAGAAAAACTCCCAGTCGCTTCATGCTACAGAAACTGGGATAAGCTACGGCCTGATGGGCCACTTGCCTGGTATGCGGACTTAACGTACCTACCTTAATTCTGGAATAATTGGGCATAAGTCCAGAGAGAACACCGAAGGATGCGTGTATTCAAATAAGCGTGTTCCACAATGAGAGTATTTTTACTCCAGGGGTGCAAGAGGAAAAGCTTGGCTATGGACTGTTATTGGTCAATTTTGATTGCTTCTGGCTTTATTGTCACGATTAGGGGTGGATTTAGGGGGGCAGCCGTCTTTAGAGCGCAATTTTTCATTCGGTTTTCATTAGTTTATCATGATATTTTTGGGGAGGATGGAGCTCGCTAGAGCTCTACCGCAATTTCTTCGGCCTCCTTGCACTCTGGAAACCTCCCTTAAGATTCTGAAGCAAGACCGGCCTTTTTAAGTAACTTTTTTATTATTGTTATTGGTATTTTTTTTTTTTTTTTGTAACTGATCAAACTATACTTGTCTCCATTACAGTCACTTTTTACCTTGTCAGGTTCATTCATGGACTCGGAAAGCGCCTTCCTGTGGATTTCACTTAGTCCCCGTTCCAGTTAGTCCATTCCCTGATCCGGTTGGTAGAAATGTCGATCCTTTTCGTTTGCCCGTTTTCATTCCGCTGAACTTTTCCAACTGTACTGCAGACGGATGCGGCTTATTTGAAGGTATTAGTAACATCTGTCACGAAGATTTTATACGACTGATAACTACAAAACAAACTATGTGTTGTATAGTAAGTTAATTATGAACTTGAGGTTGATAAACTGAAGAACATTAACCTCCTTCTGGGGCGGATCGAGAGAGGGGGGAGGGGTGGTTCGGGGGCTTCGGTCGATCGAAATCCTATTTCCGAGGACCTCAATTTTGAGAATTTTCCAAGGGAAGATTCCTCCCCCTCCCCCCGACCCTCCTACATGGGGACCCGCCTTCGCCGGTCCGTATCTCGAACCCCCCTCTCTTAAAACCTGCATCCGGCCCAGGCCTTGGGATTTTCCATTCGTCAGAGACAATTCATTGTTTGCTCCGGTGAGCCTTGGGCTCGCGTTTGTCGGGCTAACATTCTCGTCCCCAAAGGTCACGAACGTTTTGGCAAGCACCAATTAAGATTATGGGGGAACTCTGATCGGTTGCAATTAGAAACTCCGCGACTCTCGGGCTTCCACCCCAATCTGGCCAACTGACAATCGAAAATGACTCATCTGCGCATAGTAAAAAGATCGGAACCACCCGGATTCTTGGTGCTTTACAAAAAGATCGCGATCTTTGATGGTAGGAAAGAATCTGTTAGTATTACGCAGCGTAAGAATAAACTGTATTCAAACCCAAGTAGTTCACTTCTATTTTTGATTGTTTTAGATTTTGATCCCTCTACTCGAAGTCTCAGAATGTTCTTATTCCTGGAAGACATTCTTCAAAGGTAAGCGTCGTTCAGGACAGAGGCTTAGGAGATGTGTCTGCTCAGGAAAGGTTACATTGTTGCTTTGTATGTGGCTCATACCATGACAGTGTTTCCGCTACGGGAAGCCGGTATCCGCCCACAGGAGGTGTCCGTTAGCCGGCGTTTCGACCGTAGTCTACTGTCTTAAAATCTTCTCATCTCTTTTGTTTAATTGTGTTAAAGGTTTGGTTTCATCCGGGACTCACCGTACGGCTCGATGCACGTGAGCTCGCCGATGGTGCAAGTCACTCCCGTGCAGTGTCGCGCGAACGACTACGTACACACAAGTGGCGTCGCTTTTGTTCGAATCTTAAACTTGGACGAAGAGGAAGATCCGTTTACAATTGGCCTGTCCAGACTAGAAGTGGAACAGCCGTCAAGCGGTTGCTGGGGCTTCCACTGGATGCATAACTACATGCTTACAAGGCGCTGGCGATCTGCGGCCACGGGAGACAGTGAGGCCGCCAATACTCTGAGGGGAGAACTGGAGGACTTCTGTGCCGATAAGAATGGCGCTCTGAAGACGTTCTGGGAGTCTTGTAGGGAACCTGCGAGAAAAGCGTTTCAGAAAAGGGCAGGGGAAGAGGACAAACCTGAAAGGAAGAAGAACGACGAAAAACGATGTGAGCTAAATAAGAATGGAGACGATTCACCTGATGTGGAAGATTCAGAGAGTTCGACACTCACACCTGACAGCCAGACTACCCCGGACACAGACATTCAGAATTTGTGGAGTTAAACATGGATCTTTGTTGGTCTCGAGAACAGAATCAGTTTAGCAAGGAAAATGAATATTAGTGAGCACTGAAAATGTCCTACGCAATACTTGACAAATATATTTTTGTACTAAAACAAAATTCGCTAAAAATTAATTGTAGTGTTCGCAACAATTTAAAGAACAATGTCGAGGAAAAGGTTGTTATTCATCGTGGTAGATGCAATAATAACGTGTATTATCGTTTGTCTCACGATGTAGTCACTGAGATGTAGATCGCGACGTTTCGACTGCTTACTGCTAGTCTTCTTCAGGCGATAAGGTCGACTGATTGCACGGTATCATTTATATCACAA
>Ga0126338_10004361_pt1 | contig 10025 bp, 5 predicted proteins | sample OrbCmetagenome_2_FD_92529 | JGI IMG/M metagenome (GOLD analysis project Ga0126338, IMG submission 92529) | Coral microbial communities from Petempiche,Puerto Morelos, Mexico - Orbicella C C metagenome | ecosystem: Host-associated > Invertebrates > Cnidaria > Coral | place: Petempiche,Puerto...
AGGTCAAGATTCTCCCATACAGACCGACTTAGCTCGGTTAATAAGATGTTTATTATATGGCAAAGAAGAAAACTTTAATTCGTTTAATGTAACTGGTTTGCTGACATTTTGCTTGCGAACGGCAATGAGCTTAACTTAAACCTGCCAAAATTTGCTCGTCCTCTACTTTTTTTTTGTCATCAGGCTTTTTGGTACTTCCATAAATAATTTAGAAGAAAATAAAAGAAAATGGTGAACATTTTTGTATTTTAGTTTACTGCTTTGTCAACGCAAAATGAAACCGGTCTAGATGCCGGTCTAGATGGGAAAATCTAGACCGCGGTCAATATCGATTTCGGCCAATCAAATTCGTGAATTCAGTAGTTCCTAGTCTTTGTGCGATACAGCCATATGGTAAGTAATTAATATTGTATGTCTGATAAGCAAGAGTGATCAACACTTAGTTTCTCATTGAAATGACCTGGTCTGCAAACAAGGACTGAAAGCTAAGTCATTTTTTTGCCTTTTCCGAAGTTTGGTGGGAAAATCTCCAATGGCTGACTTATTTCCAGCACTGCACTGGGAATACTGTCTTGAAGTAACAACAAGTTGTCAAAAGTAACGTAAAAAGACATGTTCTTAGCCAGTAAGGAGAATTTGTATTGAGCTAGGCACTTATTACATGTATTTCTCAGTTTCTCACTTGCTGTCCCACTGTATTGTTTTTCTCTCAGACTAAGAAGGGATTCTGCTCAAAGTTCCACAGCCTTCCATTTGCTGCTCGTGTGGCAGTTTTTTCGGTGGTGGCTCTGATTGGAATTGGCACCCTCAGCTGCTGTTTCTGGGTGTTCTGCTGCAAGCCACCAGCTTCAGGAAAGAAGATCGACTTGAAAGACTTCGAGGACAAGTTTGAATACAATGGCGAGTTTGAAGCCCCAGCTCTGGAGCAGAAGCTTCCCATTGAAAAGCAGAAGTTGGTCATTGGTGCATGAAAATACTTCCAAGAATTGTTTGTTAAAAGTTAGATAATTTTCCTTTTTTTCTTAAATGGTGACAACTTGCACTGACTGTTTGTCTGACTCGGCAAGGCATGCACAGTTATACTGGAAATTGCTTATGTACTTAATATTGTTTTTGAAGCATGGTGATCGTGTAGTTTAATCTAATAGCCTCAGATGCAGGTCTGTTCAAAGTCATGGCTTTTTGCTCTTGGGCAAGATACTTTACCCTCACAGCATTCATCTCCATCCAGGGTTTGATTTGTGGTTGTGGTGTAGAGGTGGCAATGGGGTGGCGGGGGGAGGCGGGGATGTTAAAAGAAGGTCAGTCTTTCTTAATAGCTCTAACAAAGCTTGTGTTGTACTTCCGAATTTAAGTTACAATGTTAGTGCAGTTTCTTTTAACAGGAGCTGTCCTGTCATACAGTGCATTAATATAGCCAATACTCATCCTTCATTACCTAGCCAAGTGCCTGTATCTAAACTGTCCTCTGTCAAAGTATCTAAAGACACTCCAAGAGTTTATGTTTGGACTACTGATTGTGGATGAGTGCTCTTTTAGTTCCTGTTGTGTTTAAGCGTAAGGCCTGTTACGATAGACAACAAGTTACTTTGACCTGGCTCTCAACCTTTCAGAAGCTTATTGCCATCCATGTGCTGTCATTTTTCCTATGGAGCCAGACAGCTACTATCTCTGAAAGTAACTGGGAATTGTGATTCAAGGTGATTTGGTTCACTGACTAGTTTCTAAAACTCCTTTTAGTTGAGGTAAAACCAGTTGTTGTCGTCTCCTCCAGTTTTAAATTCGCTGTTGTAAGTAAGTTAGTTTATGATAACTAACCGCATGATTGTTGTTAAACCACAGAGTAGATTTCCTTAAATTGCTACCGGCTCTGTGGGAAATTCCCTAATTCGATCACATTCGGTTTGGCTTTCGCTTGTGATTGGCCAAATATGGACCTCACCTTTGCGCTGATTGGTTAAAGTTAGTTGCACGCCAGATATAACTTAGCAAACACTCACACACCTTGGAAAATTGTCAGAAAGTGCACCAAGTGTCTAGTGTAATTGTCCCTAACCGTGTCAGACAAACAAAGGATTGAGTAATATTTGTTGTGAATTTTATTAAATCAGTGTACTTGATAGCAAAGTTAATTGAGCCAAAGCTGGTTTATATTTACTCTTTACCTTAGGCTTAGTATTTTATTAAAGCGACTGTATTTCCAGTCCTTGCATTAACCTTTTTGGTAATAATTTGTAGTTGTGTCAAAAGGATGACTTGCTTGTCAAATCACTGTCACCTTCGACTCAAAAACTGTATTGTGATGGTTTTAATTGTCATTTGTATATAAAGTTGTTAACACTTGTTCCGAAATAAACGGGCTTAGGAAAAATGGAGTTCTTTGCACTTGCTTTAGTTGCGAAAATCTTTTGGGCTGAAATTATCTTGTGGATTTACGAACACCCTGCTTGTAACGACGTGGGGGATTCCCTTGCTGGACTGTGTGGGAGGGAACACACGGAGAGAACACGGGAGCGAAATATTGTACCGCCCTGCTCCACACCTCTCCAGTCATATCTGTTAGAAATCACTCCCTACCGTCTTAAGAACAAAACTAGAAAAGATGTTAACTTCAAACTACACGCGTGAATCAAACGCCCACCAAGGCGTCACGCTTTTAAGAAATTTGATTTCTGGAGAAATTTGTACTGGCGACTGAAAAAAATCAAAGTTGCGTTTGTTCAATCAGCTGGCTTCTATGTTGACGCTGTAGAACAGTAAGAGAGTAAGCGTATGAATTACTCGATTCAGGGAGAGGGCTCGATTGAAACAGCGCAGTTTAGAGAAGATATTTTGGCTTCGACCGTCTCAAGTTTAGGAGCTAAAGTCTGCAGTCATGCCAATGTACGCTCGGTTTCAGGTATGCGCGCGCTTTCCTTATAAGGAGATGATTGATAGGATAGCGTACAGGTGCCAAGAAGGAAGCCATTCATCTGCACACAACACTGCGCACGCGATCGGCGCATCGCTGATGCCCTTCTCTACTCTATTGTTTGAATTGTTTTCGTTGAACGCGCTAACGACCTGCTGAAGCAAAATATTGTGACTTGAAAAAGCTTTCGAGAAGATGATCTCGCAGTAGAGACGGGAATAATCGTCGAATTTCTGGAATTATTTCTTGTGCGCGGCTTGTCTGATGGGTTAGAGAGCCATGGAGGAAGTGTTATCTAACTTAGCTCACGATGCCACGTCAAGTAAAGCAAAGAACCTACGAGACGCGTGTATTTCAGCGACGGGTAAGCTAGGTGCAATGTGAAGAAAAAAACCGCGAGAAATTTGCCAGGAGAATACGCTGATAAATGTGGTTTTGGTTTTTCAGACGGACTCTTCATCAGTCGAAATGGAACGCGAAAAGTCCAGCCCCACGAGCTGAGGTAAGCCCTAGTCAAACCCCTCTGCCGCTAATATCGGCCTCTACAGGTAGGAAAGTGGACACCACTGTTGGATCAAATGGTCTGTAAATATAATTGGCTGTTCTTTTCCCAGGGAAAAGTGCTTCCTACCGCTGAAACTGGCCTTGGAGTCTCGATCAAGCAAGCTGTCGCTTCATGCTGTAAACGGCCTTCAGGTTAGTGGACGAATAACAGTTTTTCGCGGCGAATATTCTGTAGTATCTTCGTCTTGCACGGTCAATGGACGGATGGATTTGATTAATTAATGAGTGGATTTTATGAAAGGAGTTGAAAATCAAACCAATTCTACGGATGATAAAATTGAAAGTTTCCTAAAATCAAGGCCCCGTGTAACACAAAATAGTACATCACATTACGATAACAACGAGGTGTTGTCTCCGTAAAATGGAAAGGTGAAAATGGATACTTTACGAATTAAAATTGAAAGTTAATTTGAATGCCCGCTGGCTGGTCGCTTAAGTAACATTTTTACCGCAAGGAATAAACTGCCATAACGAAATAGCCGTAACTGCGATACGAAACTGGGATACAGAAATATGCAATTTTTGAGACAGGATTTTGCAAACTTCGAATCCGTCAATATATCAGGTATCCTTGCTAATCACAGATTTTTAGTTATTTAATCAGCTGATCTCTTAAAATTTGATTTTTTTTAAAGTAAAAGACATTTCGTTCACTGTCGTTCTGTAATTGAACATTATTTCAACTCAGATATGAAGACAACTAAAATTAATTTTTTCAAGCAATTGTTTTTCTTGCAAATAGGCAAGAAAAGAATTAATTTCTTTATTTCACGCTCGCCCTTAAAAACACTCCACACCAATCAAGCTTTAGTTTTTACGAAGTAGACAAATTAGCCAAGTCATCTGCATAGCGAAAGAAACATTTTTGCCGCAATTACTCCGTAAAAAGTTATTACAGAATTGTTTTTGTTAGCTGCAGTTAGTTTTAGTCTCCGTTTAGGACATGTTTACTTAGAGCTTCTAAACAGAAGAAAATGATTTTCAAAGTTGTAAACCACTTGTCTTGTCAAAAAAAGACATAAAAAGGCTTTCTTTAAAGTATCAATTAACATTTTGCACCAACGTTCTGAAGATATTTCCTTTAATTAAAGCAGAACGGGGAATGTTTACAAATGGTCTTCTAAAAATCATTAGCGACGAACAACTATCTCTTTCTCTGCGTAAATTTATGAAAAATATATACTCTCCAGTGGTTTTGACTCGAAAATAAATAATTTATGACATCCTCGTGGAATAGCTCAGCAGTCAGCTTTGTTAACAAAGGTTTAGAGGCACTAACAGTTCACGTCGTTTAACATTGTCGGGAAACTGAAGGACATTTTGACAAGAACGCATTAGGTTTTAATGATGAAATTCACTTTTAACATAATTCTTGAGCTGTCTGTGGCAAAGGTTTCATTCCGCAGCAAGCCGGCTTTCACTCCCGGCTTTCACTGTTTTACGTGCGGTTTTAACAAAGTCAAAAGCGAACAAAATTTAGTCCCACTTGAAGTCATTGAGGTACTTTCGTTGCTTGTGCAGTACCAGAACGAACAAGGATCGTTCAAGCTTTCCTGCCGTTTGCAACCTGCTCTGTGACTGTTTGTTGACGACTTGCAAGAAATTCAGTCGCTCCTTTTGTTCGCCGAAATAAGCCGCGCTCTGCCGCGAAATCCTCTGCCCCGTGTACAAAATTGCTCGGTTGAAATTTGGTTCGTCTTAAAAAACTGTCTGAGCCAATACTCAAACAATTTTTGCAAATGGAAAAACTTAACATAATGCATAGTCGTAAGATACGTTTCGTCAACAGGGAGAGATTTAAATAATACGGCTTTCAGTTTAACACCAGTCGTTTCAAGTGAGAATACCTGTAGTTTTTACTCGCTCTAAGAATCAGACATTTAATTAAAAACTGATCTGAAGAGATATTTCGAATTTTACGATATAAAACATAATTAAAGGTGAAAATAGCGATGAATGAATGTTCCCAGCGAATTGGGCAGAACGAACGCCCAGATTGCGTAACTTTGGTATTATCTGCTGTTGAACCCGATATATCCAAATTTGCTTAATCAACCGCGGTTTACACTGTACCATATGATCACTGCAACCGCTGAGAAAATGTTCAGGGATCTCTGCATTCATATAGAAACAACTTTTTAGCGATCGTTGCGACAACGATCATTGAGATAGACCTAAACTGGGGAAATGATCTTTTGCCACTGACACAGATATACTCGGAAATTAAAGGAATTCAGAGTTCTCTAGCTACGAGCGAGTTGGACCTACGACCTTCTGGTTACTAGTCAGATGCTCTACTACTAAGCTACAGGAGACTCCTGGGAGCTAAGGTTTACTGGTCTATCTCAAGGCTGGTTCCCATGCCGCTGCGGTCACCACAGCTGGTTCAGCTTTAACTGAACGATCCTTACGACTACCTATTTATGACATATGATACCTACCATCGTTGAGATGTCTACCACAGTGATGGTCAGGACATATCATCGCAACGATCACTGAGCCTTGCTTGCGGTAAACGTGGCAATAATGGTGATCACATGGAAACCAGCCTTAATATTACTGAAACGTTATCGATGCGTTAGAAAATCCGCGTAGCGCTTGACTCTAAATTTATCTTTAAATTCGTGACGTAAGTATAAAACAGCCTAAACGAATGCTCAAGCCTTCAGGCCAATCAAGTCACTAAAATCCCCTACAACAGCTGGCACAAATTCGCCCAGCTAAGCTTATCTTGAATATATACAACTGATTTATGCTACCGACGGCCATCCCTGACTGCAATTTTAGCATTTTATCTTGTTTATTCCGATTTCGTCGTCTTTTGAAATCGTGCTTAAGTTATGGAGGAAAACAAAAACTTATTAATTCTTAAAAGAATGTCTAACTTTATGCCTGATCTGATCTAACAACACTGATAAGATTAGAAACAGCCTAGGAAGGGAAAATATTGGACGGAAATGTTTGATTTAAAGTTTTGTTCACTTTCGAGTCGTCAGTTTGTATGGTGGCAGAGAGGCAACGTGTCTGCTAAACGTTATGTGGGTTCATGAATCAGTTGACGTGTTTTTGACGTTTATCAGGATTGTAAATTGATTTCCAGTTGCTCGGGTGGAACCTTTCCTAAGTAATGTACAAATGTATACTAATTGAGACAAATAATTTACAATTCACCTTGGACAAAACACTTATGGTTACTCAGCTGCGGCGAATTTCCGGAGCACGCCGATAAAAGTGGTAATTAAAATGTGACCAAGGATGACAAAAAACGTTTTAGCCGAATCGTACGAGAATCGTACAATTTCTTGATCAGCGAGGTTGCCTAGGTAACATGATAATGCGGAGGACAGGTTTCTAAAAGAAACTTTTGTTCCAAGATGTCAGACAGGTCAAACACTAAGTATATCACCGTGGTAACATCAGAAATCATTCAACTGCCCTTCTTGACTGAAATATTGTTTCAGCCACTTTCGGGCATTATTAGTTCCGCAAATCCCGATATTTTGGGTACTGTAAGAATAGCGGGAGAGGACGGAAGGAAAGGAGCTGGTAGCTAAGAAAATCAGTATTACCGTCAACTTGCGCCTTGCATACACCCCGCTAACATGGACACTCGCTATTACGAATTGAAGCTAGATCCCCGGCCAGTCGAAACTACAAAGAAACGTATGGAAATAACTCCCGTTATATGAAGGACTCCCGCTATTACAGAATTTGGGGCACATCAGGTGGTCCCAAACTAACATTTTTATTGTTCTTCTCTCGTTACAACGGACAACTTTTACGTATTGAATGACTTAATTATTCTGCAGTTTTGGAAAGTTAAAAACTGTACACTATTTTGACCTATATTATATGATTATGAGTCGAAGCAAAAGGCTATGATTTCTCTTATCGAAGCCAAATAATGTACTACAAATGAAAAGAAACTGGAAATCTTAAAAGAGTGTAGCAGCACGTGACACTATTGCAGACTCTCTCCCCCGATGGTGCCCGCTAAAACGAGTGTTGACTGTATAAGCGAGAGGGTGACACGCTCGTTATAGCTATATGCTATAATGGGTGCCACATGTTCAAGTGTCTCGCGATGTTCGGCTGGTTCTTCAAGTATTTCTAACAGGGCCAAAAATTACTTAGAGAGGTGGTCACTTATCCCTTGTCGTTGACCTAACTCTGTTTTAAATCTTGTTTTTTCAGAAGTTAATTTCCGATGATCGATTTCGCTCGGAGAATGAAGAAGACGCAGAAAGTCAACTTCCGGTTCAGTTTCTTGCCACAGTAGCGTCCACTCCCTCTCTGGCAGATGAAGTACAGGTCGAAGTTATGAAGGTAACAATCTCAAACGTAGACGGAAATCAGCCTAGTTATAGTAATGAAAGAAGCTGTTCTACACGGTAGAGTCATCTGTCAGTGACTCGGCGTCGAACATGTTTGGTTTTTATTATTGTGGTACATATTAATGTGATACATATTAGAAGGTCGTTCAGGGGGTTCTCTGGCACGGTTCAGGAACGGAAAAAATAGAGGATCACGGATCACGGGTATAAAAATTTCGTTTTCCCGAATCACGAAAATAAGTAATTAAGATACTATTTTTAATAATCGGGCTCTTACACTAGAAAGAGTGTTTGAAAAAAGCAAAATCGTGAAAGGCAAAGTCAAGGCTCCATATTGCAAATCGCATACCTAAGTCAATCTCGATAGAAGACTCTAACCATTCGGAAGACTTTCGTCTCAAAATAACGTCGAATAGAGTGGTGAAATCACGAATTTCGGTTAATAATTCAAGTTCTTTGCCGGTCACGGAAAACCTTTTGGTCACGGATAACGAAGAATGATTTCCTAAATTCACGTTTCACGAAAAATAAAATCAGCTAATCACGCATCAAGAGAATACCCCTGTACGACCCTCATATTAACTGGCTCTCATTTGGTTTCCGTAATTTCTAAACGATAAATGCAACCTTCACTCACGTATGATGAAGACGGGCTCTAAATATGGCGAGAAGTTTTATTGCAAATTATGGAGAGAACATTTCCTGCCTTTACTTCTTCAGCTGCTGCTTATCATTACGTGTTCTGCGTCTTGTGAAGTTCACGGTGAATATCTCATCAAACTTGCTGAGGTAAGAGTAATAAAACAAAGTATTTTGCAACTCAGACAACAATTTATCGATTCCTTTGGCAAATGTTCGTATCTAGGTTGATCCCAGTTCGCGACGCATTCACCCAATGAGAGGAATTATGGATAGCTTTTGCATATATTGGGCATTATTTCTTTGCACCGGCGTTCGCCGACATATTTAATTATTTAGCATTAATCAACCGAAAATTGAACCTAAAACCAGGCAAACTTCTACCACACATTTTTTAGCACCTGTGCCGTTTACTAACTACTGCAAATATGAGTGGAATCATTGAATATTCAATGGTGAGAACACCTCAAATTTACAGATAATCTATAGCTTTATAACACGGATTTCCCTAAAGCAATCATTTGTCACAGCGAGTCTTATTTTACGACGCCGAATTAAACGCTTTAACCCGTAGGAGACTTAAAAGGTCTAACTTCCCGCACCCAACCAACACTAGTTTCCGCGTGTTTGTTCACAGATATGCATCGAGACGTACACGCGTGCTCATCAGGTCGCTACCAAGACAGCGTGCAGAGCCACCTTAACACAGATGCTTAGTTCAGTGTGTCATCGTCTGCAGGACAGTCTGGCAAGTCCCATGGTAAGATTGACGTCATTGTCTCCGCCGGAGTCTAGGACTTTTGAGATATGACCCGAAACATTCTTATACAGAGAAACATTCTTATACAAAGTTCCCCGTAGTTGGCTTTGATTGGCTCTTGTTTAAGCGAAATCTTATATTCGAGCCTGACTTACCCCGCGCTCCCACCTCACCCCGTGCCGCGTGCTGTATGAAGTTGTTTGAAGACGACTGGAGACGAATCAGTAATCGAGCAGTAATCAAACAGAAACGCTACCCTAATCAGTGTCCTGCGTAGCGAAGAATTTAAGTCGAATCTTGCATCTCTGTACCGCGCAGATAGAGAAGTTGGTTAACTTCTGATAGTAGCACATGAAATATATTCAGAGAATAGTCGATTACTAAGAGTAAATGTAAAGTGCATCCCAGTCTCTGGGATTTGAGGGCGCAAGCAGATGGTTCAATAGAGCTAATGCTCAATTCTGCCTTCTATATCATAAATATGTGACTTGACACGTTGCTTCTACACACTCCATAAACTACCCTCGCCCCCAAGCTCCACTACTGAGATAAAGCTAAACTTCATAGGCCAATAAAAGATCAATTTAGCGGGCAACAGTAGTTTTTTTAAAGGTAGAGCACAACATTGAGAGCTCTTAAAACTTGCGGTAATAGGGACCTTACGCAAAACACGACGGCAACGGCAACGAGAACCTCACCAAACAAAAGGTTTAATGAGGAGAACAATGGCTGTGCACGTGCATTATAATTCTTGGTACATTTCTTTGCCGTCCTGTGCAAAACATAAACGTGAAATGACCAAATTCTGCGTTGTCTG
>Ga0126338_10004362_pt1 | contig 10024 bp, 11 predicted proteins | sample OrbCmetagenome_2_FD_92529 | JGI IMG/M metagenome (GOLD analysis project Ga0126338, IMG submission 92529) | Coral microbial communities from Petempiche,Puerto Morelos, Mexico - Orbicella C C metagenome | ecosystem: Host-associated > Invertebrates > Cnidaria > Coral | place: Petempiche,Puerto...
GGACTCATAAGAACACGCATTAAACTACAGTCAATACATTGTGTCGGACCACAAATAAACGTTTAAGTTTGATTCAGACAGAAAGCTAAATCCTTGATTAAAAATTTGAACCAAATTTCTTGATGTGGTTACCGACTGCAAAACAGAAAAGACCACAGTGTATTTGCTATTTTTCTTATTTATTCAATTTTCAGCAATAGAAATTAGATCAGTCTTTTCTCATGCAAAGCTTATGATTAGTTGATTACAACGACTGGAAAAAAAATTGGGGTGCCCATGCTCGTTGGTGAGCTAGAGCCATTTTTCAGCTGACAGAGCTCAATATCAAGGCAAATCCATCATGTTTTCAATATGCGCGTGCACAAGCGCGCGCTAATGATGCCATAAATTATGCGCAGTAAGGATGCGCAATGCAAATGTGAGGAATGACCTTAAGGTGAATCCATTGTGAATCAAAGAACAACAACAACAAAAATCAGTAGCCACGGGAGAACAACGAAATTTTTACAATCATGTGGAGAGATTACTTTGTAGCATACAATTAGCATGATTTGGGTATTATTTTAAGGGAGTTAAATCATGACTTGATTTCCACCTCCCTGTCACTGACTTTCTTCATTCCCTGCTCCTGCTGAATGTAAGGTTCCCCACTCATTTTTCTTTGATCAGATTACCTTTTTATAATATGTTTGCTCTGTCATGGTTTTGTTACCAACTCACCCTTAAAGCAGGATCCGCGAGATGTTGTCTTTGTAGATAACGTCCAATAAACTCTGACTTTGTGGTTGTTGTAAATTGTCCCAAGTGGTGGGTTCTTGCATCCCCAGTAATAGTGGGTGGTCCATCAAACTTGTCAAAAGGTGCCACAACATCTCTTTTACTTACCTGTTTACCCAAGAACTTACTACGGTAATCTGAGTGTGGCCAAAGTTCTTTCTCTTTGTCACCTACATAACCATTTCCAAAGTTTACTCTTAGATGATAGCTGTGATCGAGGGCTTGTCATAGACCATGTTGTTGGTCCACAGGGAATTGAATTTTGTCTTTAATTTATTAATGGGCTGTACAATGTATGGTAAATGATACTTTTTTTTGGTGACATAAATCTTAGAATTATTCAAAAGAAGTTATTTTAGTTCTGCTCCAGGACTGATAGTTGGTAAGAACAGGGGTAAAGCCTCTTTGCCAGCCATCTGCTACTGTCAAAAGTACATGTAGGAGAGTTATCTGAGAGTTCTGTCTATGGAATTGGAAGATGTTCAATTAGAACTGAAGGTTTTTGGAGTTGTTTTTGTAATAAACAACAACAACAAAAAACACCCTTCAAGTTATCCTGGTTTCTTTTTGCATATCAACCTGGTAAACAGTATGATAGGAACTACATTTAAAGCGTACATGTAACAGATAGATTTCAACCTTACAGAAAATCACCCTTAATGATGATTTTATATACATGTAGCTCTTCCCCCCCTCCCCCCCCTTCACAGGGTTATCAAAAGTTGTCAACTGCCAGTGAAAGTCAGCATCTATTTAATGATCTGGGGGTACCCTACTGGTTTATTCTTCCAATTTCTTTAAACAATTATGCAAAATCAGCTGCCTGCTCCTACAAATAGTGCTGCCCACTTGAAAACTTAATGACAACCCATGCCTCAGGAGACCTCAGGATGGCAACTCACCTTGTGGAATGTAACTTCGCATCCAGTCACTCTTTCCTGTGGCAGCAGGGTTCCTGGCTTCATCAAGAGGTCGAACTGGATAATATTCTTTGTGTGTTGTCTGGAATGACTTCAACTGTCTGTCAGAATCCATCTTAAAATTTGTTCTTGTCAATGCTGATGTAGAATTCGCATAATCCTGTTTCCCAAGACTTTTCTCAACAAAGTGCCCTCGGGTCATTGAACACTTATCATTGTACCGGTCATCTTTGTGCATGATTGTTGCAGGAGATGGGGATGGTATGCGTTCCCTTTTAGTCAGAGGGAGGGGTGGGTAGTCCTTTTTAAAAGTACTCTTGTACACCTGTGGATCCTTATTTGGCGCCCATCGATCCTCGTGGCTTATTGTAAAATGAGAGGTGACTAGGAATTCTGAACCTGTTTTCTGGGCAGGGATCTTGTTCATCAATTCTGTCATGTTGTATTCTGTCTGTTTTATTAGATGCTTTGATATTTATCTGCCACAAAAAGTAAATAGAATTATTTATAATAATCAAGCAAATAACGAGCATTCTGCAGCATCAGCAGACAGTAATGATACTATAGTATAACACTGTAAGAAAAATCAAAGTATGTAAGCTTTCATGTAAATTTTAAGTTACAAAACACAAGTTCAAATTTTAGTTTTGATCGATTCATACTGTCTGTTTTAGTCGAGTTTCAGGGACAATACGATGTTAAGAAAAAGATGACCCAAGTTTTTCAATTTTTTAAATTTTTAACTTGGGTTTTTTCACTTTACCATACTCAAGGAGTTCGAGCACACAAAGACGATCGAGTCTCTTGACTAATAGAGGACTACTTCAAAACTTCGCGACTGGAATGTGAGCATTGTTTAAACACTATGTAGCTTTTCTGTTTGTTAAAAATGATCGATGACAAGTTCAGCATATCTAAGCAGTTTAACTTACCTGTTTAGAGAAAGGGACAAAAAGGACAGCATTAGATATAGCTCTTCAAAGTTTGTAAATTAAAATCATCAATCAAAGTTCACGCAGCAGTGGCTTCTATGTTGCCTTCACTTCATGTGTTGCCATGAGAACAACGGAACTTCCGGTCAGGTAAGCCTCGAAGTGATGTGGCGCGAGATCAACTTTAAAAAGGCGCGAAGATTCGAAGGAAGACATTTTGATTTTCACCTTTCACCGATTTACAGTGAAAATTTAGTTCGAGTTCACCTTAGCTGAGGAAAATGGTACGAACGAAAGCAGACGGTGCTGGAAGAAGAGGTAAATGAATTAATTTCGTGTATTTAAAACTAATTAAAGGCCATGCATAGCGTCCCGCGTGCATCGAGTGGATCATGTTCATTTCATTCGATTTGCTTCTGAATTCGGTTTGAACAGATTTGATTAATAAATTTACTATTAAACTGAAGATCATTCTAGTTATAATGTTATACCCTGATATTTTAGAGTGCTGACACAAAAGTAGGCATCGAGGACGAATTTCTACGTTCCTTTAAATCAGGGTGAAATCAACACCTTCAAAGTTCATAAATTCACGTTGTGACTAGGTATTGAAACTAAAGCGTATAAAGCTTAATGATGTCTTGCTAATCAACACTCACTGTTGCCAATCAAACCTACTTGCTCGGTCGTTTTTCTTCTTGAAAGTGATCTAATGTCAAGCTTAAACGTTTTTGGTTCAAGTGATCAATCGTTTTATTTCGTGGTCAATACAAGAGATTGGAGAGGAAAGAGTTAAGTTTGTTTAAAGAAATTCACTCTGCTTCATCATTACACAAAGTTTCCCCTAATGATATAGAAACAAAATTCAGATGATTCATAGCTCTTGGTTTCTAACAGGATATAAATAAATGTGGGCAATCTTCACTGAGGTGAATCCATTGTCATGAAATATACCCACATTTATAATGGTAATTAAATATTTTAGAGTTGTTGATCAGAAATATATAAGATCGAAAAAGAGAATAGAATCATTTCACAGGTCTATGGGTGCCCCTCATTCTTAGCCCATTATTTCGCCAACAAAATTGCAGATTTGAGTATCACATATAAAAGGATGAAAATAACTTAACCCCCAGGGAGGGGGTACTCCCAGAAAAGTTGGGTGGGGGTGTGTGGCCTGCCTCCCTAAACCCTTACCCTATTTATGACCAAAATCTGCAAGTTTCACTACCCTATTTAGATCTGACCAAAAATTCAATACCCTCTTTATGACCATTGCTTCTGACACAGTTGCCCTAAACATAATTCATGAAGGGCGTTTGTTGATGGTCTTATCGATAATGATGAAAAAGTAACTTCTAAGAAATATAGCCAATTTGAAGACAAGAGTGCAAAAACCATACCCTATTTATGACCAAAATCGACACCCTATTTTAATTTATGACCAAAACAGCTGAAAAACCATATCCTTTGGGACGCACATACCTAGATAAAGCCCATATAAGGGAGAACCCCCCCCCCCCCTGGGACTTAACCCCTTGGTGATTGTAGTGGGGTGGGAGCCTTAAATGCCAAACATTTTAAGGGAGAGAATGAAGCAAAACTGGAATTTCCAGGGGGTAGGAGGCCGTAACTAACAGAAACCTTTTGTCATGAGGTCTGGATATTTTACAGAACAACACTAGGTATCTAATGCTAGTGACAGTCATTCACCCAAGTGTTAATTAGTTACCTCGGATTACAGTACAACAAGCTAGTGGATATGTCAAACCCTGCCACTCATTCACCCCTAATATGGTTATGATGTTGTTCTTGTTGCAGCTGTTGGTGCTAAAGCACCTCGTAAGCAAGTTGGTGGAGGGTCATCATCAGCTGCCAGTAGTTTTGGTTCACCAACTAGTTCAGGAAACAAGAACAAGTATAATGGAGGAAACCCTGTAAAATGGTGGCCTTCTCCCAAATGGCAGAAAGGTATTTTCAGATAAGAAAAAGAGACTTGCTGTTAAAGTTTTCAAGACATGTGTAATGTGCCACAAGATAGTACTCATGTTTCGAGAGGTGTCAATAATTTTCTTTGTAAAATCACCACCTGCTCATTTTAAGTCAACACTGATAGTGACCTGTTTGCCATTTTATTATAAAGAGTTTGCATCGTAACGAGTTCCACAGTGCAAATCTGCTAAATTTTCTAATGTCTAGAGGTTGATACATAATTCATGTCCCTGAAATCAATTACTATGCTTTTCAGAGTCACCCCTATGAACAAAGTACCGGTATTGTTTAAACAAAAAATGAGCCGAACTTTTGAAACAAAATTATGATTCCACTGTAAAGTAAATTTCCCACGGGGAGGGGGAGGCGGGGGGTGGGGGGGTGGTCAAACCCAAAAAACCTTCCATGGAGAGATATAGATACTTTCCGAAACAATGCATTGTCAACAGTGACAAAGTATTTTTACTCGTAACCGTGATATACATTCTCATTTTCAGGGATTGGAGATTTCTTTCCCAAAGATAGCACAAGTAGTGAAGTTTCACCAGAAAAACCTGGCCCCTCAGTTGCAAATGAGTGCCCAGGGACTTCGTCTGAAGCACAAGGGATTGAGGGAATTGAAGAAATTGTGGAGGACTAATGAACGTCCTCTTTGTTTGCAGCTCTCAGCAGCAACAGATTGACATAACCCTTCTATGAGAACTATTTATTCTGTTTGATTTCACTTTTTACATATAGTTTTCACCTCATTAAAAGAAATCTGTTGCAGCTGATGATTTGCCTTATCTAAAAAAAATAATTACACATATTATTTGCATATACCTTTTCCCCTGGTTGGTGACAGCACATGCAATTTAAAACCAAAGTTAGATGCAAACTAGGGGACCTGATGTATAGTCGCTGATGTTAAAAATTGTACAAATGTTTTCACTGCTAACTATTTTAATGAGTGTAAAGTGCTCGATTGTTTGATTAAACCAAATTAATGTGGAAAAATTAGATTACAATAATTTTACTTTAGAAACTTCATTTGTGCAAGCATTTTGCAAAATAATGTATGCGAGAAATAGGAATTTCAATACTCTGACTCAGGATAACTGATTTCAGATAATTTTCTTTCCTGTAGCATTTAGGCTATGTACAGATGTATGCAAGGACCTTTTACATTTCGCTTTGAATGTGGATTTATTAAATTATATTACCAGTACTGTAGTCAATGGTAAGCTGGAATAAATTATAGATTGAGAACATGATATTCTTTTGTATAGCATTTTTGCGAATATTAAACTATGATTTGCCTTATGTATGGTGTCAGCATACTGGTGGATTTTAAGAGGCAAATATAGTCAGTCCCTGGTATTTAAAAAACAGACATCTACCCCAAATTTAGATCCAGTCTAGCAGATAAAATTTCTTGACTCAAACAGTTATTTTGCTATAAAATTATGAAGAAATTTTTTGATTGGACAGATGCACTTGTCCCATCAAATTCAAAGACATCATAATTTCACTACTGGATATCAAGCTAGGGAAGCCATAGCCAGTAACGGTGCAAAAAATATGTAAAGAGCTAGGCTGTTGACCAGTGGACTAAACCAGGAGTTACTGTGGTTCTCACATCTAAGTCTGAACAAAACTCCACTCTCAGTTAGGTCTTAAAGTTGAACTGAGAAGTGTGGAAAATGGTAAATCAGACTGAGATAGTGAGATGTTTGGTCACAAATAGGGTATGGTTTTTACAGTTTTTCATCATTGCTTGCTTCAATGATCTAGATAGTACTGTTGTGTACTTCTTCCTGGGCTGTGACAAACAATGATCAGTATATTTATTACACAACTAAGATAGCTCAAAGGGCTAATGACAAAAATCAACCAATCATATTGCTATTGTTGATCCAAAATTTTCTGAGTAGTGAATTGAGCACTCTGCTGATCCTATGTGACTTTTCTTAAAGGTTTTCTTGTAGTTTTCTGGCTTACTTTTCTAACAGAATTAACTTTCATGTAATAGATCCTTTTTCCTACAACTCTCTTTTCTTTATTTATTTTTTGTCAGATATGAGAAAACACCAGTTCAACTCTCAATCAGAATTGTATGGTTTAAGTTTAGTCTTTTCAGTCTGTGATCGTGGGATTATTTTGAAACAATTTCACATAACAATGGCCCTTGTTCTTGCCGTGCTTAGTATAAAGCTTTAAAGACTTTGGACCAACATTCTCCTGGCACAACCCTTGAACCAGGTTATTAAAACATGTTTATCATCAATTCAAACATTACCACTCCTTTGCTATTGACTTTTAGTATAAATCTATTAGCATTCTATCACAAATGCCATTCTCTGATTGGCTACACTACTCACTATCTATTCTGTTATGTAGCATAGGAGAGTGCATTTGTTAACAAAATGATGGCTGCTTCTTTGTGTTTTCAAGGTGTCTGCCAAGAGGATTTAGGTAATGTTTTGAATGACTTCTAGATTTATACTCAAGATGTTATTAGTTCATAATATTTATATGCGTGATAGAAATCTCGAGCTCGTAATCTAATTGTTTAATAAAAATTCTTATTAAAATGTTCAGTTTGAAGATTGTTTATGAATGCACTTCTTTTCCCAACTAACCATGAGTAAAATGTTTTTATGAGTGCTGCCAAGCTCCTGAGGCAACCACATACTGGGAAGTTAACCCACTGACAAGACTTCTAGCCACCGTCTCACTGAAACCTGGAGTTAAAGTGCAAACCCTTGAGAAGGCTTCAATTTCACTGACACACCACCAAGTTAAGCATGTTTAACTAACTAAAGCAAGGTTACAAAAAAGTTGCTAAAGTCACATGCACGCCAAAACTAAACAAGGTAAAAACCTGTGTGATTATAATATCCTAGAAAGGTGGTTTGAAATTTGTCTTCCCAAGATAACTGAAAAGAATAAATAATATTGACAAATTAGAAAAACCTTAACCCAATTTAGTTGAACTGGTTTAGCTGGTGAGAATGGCTAGTAACTAGTTAGTTACTTTCTGCAGATGTGCAGGAACTGATCAGTCACTAGCTATTAGAAGAGTGGGTTTCATTTGTGTCAAAAATTGGTTTTGCATTGCTATGGTACATAATTAGCTTAAAAAACTTGTGCCACTTTTTCATCCAATCAGAAGAAAAACCAAAACCAACAGTAACTTTTTCCCACACGTTTCCCATGCTTTACTACATGCACTTATGCTACATGTACATGTAACATAATTATACTAAGATTTGATTGATTCATTGGATTACCCCTGTCCTTTGTGATTGGCTAGAGTGATTGGTTTTGGTGTTGACATTCAACTGAAAACCACGTCAACAACTGTAATAGTAAGACTAGAGAAACTAGCAAGGCATAATTATAAATTACTTGGTTTGGCCCATCATAAGTTAAACTCTACATCCTGCACAGTATAAATGTAATGTCTGATACAGACTATTTCGCTGTTCAAATGAACATTTGCTGTAGAAGAAAAAAATTCGCACAAAACCAGCAGAGCAAACTGAGAAAAAGGTTTATCTTTTAATAATTAATCATCTAAGTATACAAAGATTTTGAGACTTTCTTTAAATGCTTTAATGATAAGGAAAATATTTTCCTGTAGACTGTACAAACCACATGATCTCTACATAAATTGACAATTATGATGGACAATTCTGTATAATTACAAATCAGTGAAAAATGACACTATATATGAATGACTATGTTATTCTGTTGGTTTCTCCCAAACCACTTGTGATTGTCAAAAAAGGAATTGTAATTGAACGATGGGTTGTCATGAAACTAAATCATTGTGTCAGTAAAACAGGGCAACAAGAACAGCTTCTTCCCCTGTCTGGCCTGTCATGGCAATAATCTCCATAACTCAATTACAATAAAAAATTCCAGAATTCTTGTGATATTTTGTTGGAATTATCTTTGGGCAAGATCTTGCAATGGGTTGATTTTTAGAAAGAACACATTCTTTGGATTATTGGGATGGCAGCCTGCAGTTTCTGATAACTTTCTACTATTAAAAATGCATTCAACTAATGAAAACAAAATCATGCAAACAGAAACCACTGATTGCGCAGACAAAAATATTGACAAAATTATCTAGAGACAAATTTGTCCTCTGAAAGTCACCACATGGCCTAGAGCTGTACAATGGAAAGGTCTTCTCAGAAGTGATTGATACAAAAATGTGAAATAACTACAAATTAAACTTGCAGAACCTTCTTGGCAACATTAATGGGTCTGAAAACACTACAACTGTTTTACAATGTTTGAAGTCTTTCACCAAAAAGTCACAACATTTAAGGTTTTTAAAAATTTTAATATAACCCCAAATTTGGCACAGGTCTTTCTCAAACTCATTTTAAAAAGTTCCTCTCCAGGCCCCTATTGTTTTTTAGTGACCAATGGGTTTTACAAAGTCAATCACTTCAAAGTAAATGTCATTTTATTTGATCGCTGTGTAGACAATCCCAGAGTCTCTCAAACCTGTACCAGTCCCCTTCTCTTACTAGATGTAGCAATGAAGTCTTAAAATATAAATATAGGTAAGGCAAAACTCGCATTTTCTCTGTGAGATGCAGAGCAAAGATCACTCACATAACATTTTATACAATACAATAAGGAACTAACTAAAATGAGTTTCAAATGGCCAGTGAAGAAACTGAAGTGTAAATAATAATAATAATTATTATAATCGCAGAATAATGTTCACCAAAGATAACAGTAACCAACAGTCTGAGCGAGTTTCCCATTGTGTTTTTGTTTGAAATGTTTGGAATACACCTTGCATTTCTGGTTGTGATCATGGATAATCAATCTTCCGATCAGTCCACCTAGTCACATAGAGAAAAAGTTGAGAGTGGCTTTCATGGACTGTTGATCATCTTTTATTTAAATTATTGTTACAAATAAAATCCACTAGATTAAAATGCTTCATTACTTAACTAGACAATTTTTTTTTAAAATTTTGTGCAATGTACCAAGCTGTCACAGAGTAAGAAATTAACCAAGGTCTGCCTAGAACATTAAATTCCATCTCTTTTCATTATAAAATTGACCCAACTTTCTACAAAAGGTTTTGCCATCTTTGTCCTTATGCTAGAGAATCTTGAATGTAATCCAAATGTTGAGGCAGAGGGGGGATGGGGGGATTATTTGTGTCTTGCAACTGGCTGCTTCTTCTTCTTTTTCCTTTTGAAAAAGCAACAACACCTGTGGAGACAAAAGATAGTGTAAAACATAGTGACTCGATAATCCCAGTGGAACAACTACGCTTAAATTTAGTAACAGCATAATGCAATACCACAGAAACTGGTTCATAAGCTACTTATCTCAACACAGTTATTTGGGCTGCAATGATCTAGGGTGGTAAATTCTAGTCTAACA
>Ga0126338_10004363_pt1 | contig 10022 bp, 3 predicted proteins | sample OrbCmetagenome_2_FD_92529 | JGI IMG/M metagenome (GOLD analysis project Ga0126338, IMG submission 92529) | Coral microbial communities from Petempiche,Puerto Morelos, Mexico - Orbicella C C metagenome | ecosystem: Host-associated > Invertebrates > Cnidaria > Coral | place: Petempiche,Puerto...
ATTATTGCACAGTCCTAGAGTAAGTTTTGAGTTTTAAGCATAGAACTTTCCCATCCAGTGCATTTTGTCGAAATTATGCATTGAAACGTATGCTGGATTTTCTGGATCAGAATTTTTTCAACTTTTTAAACTTCTCTATGCTTAAACCAGTAAGCTATTTGTCTTCTTTTAAAATATGCAAAAAATATTCATTTTGATCAGTTCTTGTGGGAGTTATCCTCTGGCATTCCTTAGCAGGTGGCAGATTTAATCAGCCGATGTCGGGTTACAATACAGTTCTAATGCACAAAAATATTTTTTTCATAATCTTTGTTCTTTAAGCTTTCTAAAAATGTATACTTTGCCATGGTTTGGAATTAAATCCTAACCGTGAAAAAGTCTGAAAAACTGGTGTGCTTTTAGGTAAACCCCCGCCTTAAAAGATTGTTATATATATATTAATGCCCATGTATTATGAGGAGCCCTTGACATCTGTTGTTTATATTGGGTGCTTTCTATTTTATCATATCGACTAGTATGTCCATTTGAATGACCTTTTTGCGATCAAACCAGGCCAACAGAGAAAAATGACTCTATAGCCATTTTCAGTCTATTCCTTCTCCAATCTCAAACATAAGTGAAACCCTACTGAGGAGAGGTAGGCCATTGAACTTCTCAGTGGGGGAGGGAGGGGTGGCTTTTACGGCCACTGAACCTTGTCCGACCGGTGAAAGAGGGTCTCAATGGGGGGAGGGGAGGGGTGGCTTTTACGGCCAATGAACCTTGTCCGATCGGTGAAAGAGGGTCTTGGTTAGTGGCTTTTACGGCTAACGGTTACTTTGTAACATATATTTTCCAATTTTTACGCCTGACGGCTAAACTTGTGGCCCGTTTTACGGCTAAGGATTAACCCCATTTAGACCCTCGTCAAAGTGGGTCTCCTTCAAAAGTAGTCCATATTTCCCGAATATTCTCGGTTGGACCAAAATTTAGAGCGAAATTCAGTCGGGAAATTTTAGCATAATGGAAAGAGCCCATTATTTGGCAAATTGCCACGATGCCCATACAGTCATGGTATTCCTCGTCATTCGTCCTCAACAGATATCATGTGATATACCCCGAGTTGCAAAGATGGCCGTTTTGCAAAACACTAAAAACCAGTTCATCTTTCAGCTGGAAAAAAGGACGCGTTTTTCTTTCGGCAACAAGATGTGTTAAAATTGTTCCTGCTTTATGCGTAACATCTCTCAGTTTGGTTGAAATAAATTTGTTTGTCAGTAATGTGATATCGATTAATTCACGTGTAGGGAAAATTCTTCCAGCTAGGGCTGTTAAACCACAAGCTTAAAATTGCGCGACCCATAGACACCGGGAAATTAATGTTCCAACAATTTTCTATTTTGATGAATGCGAGTGTCTCACACGCGCCTCCATTTCTTCAAACTACCTTGCAAAGAAGCTTTAACACCGGATGGCTTCCTTCCCTATCTTCGCTCTTCCTGCTATTGGCGATTTATTAACTCTGAATCTTAACAGGCCTAGCAAAAAACACGCAACGTCGCAATACTGTGGCTCTTTCAATTGGTGCTCCAGTGCTTGCAGGAGTCTGGGTAATTACATCTACGTTCTCGATTTTGTTTTCCATTTTCTGGATGCATATGATTCAGAATAATGAAAGCTTGGTACGTTATTTCGTGCACAGCGAGCTTTGCCAGCGAGTCGCTGCCTTTCTCTGTTCTGTTTCTATTCGGCCTGTATACTACTGCACTCCCTGCATCATTTAAACAACGTATGGTGGCCTTAATTAAGTAACCGAAAAAAAGGGCGAGGTCTAAGACGAAACCGAGTTTCTTTTAACGTGTATGCAAATTGGTGTGTTAACGGTAAATGCAAATGAAGTTTTCCTGACCAAAATGATGTTTAGTAATACTTTCTTGGCTTCGATAAGCAAAATTTCGCAGCAGTGTGACCTGCTACGGGTATTATCAGAAGCCCATAAGGGGTTGCTCAACCCCCGATAGGTTTCTGACATTACGAAACACATAAGGCTATGCTCACAGGGGGCTAGCTCCAAATAGGTCCGGCTAATGCCGATCCTGCCCAAGGTTTTGAACCTACAAAGAGGGCGTCTTTTAAACACGAAGTCTTCCTTGGGAAGACCAAGACTCATTTGTCAGTCATCGTTGACGTGCGTGGGTCAAATTCAAAATGGCGGGTGATTTGACTAAACGATATCCTGATCCCAGAGGTTTTTCTTGGTTTTTCTTCTTTTCGCGAGAAAAACCTCTGGGACCAGAGTAACTAAACGAGAACCCTAAGCTGTAAGTGAATTTAAGTGCCTTTGCTGTCTCTACTTGTCTCTGTTTCAATGAATCATGTTTACAAGAGGATTATAAACTGATATCGTTCCACTGTTCGCAATGTCTATGCAAATAATTGTTCTACAGTTGGACCCGGCTAATTTGAACTCGGTTATTTCGAATTCCCCGTTATTTCGAACTCAAAACCATTTCCCTTGGATTTGCCGTTCAGTTATTTACTATCGGCTATTTCGAACAATCTTTCGTTTCCCCTGCGAGTTCGAAATGGCGGAGTTCAACTTTATTTTTAATGTTAAGTCCGATCCCAGTGGCTATTGTAGAATACTGTCACAGCGTGAAGCAAGCATTTTTGGGGTTAATTCAAAATTTGCGGGAGGAGCGCACGCCCTTTTATAGCGCGCCTTCGTGTTTAAATATTGACGCAATGGCACTTAAGAATGTTATATTGAGAGCTAACCACCTTTTAAGGTGGCTCCCTATAGTTTACGATCGAGGACGAAAGCTTGAGTCATCTGCGCGCGCTCGAAGGAAAACGTCACTGTTTTTCGATATTTTATCACATCAACATGAGCACAACAAGCAAAACGGACAGTAAATTTTCTCGCGTTTCCTTCGGTGAAATTTGTATCCCGCAGGAAGCGATATGCTGTGAAAATTTGGGAAGATTTCACCGAAGGAAATTCAAGAAAATCGCAAGTAAAGCCATAAAAAAGTAAAAAACATATTTGTTTGGGCATTTATAATTCAAGACTAAAACCAATAATTTCAACAAAGATAATAGTAAAACACTATTTAATCGTTGCTTATTACATGTAATTAGTTTGAGAGGACTCGGTGTAAAAACGAACGCAAAAACGACAATCAAAACATAACACTTGCGCGCGCAACGCCATAAATGATTACCTTATGGAGCCACCTTAAGTCGATGATATTTAGGCTAACCTGAGCACTATTTAGGCTAACCGAAACGCTATTTAGGCTGACCGTAATGACATTTCTTCATTTCGTCATTTGGTGTTTTAAACGTCCCCGCAAAGACCAGGTCCAGTTTTGGAACCGCTGGGTCCCGATCGAGTGAACACCTAGGTTCGCCCGTTTTTGGGACGGTAGGGCAGTTTTGGCTTCGGATGGATGCATCCTCGGAGACCCAGGAGCTGTTAGTGGGGGCAAGGGAAAGTCGAAACTCGGAAGAGAAAAGTTGGAGAGACAGCGGGGAACCCCTAGGGCGGAGGCTTAGCCCGCCAGTTCCAAAACAGCTCTGTGAATGCTGGCTCCTGATTGGGCAGAAAAATGCTTTTTATTATTCTCCCCAGTCGGTGGACAGCGAGTTTGCGTGTACGAAGCCTACACAAAGGCTAGTTTGTTCGGATGTGGTCCATACCGCTTCCTTTACTCTGCGAATGTGTAACTGGGCAGCGAGATAGAAACAGATAATCTGCCCTCGTTGATCACCTAACGGACCGCTACCGGACCAGTCACCCATAAAAAGAGCGGTCGAGTTGGCGCCTTCGTAGCAGGTATCAAAACTTATTTAACATTATTCCGGTCAATACGACGAGCTTAGAAAACACAAAGCAACCATGACCTGTAAGACAAACTTATTTAATATTCAGAGATTGAGACTGAAAGAGTTAAAGGACAGACTGCAAACTGTAACTAATAATTTACGAGATTTAACACAGCGCTTCACTGATCTGGAAGAAAATATTACATTACAAATCATGCAAACCTTGCTCTCTTAAAACTGTACAATTTCTCTTTAGCTGGAGTAGGTCGACTCCAACAAACTTATTTACATCCCTGAACAGGGCTCGATGTAAGATACAAAATGATATCTACAATTCAAACGGATGTACATGGTACCCTGAAATTCATCCTCATTCTTGACACGAAAATTCACAAGGAGTACATATATATTGGTGATTGGACACGCTCAGTACAAGCTTTAACCCACCTTCCACAGGCAGGGATGTCCTACACCAAAAAGGAGGTAAAGTTAAACAGGAGGCGTCCGCGTTAGACGTCAGCTTAAGAGCAGTACTACAGACCTACATGCTATATCCCTTCTTTAACAAAGATTTGAAGTTTGCGGTTAAACTGTCTTGCGTTTTTGGAAGTGGTACAGAACAGGGATAATAAGACTGCGTACCAAGGAATGAAGTCCCAATACAAGGCACACTTTAGCATTATGACCTGCATTCAGATTTGGTCAATTCTTTTGTATTGTTTTATTTTGTTTTAAGATAAATTAAATTTTCTTAAGACCACGGGCCTTAGCTGAAGACACTATTTTCTTACAATTATTTTCCCCGCCCGTAATTAATTCTTATAATTTTAAAAACAAAATTACCTGAAACATTTGCACACGTAGCAGACCTGAATTTTCTTGATCATTTGAGACACGTTTTGAGTTAGCAAGATTCTCTATCACGTTATCAACGATTCCTCTTGGCGAAAATTACTCTCGTATTTCCTGAAACAGAAAATGACTGCTTAATTACCGACCACACCAGTGAACGCATCACATACAAGTTGACAAAAGAATCTGAACTGAGAATTGATATCGAGAAAGAGATTTAAAGCACGTTTCCCTAACCTGTAGTAATGCGCCATCAGAATACAATGTGTCGCTCGAATTTTAGGCTCAGAGAGTGCAAGAAGTGGGGCGCCAAAACAGCAGCGTTTGTTTCCTCACACAACGTAAATAAAACTAATTTTAAAACTCTTTCAAACTTTGTTGTGGATGAAGCAATACTTCCAGGAAAATTCTACGAAGCAGTCATAAAAGGAAAGAACGAAACTACAAGAAAATATTTCTTTTCGCGTGGTACAGAGGTTCATCTCATAAGGAGGTACATTCAATCTTGATCTATTTACAATTTTTTTTCTCACGGAACAGAAGCGATGGCTTATGAAAAGAACTCTGCACGAGCACTTCTGTGAACATTGATACAACTTTATAATCCTGTCGGACGTCGAAGGCTAGGGCCAATAAATTTTTCAAAAAAAATTTTTCCTGAATAAGCTTTCACCGAATACTAGTCTGGCTGCTCAAACCCAAACCAGCCGAGAATGGCAAGAAAACAGTGAAACCTAACCATTGTTCACTCAAAAAGCACCTGCTTTCGTTTGACATCTCACCAACGAAGAAATACACTGATTGCCTTCAGTAATCAACTACTAACTTCTCCAAACCTTCCTATAATAAATTACAATTGGCAGGTAATTAAGAGGACGATCACACCACAATTTCCCGCCCAACCAAATTCTCCTAAAGGGAATTAATGAAATGTATCGACAACATTAAGGAGAAATTTGACGCTCATCTTGGCTTAAAATGTCAAGAGAAAACAGCGCCGCAGTTATGAAATAGGCACTTGATTAATTCAATTCAAGTCGCTTCCTGCAAACTCGTTTGTGACACACTGAACTATCCTCTAGCAGTCAGTGCCGGTATTCTCATTCCCAGGCTCTTCTTACATCCCGGATCTTGGAAACGAGGTTAAGCGAAAGACAGCGAAGTTTTCCCTCCTTTCCTTGAGTCTACTATTCACTTCAAATAAGCGCCTCAGCCCCTCTTCCCACAGTACAAGGTTGGGACGGACTTCTGTGTAACCGTTGTCTTATTTTAGGTAGTCTTTCTAACGTTCTCAGTAAATTGCTGAAAGTGGGTCTATTATCTGCTTCGAACGCCCAGCAAACTGTCAAAGTATCCTGAAAAAGAAAAAATGAGAAAAATTCGTGAAACCTTTGGATCATGGCGAAACATGAAATGTTCAGCGCGCCGCGAGTGTACGACAGAGGAAAAAGAAAAAGAGTTCCCGGCCGGATTTAAACATACCGGTTGGATACTCCCTAGCCACTGAGCTACAGAGACTTAAGTGAACTAGGCCATTTGCTAAGTTCATATGTGGCACGCGTCCTGCACGCTGCTAGGATCAGCAATGAAAGAGGATAATTTTGATTGCGAGTCCAATAGCAAGTCTCTTCATGTAATCTGTGCGACTTGTCCCATCAGTCCAAACTGGTTTGAATTAAGAATATTCAATGTCCCTAGTGCTAACTGTTCGTACAGTACAACATGAGCTCTCTCTTTGCAAGAAAGACTCGAGTATCACCAATATTGAGCTTCCTAACTTATCATGGCCCACCAATTCTATGCCAATATACTGTTGATTACTTTAGAAAACCTTGCACTGTAAGGACGTCGAGAAAAAACAAAGCAACAATAACAATCGCATTCTGCGCCATGTAATGATGCATGACTTAGTTTTAACAACACATGTCAATAGCACATGTTTCCCCCACTGTACAGTACTAAAACCAAACTTTGTCAAAACATACCTTGACCTCCCGTGGAACATCCACATTCGCTAGTGATTGTTTCACTCCTTTGCCCACTTGCCAAATAATGGCTTCAGGAATTTGTTTCTTGAACGGCCATGAGCCAGAACACATCTCGTACCAAACAGTCCTAAAAAAAACCAACCGCAGACAATTTCAGTTCAAAACTTGCTTCTGCATTTTTTTTTTTCCCTGCCAGTCACTTCCGGCACTCCGTACTTGATTTCCCGCGCTTTCCACCCTTCGTACATTTTCCCGCGCTTACCATCGGTTACATGTTCATGCTTGTGTTCTCATTGGTTTGTATCAGTATCCGTGTGCTGTTCAGTGTGTGACTACTGTGAGTGTGTGATTACTCCAGTTTTAGCTTCAGTGCGGCGGATAAGAAGTATAGCGCTCACTTTCAACTTAACTTGAAACCGAAGGGAAAGAGGAGTAGTTTAAAGGAACTACGTCACGGTTTGCGTTTCTTGAAAAGTGTAGGCTTAATCCTTCAAGTTCGCGGTTTGTAATCCGTGTTAATCTTTTCCATCCTGAACTATCCTTGTTCCTTTGTGGTTTATTATTAACTCTTTGGTGTTTTTCTATCTTAGTTAACTATTGTTTTCAGGTTTCCTTCAATTTAAAGGCAATTTTGTACGTGGCCAAAGTAACTCAAAATACTGTGACTGAGCTCTCCTTTACTGGAGAAAAGAACTATAAACAGCTTGCTTAGGACTGAAGTGTTTATACCCGCTGCTGTGACACGTGACTGTGACTTACCCGAAGGCGTACATATCGGTTGCAAAGGTGAACTGCGACGAATCAGGCGCGTCTTGTTGCGTCGTCAGCGAGCGAAGAATTTCAGGAGCTAAATACGGCAGCCATCCTTCTGGGATCATCAGCATCCCTGGTCTGACCGACTTGGTGGTCAGGCCAGCTACACTGAATAGGCCGAAATCAGTGATCACCACGCGATTATTCAACTCCAGAAATACATTCTTTGAACGCAGATCAGTGTGTACGATGCCTCGAGCATGAAGATATCCCATCCCCTGTGGATACACATGAACACACCGTACAGGCGCGAAAATCAACACGGAATTTACTCTGTGATTTCATGATAATACATTACTTGACGTACAAACATGAAAACACAATTGGAATTTTCTCCCAATGTGTGGCTTCATTAGATCAGTTGGTAATGAATTGCAATAGTCCTGCGAAGGTCATGGGTTCGATTCTTTTTGAAGCCCTGAAAAATTTTTTAGGCTTCTTTACAATTGTATGTAACATGAAGTAGTAAGAAGCAACTAGGAGTATTACTACTTCCCCCCCCCGCTGGATGGGACGCCAGTTCATTGCATTCTGTCTCGTTATACATAACAGTGCGCCACCACAAATGTTTGTCGAAGGTAAAGTCTGCATACGAGCCAAGTGGCTCACCACGCCCGCACTTTTCTCCGATTTCAGTAGCATGAAGCGACTACATGTAGGAGTATTTCTACCCCCACCCCACCCACTGAATAGAATGCTAGTCCATCGTAGGGTTACCCCAGCATTAAATTCACCGGTACCCATTTACACCCATGGATGATGAGAGCACACATCGCAATCATTCCGGCTAGCGCTCGGCACGGACTTAGTTTAAAAGCAGAGACTAACCTGTTGCCCATTACGCCAATGCGCTTTCAAACTTGGGCATAGAAGGCAAGCTACACGTATCTATTGAGTTTATGTAAGCATTTGGTTCGTTTTCCTATTCTGAGTGGAAGGACGAAAAGCAGGTAACACCCGTCCTAAAATTACAGATTAAAGCGTGACAGATGGAAGGAAAACGTCTCTTACCTGAGAAATCTGAGTACAAATCTGCGCGATTTTGGGCAGTGGAAGGTTATCCTTTCTCACATGTATGTGTGTGTAAAGAGAAAATCCACGGCACATACTACAAAGACACAAATAAGATGTTCTTGTCAACATAATGAGATAACAAGGAAACCCTACATGCAATGGAGAACCACTCCGTCCCCTGTTGCCTGTCCCCTTCCCAAAATCAACGTATAAGCCCCTGATGAAGACCTGAACTATTACACTGATCGCTTACTATTGTTCAAGCTTTACTTTATATTACTGGTGGAGGATATAAGCCCGTAACTAACATGAATTTTACGGCTTCAACGAACCAATCAAGGAAAACGAAAGCTACAACACAGTTAAAGCATTTCCCTAATAATATCATGGGTGAAAAATTACGCGCGAAATTTCAGCTACAATTTATATTTTCACATGTAAAATTACGAAATAATTATAGCCATGACAACGTTTGGGCGAAATTTCTCGATACAATAAACAAGTCCGAAAACCCAGGATTGTACGCATAATTAATTTGTCAACCACGATATTAAACGGCAATCAAATGGTCTGAAAGGCGAGGGAAATTTATTAGAATTTTGACAAAACGCAGTGAAATAATTTCGTAATTTCACACGTCACCATTTTATCATCCTTGATTACCCTAATCTTGCGTGAAAGAAGTAGAAAAGGGTCTTATCTTTATTATTGCATATTAATATTAAAAATGAATAGTTTGATTCTATGAAACTGGATTACACATTTCCACTCTCTTGTGTGTTTTTGTCGCAATGATACTCAGCCTGACCCTGTCAGCCCACCCATTTTTCTCATAGCTTTTCCCCTATCCTAAAACCCTCGTTGTTTCCTGTCTGCGAATTAGCAGGTATGACACAGTGAGGCTTACATGAAGGCTATGGCCTACCTGGTTATGATAGCGAGTTTTGGCGGATCCATGCACGCGCCCATGAATAGCACGACGTTTTCATGGCGAGTCTTTCGAAATGTCCCAACTTGGAACTTGAAGGCGTTGAGCTGTTCTTCTGTTGGATTCTCAATCTCGATCATCTTGACTGCCACTTCGCCGTGCCAGTGGCCCCTACAAAATACAGCGATTGACATGATTACTCCCCGGAAAGTGCACACACTATTTTCATACTTTTTAATCATGAATTATAACGCATCACGAAAGGTACATGTACATTTATCACGTAACGTAACGCGTCAGACATCATCTACCATATCACACAACGGAAAACAAACATCTTCGAGCGAGTGATTCTCATGTTGTAATGCCTTGAAAGTGTATATTGTTTCACTATTACCATAATTTTACATAATGTAGGACAAAAGGTGGTATTTCTTCACAATGTACAGTGTAGTTCGGCAGACCATTTGCCGGCCGTAGTTAGACATCCGGCATAGTTATGGTTCGTTTGGAACATTTATTTTTTTTCTTCCACGTTAGTTCTTTTAGCTAATTACAAGTTTTGTAACTCGACCCATTAGCTGTTTAAGCTACAATCCCGGCCAAAAGTAGTTGGGACA
>Ga0126338_10004366_pt1 | contig 10020 bp, 4 predicted proteins | sample OrbCmetagenome_2_FD_92529 | JGI IMG/M metagenome (GOLD analysis project Ga0126338, IMG submission 92529) | Coral microbial communities from Petempiche,Puerto Morelos, Mexico - Orbicella C C metagenome | ecosystem: Host-associated > Invertebrates > Cnidaria > Coral | place: Petempiche,Puerto...
ATTAAAACCTGATTTTCTGGTTTTAAAGAAGCTATTGCAATTAAATTTCAATCTACAAAATTTGCAGGATAAATGGTCATAATGTTCAGTATTAAAAAATTCTAATAATATTGCTCCTAATCTAGCAACACTAAGAGTATAACTCAAACATTCCCCACCAGAAAAGTAAAATCAATTTAAAGTCAAGACAGCTGAAGTGTCCCACCAAATAATAACCAATGCTTCTGTAAATTCAATATTGCTTTGATTTTGAAGTGGGCCTAGTGGGCCACTTTGCTTGTATGCAGACTTTTTCCTTTGATTTTGGACATTTAAAACTACAGCTGAATGATCCCGGCAATCATTCTACCTAGCTTCCATTCAAATGTTGAATATCAGCTCCTCCCAGCTTCACACTACTGCCGAGCACTGCTTCGTTGTCTTAACTGTGCTCAACGATTTTATTACCATGCACTCGGCAGTAGTCAGAAGCTGGGAGGAGTTGCCAAACATTTGATTGACGGTAGCAAAAAATGCATTTGTCAGTTGAGCTTTGAATTTTAGAGTCTTCATGTTATTGAAAGGTGCAGTGATATTCATGTGATTGGAGGAGCATGAATGAGAGAAAGCTGTTGCATCACCATCAGATGTACAAATCTCACTCTAGGAAACAAACTGTTGTAATTATCTTTGTTATCAAATCACTTACTATAAAGCACATTCACTATCAACTCTCTCTATTGGATTAATCAAGAAAAGCATCGCTTATTATTTCAGCAGAATGCTTCAGCTGTCTTGACTGTAAATGTTTGCTGAAAGAAATTATTAGTCAGTTTGATTTTTATTTTTATTCTAAAGCTATTATACAGGAATAGTTTTTGGTCCATTTTGATGGTAAATAGTGCCATGGAAGACAATGGATACTGTGGAAACTTACAAAAATATGCACAAATTGTTTTGGGTGCACTGTCTTTAAATGTACCCTATTTACTTTCTATGTCAAAATCAACAAGATGCAGATTAATGAAATAAGAACTAAGTTTTTGTCATTTAACCTTTTTTAAAAATAATCTGAGCTGCTTGGTCACCAATTTGTTTTCTTGAATTTCTACTTTTTCAATTTTTTGTTCTCTCAAATGGCTTCATATATGAATTTTTAAACTTTTAAGATCTTTCTAGTTTTCACTATTTCTTAGGTTATTAATAATTCTTATAGTTTTTATTCTACTTCTTGCCGAACCCCTTCCAAAACTACTCTCTCTGATGTGCTCTCTCCATTGTTATCATCTAGCCTACAAAACACATATAAGACGCTTTTAATCAGCAAAATTTGGCAAATCCAAGATTTAGAAGTTCAGGGAATGCTTATTTGTGTAACAAGAGGAACATACAGGAAATATAGAATTGCCAAGGCAATACTGTGAGTCACACGTCAAATAATCAGGAAATTCTCTTAAAAATCAAGGGTCAGGTAGATGTCATTTTCATCTTCTTTACGCCCTTAACTGTGAAATTTGAACGTTTATCCTTTGCTTGCCAAATGAAGGGACTCCCGTGTATGTGCTGGCCTTCAACTTTCACTGAAAGCACAACTTGTCCAACATCCTTTGGAAGAAAGGAAAAGCTGTATGACCCACCACCATCGTCACATACTGAAAGGAATTTTTCCTGTGTTTCTATCTGACCATGTGGTTTGTATTTAACAATAGCACTAACAGAACTAACAGCACAGCTATATGCTGTACAAGCTCCCTCTTCATGATTTAAAGTGAGCAAGAAATCAACAGTCTGTCCAGCTAAAGTGTCATATAAGACTCCTTTCTCCCCTCCTAACATGCTGAGAACACATTTCTCTGGGTCGATAGGAACACAAGATATTACAGCCATTTTCCCAATGTCTGCAATTTCTTTACGCACACATAGCTTTAGAAAATCATTCTGACATGGCTGACAGTCATATTGTTCTGCATTGAGTTGGGAAAGTCGTTGGATAACTTGATTCTTCACAGACAGCAATGCCACATCATCACCATCTGCCATAGCTTGATCACAGAATTTAATACCACATTTCAACTGCCTCAAAAATGACAAGAGCTTTTCACTTTGTCTACTAAGCTGTGTGGCTTTTCCTCGCTCTTGCGTAGAAACTTCACACTTAAGGTCTGCTCGTAAATGCTCCAATTCCTTCACTTGCTTGTCCAAAAAGGCATCAACATCCTTGTTTACTGTGGCAGCCTTATCATGGACACGATTTTTCATTGTTTCTAATGCTTTCAAACCCTCTTCTACTGCACGCTCTTTGCTTTTTGTTTCTTGAAGAACAGCCTGAAGAATTTTCCTTTCTTTAGTAGCAACTTCAGCAACAAAGCTGTATTTATGGTTACACTGATCCACAATGATGCAATCTCTGCAAATTATCCTCTGGCATGTTTTGCAGAACAATTTAAGAGTTTCTCCGCTATGTTTGCTACACATAGCTGGCTTTTTGGGGATTTTGGTACCAAGTCTCCTGACTTCCTCCAAGGATAAAATCTTGTGATCTTTGGTTGCAAGGATTCTCTTGTGTGCAGTAACACAAAACTTGCACATGTAAACACGGCAGTTACTGCAATGTGAAATAGCTGAGTCACCACTGTCACAGTGTTCACAGATCACAGGTCTTCCTGAGGAAGCATTGTGTTGAGTGTTCTGTAAATTGTTTATCCAGAAGTTTGATGGAAGCTTGCTGACATCTCCACCAGCAACCTAAAAAGAAACAAACATACAAGTCAATCGTTTGACCACAAAGCATGAAGTGCAACACTGTCCCGGTGTGAAAAAAGTCCTGCACTTAATACAGATAAAATTAACAAAGACAGACCAACAAGGGACTACTAAAGAGTGGCTGTGACTGCTTAGAAGAGGCGTGACAGTGTTTGAGCCAGATAGCAAATTTATTTCTCAGACTCATTAATAATTCATGTATTTAAACAAAAGAAATCATGACTCAGACTATGACAGTGTTTGGATATCTGGTCTTAATTTGCATAGTTTTTGACAATTTTATTTCTCTGTTTAGTTTCAATTGAGAAGATACATTAAACACTCAAGACACCTCAGAGTTTGTCAAAAACACTCTGCTACACATCATCTTTTCAACTCTGTCCTCTGAGTGTTTGGAATTGTGGTCAAACAAGGTTTTTTGTGTTGGATATATTCCCATGGGGGGAGACTCCTATATGAAAAGGTAAGGGATGCTCATCATATCGCTTAGGGATGTAAATCAAGGAATTTGGTCTCATTTTGGATTTGCAGGTTGAAACACAGAGTGACTTTTTTTTGCTGTCAAAGTAACTTTTACAAGTGAATATATGAGGTATCATATATTTAAACTGCAGAGAAAGATATGAAGACATGATTGATCGTTGCAGTTATGCACACAACTTAAGCAGTTGTGAAATTAAAGCCTGAAAAAAAATTCAGACCTGAATGGGATTCGAACCCATGCCCTCTGCGATACCGGTGCAGTGTTTTATCAACTGAGCTATCAAGCCATCTGGGAGCTAGTCACTTTGTGAGTTCGTAATATACCCGTAGATGGTGACAAATACAAGTGAATATATGAACTATCGTATATTTAAACTGCGGAGAAGATATGAAGACATGATTGATCATCGCAGTTATGTACACAAGTTGTGAAATTAAAGCCTGAAAAAAATTCAGGCCTGTACCTTTTAGGGTGCACTCAAAGAAATAATAGAAAAAGTTTTTAGGCTTGATTTAACTCAGCTCCCTCAAGTCCTGACTACCTTTCCACAAAAAAAGAATGTGATGATCAAGCCTGTTCCATTTTAAGTGATATTATTAGGGGTAAAATAAAGCTTGAACCACGCCCAAATTGGTTTTCTTCAACGGTTTAATTGAATTTTCTGCTGAGCATCACCACCCTTATCATATGCAGGACAAAATTAGGTACTACCAAACGTAGCCTGCAAGTTGGGCTCTCATGTGCTGCGGCAAGAGCAGCAAAGCACCAAGAGAAAGACCAAGACACTCTCTGCTTTATTGCTGGTGCCACAACCCATGAGAGCCTGCTTGCAAGCTATGTAAAACAGGGCACTAGTAGACAGGTTCAATTGTATAACTTTTAAGAACAATTTACTTACTCTTGTATCTTCCCTGCATACAGGGCAAGGTATGACATGATCAGATCCCTTTTTCTTCACCAGTTTTACAAGGCACCCCTTACAATAGGCGTGCAGACATTGCAGAACTTTTGGCTCTTTAAATTGTTCAAGACAAACAGCACAAGAAAAGGAATCGGTGACTTCTTCAAGCATAGCTGACACCATTGCAAGTCTAAAATGAAACATTGATAGAAAAGATACTCATTAGATAATGTTTGAGAGTCAATCAAGCTTGAAATGTCACAGTTAAAACCAGGAGTTTCAAAATGAAGTGACTGCTGGCAACATGAATTCACAATAAATTATTTCAATGTTGTAAACTTGTATAGATTTATTAGTTTGCTCTTGTTTTTTTTAACAACATATAAACACTTTTCAATAGTGTAATAACCATACAGTTGTACAATCTACTTTCCCAATCATCAATGAAATAAACAAAAGTGATGCCAAATCACACATTCAATAAATGAACCTGAATTCACATAATGTTGTTGGCATGCTGTGAACTAATTTTCTTTCAAGGGGCTACTTGGACAAATGGAAAAATCACAGGAAATTTTGGTTGAAAATAAATTTAACAACCTAACAGCATTAAAGAATCGTATAATGTATCAGATGTACTTTCTACATCCCCTGAAGTCCAACAATGGTATACTGCATGTGTTGAAGAAAACGTGACTTCACACAATCATACCTAATTAAACACAACATTTACATATTAATCATGCACAATCGAACACACACTATAAATAGAATGTATGTGTGGATTCTGACATCCAAAAGGTTTTTAATCTACATCACTTGTGTTATAACACAGGACAACCAACATATACACAGGAACACTAGAATGGTGTGCTGTCTCTCTATGAATTAGCAGAAAATACAGTAGAACTCCAGTAAACAAATCAGATCTGCGGCAACCTTAAACCTGACTTAGCCTTAAACATGGAGCAAGCCTATTAAAGGCAAGGACACATCACCTTTGAAACACTTTGTTGAGTTTTTTTTTGTGTGTAATGATGGAAAGCCAAAATAATGATCGCACAACAGTAGAAGTCATCCTTGTTAAATTAACAGAGTCATTTACATAAAAAATATGGTAAATACTAATTAAATACAGTGAAAAACAGACTTTCAGATTGATGAGCATTATGATTGTGCAAACAAAATGCAAACTGAATAATGCTGAGTTTATACTCCTCAAACTGTTCTATATTCTGAGCAAAGAAATTCAAAAAAGAAAGTACCACACAGAAAACAAAAAGAACTTGAAAAATGGCAGTTACATTTCACCTGCATATCAATGTTAGAAAGGAGAAGAATGACTTACAGCTGAATCCCAATAAAAACAAAAATTGTGTTTGTAAAACACCGACTGAATCACAACAGCAGCCAATATTAAACTTATGCAACTGGTTGCAGAATAAACATATAATAACATTACCAAAGATATACAATAATATTTTGTTTTGGGGCCGGTTTATAGTGAATGACATTCAACTTCTGAGCGATGTACAAATCAAGCCACCTTTATACTTTACCAGCCGTATTGTCATCTTGCACATTGTCATCTTCGCAGTCTGCGTGTACAGCATATATTAGCTGTTTTACAAGTTTTAGTTTCCAAAATTATTTCTCAAACACATTAATTCAGGAAGGAGCAAAGAGACTCCATTTTCTTTTCTGGCATCAAAAGTACCAGGCATGGCATTTCAATTTGAGTAAACAGCTCAAGAACACATCATATACCATACACTTTCACAGGTGGCAAAACAAACATATGAAGTCAATCAATCTTTCTAAATTGTTCTCCTCAGAAGCTATCGTTTGTTTAGTTCAAATGGTATTGTCTACTAACTTCTAAAGCAAAACAGAAAGCTACACCTGATCGCGCACTCTCAATCTATTTGTTCAATGTTCCAGTATTTTGTGGCAACTCCATATGGGCTAAAATTAGACCTGAGTGAACAAACCAATCAAATAAGAACATTCGTCTCTTGTTAGGTTTTGTGACTGGCAGACTGAACACCTGAGCCTTGTTATATAGGCTTGCTCTGTGATTTAAACCTGATTTTTACACACTTTCAAAAATATATAAACTAGAACCAAAGCAAGGAAAGGCAAATCCATGTCAATGTCAATAATTATTTGCCTCACAGTCACAACTGTGAGACTGACACATCTAAGGTGCAACAGTTGGTAGGTATAGAAAAGCCCCCTTGATTTAGAATTTGCTCTTAAGGATGCGAGACAAACAGTGGTGTAAATTCTGTAACTTGTGTAACTTTTGTAAAATATAAACGGCAGAATCCTAAGTTTATCTCCCTGACTGTAGTCCAGGCTACACAATGGACCTATTTATGACGACAGCAGAAAAAAAGCTGCCATTTCTTCACTAAAGGAAAACATGGTGATGACTTAAACTAAGAGGCCTATTTTGATCTTAATAGTGTATGTGAAAAAGTGTTGAAAAACATTCTAAAACTGCCCTGCCATCTATAAGAAGCCACAAACAGTAAGCCAGTTAACAGTCAAACAAAACATTTTCAATCTGACAAAATTACAAAGCTGACGAGGGACTTGCTATGCAATCTACAAAACCTGTTTTAACCAGTAAAGTATTTAACTTCTGGAAAGTTCTACCGTAGATAGTTCTTGAATGCAGTCGAAATAAAAGTCTGCATTTTGAAAGAGGGCTATTAACATATTTTTCCCAACACAAAGGAAGTCACAAAAGTACTGGCTGCCATATTGGAGGACTGACAGAAGAAATAATTATAGCTACAAATCCCCTACATTGCTCCAATATAAAACACAGAAAAGATCCCTGAATGTGTGAAATCTAAGTACACTGAGAAGCTTCCAGTGATCTTAATACAATCTGTCCACTAATGAGCAAACAAGCACAAACAACAGTGGTGAATCTACAAGGGTAGGGTCCAGGGTAGTTTTTGTTTGCACTAGAATTTTTTGCATCAGCGGGATTGCATGCCACTGTTATATCACTTCTTTCCGAGTGAAAGAAATGGCAATACCTTTGGAAACAGGGCACCCCATATTTACCATTAATGGGAAATCTCATCCGTTAAGAGAAATAAGCCGCAAAGAAATGGAACAAGCTAACAAATGATATTAGAACTAAAGTAGGCACTAATAAAGTGAACAACAAAATTTGATCACTTACGTTTTACTGATGTCAGAATTTATTGTGATTTGATTCTTTAAATTTTTAATTCTCAGCATTTACAGGTCTTAATAGTGTTATATGATCAATAATATTATTGGACATTTTTAGTTTTAATTTTTAGAATATACTGGGCCTTGGATTACCTGTAAACTAGCTGATTAGTTAAGCGTAACTGCACATTAAATTAAGTATCTTATCTTATATCTTATCTTATCTTATCCAGTGTCGTGTGTAAAATATGCTGATGAGGAAAAATATCTGAACATGCCTGTTTTGTTTATAATTAAGTGGGAGTACACTCCCTGTCTGTTCTGCTGAAGCTGAATTTTCATTACCCAGCTTGCAAAGAATCAGTCTTATCTCAGAAACAGATGTCTGAGGAGCAGTTGTAAGGACTTGCACTCATTCACCTGCATTATGACCCTTAGCATGGACGACATCTGTAGAATCTTTGCTTCCAGGTTGATGTAATCTAACATTGACCCCCTGGAGGTTTTCTCATGTGAGATTTCTTTATTTTTCACTCATGAGGTATGAAACCGCATTCTCTATTTGTCTCTTAAGGTAAAAAAATTTTACTATAAGAGGAGTCGAACCTGGGTTAATAGATTGCCATGCAAGAGTCATCTCCACTTGACCATCCAACCCAGCTGCCAGAAACTGCGATTTTTTTATACATATCCCTAACCCTAATATATATAGGCTAACCGCAAGCAATCTAGTGCTGTTTGGGCTAACCAGAGTGCTAGTTATGCTAACCAGAGTGCTAGCTAAGCTAACCAAGTGATAAATCATATGCTGAAGGAGATATTGTGCCAAAGGCATATCTTTCACAAGTAGATTTCATAATGAAACATCTTCCTACTTACTTCACATATGCTTTACCCTTTCTTTGTCACCATTGCATGTGCCAGTGAAATTTACTTCCTATTTCTGTTGAGTTCCATTTTGGACAAGAACTAACATTTATTGTAAATAGATCTTTTTCGCTTTTGGTTAAAAACCCCCACACAAATGTCCTAAAATCAACTTGCATTAACCCCTCCCCCCCTCCTGCCCAACCCCTTAAAGTGCAGTTCTATGGGGTACAAGCAAAAATGCTGACAGCCCCTTAAATGAAATATGCTTTAAACTGTAGTTGAAACCCTCTCTGAAGACCTGTAAGCCTATAAGTGAATGGTTAATAAATTCATATGCAGTTGTACAGGCTCAGTAAATAGCAATCTTTCCCGCAAATGAACAATCCACATGTTAGTATCTGGTAAGATTGTTCCATGGTCAGACCATTCTAAGTCAATCCTTTCACATGCCATAAATCTTCGAATCAACGCCCGGGGCGCTTATTTCAAATTTAGGATAAGACAGGGGAGCTTATTCGAGGGGGGCGCTTAATCGACGGGGGGGGGGGGGGCGGGTGGCTTATTTAATTTTTCCCAAATTGTAGCCTGACATGATCAATTTTTTAATATATCATCTGCACGTAAACACTAACATAAGCTGTTTATCGACATAAAAAGCTGATCCTAACATTTAAATTGCGGCACCGTTAGTACTTAACGTGTTCAACGTGTTCACTAAACGTGTTCGCAAACTGAAACAATGTACAAATCTAATACTACATGATGAAAACTATACACCCTTTGTTGTCTCATTACTCACTCACAAAGTGGGGGGAGGGGAGGGGGGCGCTTATTCGAGGGGGGGACACTTATTTTAAATTTCGGCCGATAGGAGGGGCACTTATTCAAAGGGGGTGCTTATTCGAGGGGGGCGTTAATTCGAGGATTTACGGTAGAAGTCAGATCATTCCACAATAAAAAATTATATGTGAACTAGGGCATGGCTGATTTTAAGGTTGACGTCTGAAAATGAACAGCTTTAAAATATTGTAACAATTTCGTTTTTCTTATGGAAAGTAAGTTTATGTACATTTGGTGGGCATTTTCTCTAGCCACTAAACAGGCAGCGAAATAGCCAAAACTGAATTAAATATAAGTCTTACAAAAGCTCACTTGATGGTTTTCCCGGTTTCGGTTTTGTGTAAACTCACAGTTTCAACTGAGAAGACAACTCTTCAAATAAGCTAGGTTCCGATTTTAAACTATACACTATAAATTCGAGATGTTAGCGAAAAAAACTGGTGCCTGCTCTCTAAAAGGAAATCACTGAGAAAAACTACAAAAATGGTCCTCCAACATGGCGTCGAGTTACGCAGACAGCGACACACACTAAGGCCTCCCTTCAAACACCACAACTCTTCCAACCCACTGCATTACATCTTATTAGCATAAGGTATGATAATACACACTTATGGTATGGAGGAGATAAAGAAACTAACCATACCTCTTCCAACCCTCCAATACGGGCCATTTACACGGACCACAACGAGCAAGAAATGATATTCGCAAGGGATGCGGAGAAACGAGCATCGAGCGCACACTCGCCCTGACATCGATCGAGCTCGTCTCGCGCGTATCCACGCGCCCTAGCCTAAATTCCATCCCCTGTGGGAACTAAAGGGAAAGAAATTCAGGCAAGTCTTAGGTGACGACCAGTATCCCCTTTTTAACCGCGCGGCCATGGGCCGAGCGCGGTTCTAGGTTTACCCGTGGTTTATTATTAACCGCGCGGCCATGGGCCGAGCGCGGTTCTAGGTTTACCCGTGGTTTATTAACCGCGCGGCCATGG
>Ga0126338_10004367_pt1 | contig 10020 bp, 7 predicted proteins | sample OrbCmetagenome_2_FD_92529 | JGI IMG/M metagenome (GOLD analysis project Ga0126338, IMG submission 92529) | Coral microbial communities from Petempiche,Puerto Morelos, Mexico - Orbicella C C metagenome | ecosystem: Host-associated > Invertebrates > Cnidaria > Coral | place: Petempiche,Puerto...
AAGGGTCTAATTGTTTTAGTATCACCCAACTAGTCGGACAGAAAAGGTAATAATAAAGTTAGCAAATGCAAGTTGAAGAAATATTTATTTGGGAATAAAACGAAAGAAAGCGTCACGCTCAATTGAGCCCATTTCGGTACTCCAGGACTATTGCTAACAGTCCTCTAGTAGCGTAGCCAATAAAAATGCAGGATTTGCATTAGTCCACTAGTTGGGTGATACTAATGTTTATTAGTAGAATTCTATTAGTATACTAATACAAATGCTGCAATCTGATTGGCTGAGCTACCCGTATACTATCAGCCATTAGTATCACCCAACTAGTATCACCTCGAGCTCATAATCTGATTGTTAATTAAGACTTTTTAATAACTTTACATAATCCTTTATAATCGTGTTTTCGGCTTTAATAGTCGTGCCTTGTAAAATATTCTTTGGTGACGTTCTTGGATTAAAACGCTACCGTTGGACTCAGGTTCCGAGTGTTGTTGATGCCTCTGGTAACAGATCATGTCCCGGTATCCCCGCAGCAAGACAGTTCCCTCAGGTTTTCCCAGGCCAAAAACCTATTATCACACCCACCTTGTTTGTTAGCTAGACGTATTGTAAGGTTAACAAGTTTTGGTCTTGGCACGATGCCCCGAAAAAAAAGTTAATGGCACGAAGCCGTAAAGCTTGGTTTTCCGCAAAGCACTCACAAGCGGAATTAAGAACAAGACGCCAATGGAAACACTGCGTAACCTTCAAATGTTCCTTCTCGTAGCCGGCTCCAAGTGATTGCATGGACTCTGGTGGTTTCCTTAAAACTGAAACCCAGGCTTTAAAATTAAAACAAAGAACAAATTCTTTATTTTTCAACCACTCACACTTCCATCTTGTGGAGCATGATTTCGATTTTCGACTGTTGTTAACTATAAACGTTTGTTAATGCGATTGCAGTAATAGTAAAGAAATGAGCTTGAGTTTGTTGAAGTTGATTTCGTGACTTTGTTATGAATAATTATAACTAACACAACTTATTTTCTAAACTGCGTACCCAAAATAACTTATTTATGCTCTAAACTCACACTCATAAAACACACCAATGTGGTACAATAACAATGAATTTATTGTAAAGGAGGAATAGGTACAGCAGTGCCCATAGTATTCGACGTTAAAATGACAGACTTATATCCCTATATTCATCGGCACAAAGAGCCGCGAGTCGACTCAGTATCACGAACATATTCATCCTTAGCTGAGTCAGACTTCCAACTGCCATGAACTTTAAAGAGACGAGCTGGAACATTCAGATTTGCAGCTGCTGTAGCTCCGCCGGACCTAAAGCTGTGATTACTAAATCCACAAGAGTCAACTCCAATAGCTTCTAATTTTTCCTTGAGAATTTCTGGCGCTCTCCCGGGGGAGAGGTACTTAGAAAAGAGCACGTTATTCTTAGAACGCTTATCACACCCAAGGGATCTGAAAATATAGCCTTGCGAAAACGGAGGAATCCTGGCCACCTCTAAATATTTATTAAGGTAAGTACTGACGGGCATGTGAACTTCCCAGTTTTGGCAATATACACCCAGGAACCCTCCCTGTACTTATCAGCATTGCTGACTTCCACAACTTGAATCTTACGAGTCTTCAGTGAGAATGTTAGACCTTCTAATACATAAAAGCTCAGAAATACGGAAAAAACCCGCATAGGCAAGTACACACATGCAGACAAACCTAACTTCAAGCAAATTTTTACTGCCCCCGTGCTTAAAAATCAAGCCTATGATTTCCGGGGTAATGGGCTCCGCCTTTTTAACAGGCCCACGAGGAATACGACTTGACGCCTCAGCAATCGATTTAACAAGAAACTTGTCGCAAAGATTCACATCTTCAAAACCTGCTAATTTATGAACCCAATTAATTGCATAAAGGGCGCTGTGAATAGTCGAACCACTGAGCGACAATTCGAGCAAATGATTGAGGTATAAGGAAACTGTAATGGGTGTAGCGGGGAGAAACGAGGAGTCCCTAGTGTGATTTGAACACCAAGCCTTAAACTTACAAAAAGATCTGCAATTAGTAATAACGGTACTGTCAGCTCTTGCATTAAAAGCAGAGAACAAGAGCTTCTTGCAACACTGTGTGCCACAATTCTCAGCAGCTGCTGCTAGAACATCTGGCGAGGAAAAACAGGAAAAAATTAAAGGTAACTGAAGCAAATAGAAAACGACAAGAAAAACAAAATAAACGACAAAACTGGATCGAGGGGGTCCCAGAACAAAACCCGCGTCGTGAGGGTCCAAGTGGTCCCTCCTGAAAAAAACGAGGCTAGAACAGCTAGTCACTGAACTGTCCTAAAGTGAAGATGAATTCGTGATGAGCGTATTTAGATAATATGAAAACTCCACGTTTTAATCTTGACTTTTTGCCTCAGAGTTTCACAGCGTCGTGCTATTTCCTAAGCCTTAATACGGGTTTCTACGCATTACGTCTCAATCCACGTTCGCTTCGAAATTCTCTGAACTTTCTTGCGAAACTTCCTTTCCGAACTTCACGAACTAACTCACATACTAATTCTCAAAAGAGTAAAATTGAAAGTACTTATTCAAAAAAATGTCACGTGCACGCGAAACTTGTTACATCAGTCGGATTCTACTGATATATATATGTTATTTGCCGGCTTACGGTCGGTCCGTATGGTGAAAAAACTGTGAGCTCGGGCTTGAAAATGCTGCCCGAGGCCTGCCCGTAAGCCGGCAAATAACATGTTTATTTTTTTTTTCCTGCAGTAAATTGGTTTTACAGATTACAAATGGGTTTGTTTACGCAACTCTTGTCATTGAATCGGCTTGCGCGCCGTCTACTAACGATTTGTAAAAAATATTGGCAACGAGCGAGTAACTCAGATAGTGAACAAAGAAAGATGTATTAAAAAACAGATTTTTTTCGGACTACTTTGTGTTAGTTGCATTTATTTCACCAGTTGAGTTCTCCAAAATTGTTTTTGCGGTGTGAAATTTCGTGCGAAGTTTGAAGTTTTACTACAAAAACAATTTCTGTCAGTCGTTGCGTTTAAAATCACTTCGTCACTTTTCTACCGTAAATTGCATAGCAGAAAGCGAGGAAATTCGTTAAGTGTATTCCACAGAAATTCTTCTAAATACAGCAACGATCAGAGGGGTAAACTCGACTGAAATTGACTCAAATTTTACGGCGAGAGAAATACAGGATTACGCGCCATTACAGCGCCAAGCTACAAACAATTAAGCAAACTCTCACAACTTCAAAACACTCAATTGAATTTACTTAGAGTGACTTTCCTTGCCATTTTAAAGTGAACAGAGATAAACTTGTGTTGACTAATCGTCGATGGATGTGTAAAAAGGCAAAAGATTGACGATTACCGCTAAATTTTAGGAGCGAAAATTAGGCAGCGGGAAAAAAACCGGCCCGTGGGCCGTATCGTAAAAAGCTGGACCGGTCACGTGCGTATGATTAGCCAATCAAATTCGAGGATTTAGGATTCCGGCCCGCTAAGATGCTTGAGAAAAAATAATCTAGAATATTCGCTGGATGTTCATCTGACTTGTCAACTGTTTGAATTCACGTGCTAGCAGGCGTTCTTAAAATATTTTCAGTCGACATGCATACATAAGACACGACATAATACGACAAACAAAAGACTCCGAAAAACCCGCCCAAATGTGTTACGCATTACGTAACCAAAAATACCAACGAAGAGAACGCAACGAGCATAAATACATTTATACTAGTCGTGCAGCATTATAGACCAATTTCGATATATTAAAATTCAGCCTAACACAATAGACCTCAGTGCGAGGCTCTGGGGAATAACTACAGAGTTTGTGGGGTTTATTCCCCAGGGCCTCGTGCTGAGGTCTATTGTGTTAGGTTGAATTTTAATATATCGAAATTGGTCTATTTAAAGGTTGTTTTCCAGAATGACGGTGCAAAAAAACGAGTAATTTATTACGTGATAAGCCTGCCACTTCGTCACAAGGTTTCGGCGTACTGATTGAAAATTTCGCTTTGGCTTTTATCAGCTTGGAAAGGTAACGCAGCAATTTGTTTGTCCTTCTATTATTCAGTTACATCGTAAAGGTACATGTGTTATAACTTTAAATTTCGGTTGTGCGAAACATTTTGCCGGCTTTTTAACTTCTCGGCCGTTTATACACTCTGCTGCTCAATGTAAGAGTGTTGGAAAATAGCGGCCTAGTTAATAGATCAATGAGCTGGCGATTTCACTGGAATTCACTATTAACATCATATTTACAGTTTAAATAGCTTTTAAATTTCAAATATGCTCTCAAAATTGTCACTAGTGCAGTCCGCAACGAATCTTTCGTCACTTGAGTAAGTTATATGCCTTGTTTGTTACCTTTTGTTGCAATCTAGACGTATTGAAGGCTTAACAAGTCATGGTCTTGGTACGATGCCCCTCAAAAAGTCAATGGCATAAAGCTGTAAAGCTTGATTTTCCGCAAAGCACTCACAAGCAGAATTAAGTACTAGACGGCTATGGAAACACTGCGAAACCTGCACATTCCGCGGCTCTTTCTAACTTTCATTGTTTGCACGGACTCTGTGGTTTCCTTACTAGTGAAAATCAAGCTTTAAAATTAAAACGAAGTTCAAACTCTTTACTTTTCTGTTTCTTGGAAACCTAAAGGATCTATAAGAGACAGAAGCGTTTGAAATCTTTGACCACGCTCATTCTAATCTCCGACAATTGACACTATTCAGACACACATTGTTATTATTTTCCCCCCGAGATTCAGAAGTGGGCTCTACTTTAACAACTTGGCGAAGTGTGTTTAATCCTCTGGTGTTGACTGTCCATGCCAACAGATGACAGTGCTTGTAGCAACTGGAATTTTCTTTGCGTCTGAGTTTTCACACTTCCCTGTTACCCCTGGGGATTATGTAACCCACTCATTAATACTTAAGCGATCATCGTTATGTACGGTTTTGTATTCATTTTCGTCAGTGCTTGTTAGCCGCTGGCAGATACGTTTTACTGGTTTCTACCGCGTTTTCTTGGCTGCATTTCACTGTTGTGAGCTTTGAAGTATTAGTCGAAGAGTTTATCCTGTTGAACAGTCGCCACAGTTTGTAAGTTTAATTTACTCCGTTATCAGTTTTTGTCGTTATATTTTTGTACTTTAGTATTTTGTCTCGTTTATTTTTCAGTTGAATCGCACACACCCATAATTACGCTTATTCACTCTCGCGCTTATGCGCACCATGATTAAAACCTGTGCATTCAAACTGTGACATCGATTTCTGTAGCGTTTCTACCTACAGTGCTCTAAGCCATTATGTTAGCAGCCATTTTTTTTTTTTGGATGTTGCTGTTGGTATTCAAGTCGAGATCTGAGTCTTTCGCTTTCTTGCTGGCTAGTTTTTTTCCGTTAGAGTAAAATCGATTCCTTACATCTGAACTTTACTATAATCTTAAGTGGAGCGTTTTGATTGTGGAAATATTGTCTTGAGTAATTGTTATCCCCATGGACTTGCCAACTCCTTAGACAATGGCGTTCGAATCACTCTCTGCAGTGACTTTGACTCCTGTTATCCCCGGACAATCTCTCTTTAGCTGGGTATTGTGCGAAAAGCTTCTAGTGTATTTTTCTCAACTGGTGCGACATCCTCTAATGTGGTTTATGTTTGTAGAGTGCGTAGTGAGCTTTTTATTAGTCGACTTGATTTGCTTCAGTAAATAATAGTAAAACTGATTTACTGTCAAACCAATACCCGAATTCGTTAATTTCTGTTTTTTGTTGTTGTTGTTGTTGTTGTTGTTGTTGTTGTTGTTGTTGTTCTCCCAAAAGCAAAAGTGTAAACTATAAATTCTTCCTTCATCTCTCCTGTCCTACAATTAGACATGACTAGGCTGGAGGCTAACTCGAAAACCTAACGTTTCATTTAGCCTCCAGTCTCATTCAAACAAAACTATAACAGTTACCTCATCTAAAGCATACTACGTATATTGAATAAACAAAAAATGTTATGATATTTATATCGTAGATTTGTCAGTTACTCTTGGAGGAATGGGGCTGCCACTGCTCATCACTCTGTTGCCACTTATGCTTATCGGGATCACGCTGTCCTCTGCCAGCAACGCAACCTGCACCGGCGGCCTTGGATGCATTATTGCGTGTAGTGCTGAAGAATGTTCGCTTAAGTGCGTCAGAGGAGGATGCGACATGACCTGCTCACAGAACCTCAAATATTGTGATCAACTTTGCACTGGTGGAGGCTGCGACAGTAAATGTGATTCTAAAAAGTGTAGGCTCAGTTGTGCTGGAGGTGGATGCACCATGACCTGTCTAGCTGGCGTAAAAGATTGCCATCTAATCTGCAACGGTGGGGGATGCAACCTCAAGTGTGATGCCGAAGACTGCACGCTAGATTGTCCCGGTGGTGGATGCACCAGAAGCTCGTCTTCTGCCAGTAAAGCTGGAGTCTCAGCCGTGTTATTTTTTGTATATGCATGGGTTACTGTTGTGTAAGACTCGAAAACTCGTTGATTAAAGTAATGAATTCGCGTATGGTTTTGCGTCAAACGGTCCTTCTCGTTAGTTCAACATATTTTCTCATGAAATTTCACCTTATTGGGGTGTATCACTGTCAACATTGAAAGAGAAGTGTTGTCGACATTGAAGAAGAACTTTCTTAAAGAATAGGTGAACCTTTACTGGGGTCATTGTTTACATTTTTTCTCATTAAAGGAGAAGATCATTCCCAAAACGTTCATTTTTTTCTCAACGCTAATAGAAACCTCACACTAAGTTTAGCCACTCACCGAAGTTTCAGCCTCTAAACTGCAGGTTTTCCTTACGAAATTCGTAAGCCCAAAATTCGACATCGTTGCAGCCATTTTGAATAGTACTCAGCAGCCAGGCCACGTTTTTCGTGACGTCATTCCGTCTAAGAGATTTAAACTACCACTCTAGGTTACTGCCAGATTTCATACGTTAGGGAGCTGGAATCGAGTATCGTTCTTTTCCGGACGGAAGTGCCGCCATTAGATATAATAATGAGAAGGCACACTGGATGGCACTGGAACTGTGCCAGTGCTTTATGTAAGAAAAATTTTCGTACAAAAGGTGTTACTAATTACACGTTATACCGTCCGACCCTGAACTGCGAAAGGCCTACACAAAAGGTCATATGAACGAGACTGTAAACTGGTAGAAACTTGTAACTTGCAGTGCCCACTGGACCACAGGAAGAAAATCTAAAGACCAATTACCAGACGTAATTTGTACGTCGGAGTATGCTGAAAAATTAGCGTAGTAGTACTCCTAGAAACTAACTGTCGAGCTGAAACGAAAACTTACGTCTGCAAGGAGATTGCTGTCTTCTGCGTCGTCTAATGTGAACCGTACTCCCAGAAAAGCGCCTACGAGCAGGACGCCACTTCCTTCGCCTCCGGTTAAAAAGAGACGAATTTCATCGGAGAAACTTCATGAGGAAAATGTCGCCTTTAAGTGCCAAGTTGAAACCCTGACGAAAGAGCTAGAAGAGAAAAGGAGGTGTATTTATAGTTTGCAACAGGAGCTTACAAAACTGCAAACAGAACTGAGTGATAATTCACTGTATTATCAACAACAGCTTGCTGCAATGAAAATGGGAATGGAAATGAAAGAGTTTAATTATGAATCGCTCAAGCAATTCCCCCATAACATTTTTTTTATGACTGGTGTAACAAAAACTGAATTTGATTGTCTTTTTGAATGTGTAGAACCTTTCCTGAACACAACAATTTATCCAGACTTCAAAGACAGTGAAAATTCATCACATCTCAGGACACTAGACAAGAAAACAGAACTCCTGCGTTTTTTAACAATTTGCAGACATGCATTGCACTTTGGGTTGATAGCTTGGATGACTGACACCAGTTCATCAACAATGTCCAGGATCTTTGTTGGCTGGTGTGTGTTTCTGAGTAGTATTTTTGAGTACATTGAAATGACTCCACTTCCTGGATTTGTGGAGAAATATATGCCAAAAGACTTTGTACAGGCAGAGTACAGTGATACTGCAGTCATTGGTGATGCAACAGTAGTTTGGATTTCTCCGTCTGAGAATTATGATTTGAACAATATTACATTCTCAAGTTACAAGAACCATACAACAGGAAAGATATGTGTATGGACAGTGACAGCTGGGTTCCTTATCCATTGTACAGATGCATATCCTGGAAGTATAAGTGACTCAGACATAACCGAACAGTCACAAGTACTAGATTATGTCCGTAAAGGCAAGACTGTCATGACTGACAAAGGGTTTAACATAACAGATTCTTGCCATCAGAGGAGTCTTCTGCATAAAAGGCCCCCCATGAAATTTAATTCACAGTTTGATGAGACAGAAATTGTTAAGAATTTTGATATTTCGACTCTCAGAATATATATCGAGAATTATATTGGTAGGGCTAGAGACTGGCAAATATTGAACTGGTGCTGGCCAAGTATTAGAATTGATTCATTAGGTTATCGCTTTCAAATCTTTGCACGTATTGTTAACATGGTAAAGAAACCTGTTGGACCAAAGAGATAAATAACATCGCTGTGTAAAGTGTTCTGAACAGTTGTATAGAAAAATTGTCCACCAAATGAATTTGTATTCACAGTCTCAGAATGTATTGACAGTCCAACAGGACAGTAACAGGACATCATTGCTTCATTGTTCATCCATTAAATTGATTGAATGAATTTGTTTATCTGAACACAACTTTTTGTACCTGTTTTGCCATACAGTTTACCTACGACCTAAAACTGCGCAATGAGTCAAAGTTAGGTACATTACCCAAAAGCTGCTTTCCCAGCCCAGTGAGGTGGCTATTCATAATGCCACTCAGTAACAACCTCATGCTTAAGAATATGATCTGTAATTCCTTTCATAACATCAATCAACAGATTGTTTCTTTTTATGAAAAAAAAAATAGGGCATTTCTTTTCTGGGAGATAGGACTGTAAGAAAGTTATCTGTCCTCCAGTGCAACACATTTGGAAACTTTTTATCACCATCCTGACTAGCTCCATAGTTTGGATGACTGGGGTGTCTGAATTATCCAAAGCTTGACACAGGAGAACCTTTACGTTATAATATAATACAAGAAATATTAATAGAAATGTGGATTTTAAATTTTTCTCCAGATATTGGTAATGCACTTCCCCTTTTTTGCCCTCTCTTCTTGTTAGCAGGCAAGGGAACATTAAGTTTTAATGAGCTCATCAATAAGCTTGACAGATATGTATCTGATATTATCAATGACATTATTGGATGGAATATTTAAGTGACTTATTCCTTGCTCTGCATGTTCCCCATTCCAATAATGATAAAAACGTCTGCTTAATAAGAATAAATTAAGGTGAATAATTTAAGTCACCAGTGAGTTCAGAGAAACTCTGAAGAGCTTCCTTTTCATAGCTGTTGCCTCTTTGAAAGTCCTTAAATTTCTTTGGTCTGCAGATGCGTTCATCTACTTTATTATGAATACAAAACCATGATGAATCAAATTCCCTGTTTCCACAGAATCCCAATAGAGATGGCAATTTACTGGCAGTAATTACTCCTACACGGGTTGCTAGCCACTCTGGGGTACCCTGAGTCACATCAATGTACTGGTTGTTTCTCAAACTGGGTTTGACTACTTTTAACTCTGGGATCTTGACGGTTATGATCTCATCCTGTGACTCTGTTAGCAAATTTAGCAATGTTTGAGTTTTTTCGGGAGAAAAGAAATTTTCATCACAGACAGAGTCTGTAGAAGTGTAATGATTAGTGCGAATATCTTTGTTTGATCTGTTGGCATCTGAAGAAACCAATGCGTGGTGTCAGACATCTTCACTCTCTGCTGTAAATGTTGGTTTAAGCATACGTTCATCATTAGTGGGAGTTTACTTTGCATAGTCATGCTCTTTGTGTATAATTTCACTTAAATAAGCACTTCTGTATGATAGGTGGGAATACAACCCAGATTGTTTGATTCCATATTTTTGCAAT
>Ga0126338_10004369_pt1 | contig 10018 bp, 8 predicted proteins | sample OrbCmetagenome_2_FD_92529 | JGI IMG/M metagenome (GOLD analysis project Ga0126338, IMG submission 92529) | Coral microbial communities from Petempiche,Puerto Morelos, Mexico - Orbicella C C metagenome | ecosystem: Host-associated > Invertebrates > Cnidaria > Coral | place: Petempiche,Puerto...
TGATTGGGAAATCACTATGCAAGATTGGGAAATCACTGCATTAGAAATGAAATCACAGTATGAGAATTAAAAACTGTCATGGCAGTTAGGTTGTAAATTATCCCATGGAGAATGAAAACCATTAATCAAGAAAACTACTGATGTAGCAAGCTATCGAGAAATCAACATCAACTGTTGAGAATGCGAAATCATTGTGCGAGAATAACAAATCACTATTCAAGATTATTGATTAGGTTTTTCTGAGCCAGTGAGCCACAATCAGTCAGTGAGTGTGTTTTGGTGGGATATTCTGATGTGGATACCCAGCGGCTGGGATTTGTTTTCAAAAACCTAGCTTATCCGGTTGTATGAAATTCTTATAGAATTTCCATGAGATATTGATCTCGTTTATTTTCTTCTTAGAATAGTAGATCTTTGTTTAGACATGTCAAGCAATTTCAAGTATTATTTTGGCTTTGTATTTGAACCATTCTTTGAGCTTAGGAATACATTAAAATTTCAATGTTTTAGATACTTGGAAAATATTTGTGCTCTAACTGACAGGGTCAACTCTCAAAGAATAATATCCACAACTACTTTGTAGATATCCAGCAGTCAGAAATCCATATATAACAAATTTCCATGACGTATAAAATGACATAGATTTGATGATGAAGAAATGATAGTCTGCTGTTAATCATCGTTGAATTTGTGCATATTGAATCAAGCCAGTCAAAACATTGAGATAAGTTTGCAAAAGAACAGTATAAAAACCCTGTAAAAAAACTACAGTCATGAAACAGACTTGGAAGACTAAAGGCCAGATTTAAACAACAGTTACTGATCTGTTTCAGCCATAGCCATGCCAGAAGAGAGCATATTCAGCAACTGTTAAATGGCAGTTTTCATCATCATAAATCATCTCCAAACCAAATTAACTAGCAGCCAGATCTAATAAAAAAGGAGATAAGAATAAAAAGCAGCAAACAGTGAACCAATGTAATACTACTGTGTCCCACTGTGACCAAGTTGTATGCAATGTGTTTGAACTCTCACAACAATGTAGCAGTTAACAGAACATTCTCCAAAAACCCTCATTTATTTAATAAAGAAATCTTGCTGCTTTATTCAATCTGGCTTTCCCTGTTTATAAGCTGTCCTGAGCACTTGACTTCAATGTCATTTTCTTCGATATATTCATTATTGTGTAAGTGAGATGTGTGCTGAAGCAATGATTGCCTGGATGATAACAGCAACAGAAGCATGCAAAGAACACTAGTTGAAGGTCTTCCTTTAAACTAGCTTCTCAATCCTGAATCCAGTGTGCAAAACATTTGGTCACTGTACCTTTCATGATCATATTCTCTAAATAACTCTGGAATGTCAGTTCCATTAATCCCAACACTACTCTGCTTCTCTAGGTTCACCCAGATAATCCTGACTGGACTTGTTTTGAGCAGGATGCAACTTTGGACATCAAGTCATTCTTTGGTTTTGAGGCAGCTATAGAGAAGCTAGCAATTAAGTTGTATCTTCAGAATATCAAAAAGGTGAGCTTAGGTTCTCCACAATCACCCTTCACCTGGGTCTTAAATCCATCATACTTCTAATCACACTACAGTCATAAGAAACAGGAGGATAACTTGATATTAAGTGATAACTGATGGAAGCATCAAGGACTTCTATAACTTGGTAGAATACTTGGAGCATATGGTATATATATGCTTGTATATTGTCACTAAGGCTTGCAAGCCACTTCTCCACAACTACAATTCTTAACACTGAAAGATTACAAGAAGTCAAAATCAATCAATCCAAACAAAAATGTTCTGACTTGGAAATTAGCATTAAAAGCAGTGAAGAGTTTTTATCAATATTTTTTTATGTAGAACTGTAGCAAGGCTGTGCAAGGGTAAAGCAGAAAACACCGTGACCTTGATCATTTTGTATATCTCTAATTTGACAGGGTAAAGAAGTGATCCAATACTACATTGATGAGTTGATAAGTGAAGGGGTAACATACCTAGCTCCATTTGAGAATTCCCATGGACGGTCCAGGACAAAGAGTGCAGAAGCAGTGAGCAGTGCAGACCAAATTGAGGAGGATGGCACTGACGCTCTTCCTATTGCTAGTTCTGCAATAGAAGCTGCCGATACATTACCACTTGCCTCTAGACCAGGTGAGGAGTGAGCACATGTAAATGCAAATGATACGCAAGGCCGAGTTTTTAAGTGAAACACATATAATCTAGGGATAGACCCCTTTTAGCTTAAGTCAACACCATTTTAGTAGTAGCTTGATAATAAATTATTAATAATAATATTAATCACATATATAGCAAAATTCTTGATCATGATTGGTTCTCTGGGGGCCTATTTGTAATGTAATCCGCATGCGATCACATGGGTGTCCAATTATAGGTATCCAATTACAAAAAGTTGTAATTGAATACCTGTAATATCTGCGTGATTCACACACCAATTACACATGCTTTAATGGTTTCCTTCTTAATGTTCCCTACGGTTTTTAACACTTATGGAAAGCATTACTGACTTTTTCTCTCAACAGAAGTTCTCTGAAGACTTTTTTGTTATAGATTCAATTTAATTAGTAATTGGACGCTGTGTCATACAATTCAGGCCGTTATCATGCTTGTGTGATTACTCCCTGAATTAGATTCCACTCAGTCCAATAGTAATAGTAATAATTCTGATAATAATAAAAGCCATCAATACTTATTATGATAGTATTATCAAAGGGGTCCTGTAAAACTTAAAAAGTAAAAAATGTAAAAATCTTCAAAACTACGTCAGTAAAACATATGAGGTCGATTAGGCATGCCACTTTGTATTTTGTACTTTGTACTCGTTGCCAAAGCCCTTGTTATTAGAAGCAGATGATCCCTAGATGAGCTTAGGATGACATGTTGATGACATGTTGATTTTGAATCCATGTGCTAGGTTTGAAATTTTGTAGTACCTTATTAGCGAATTCTAGTATTTGCGTGAGATTGAGAAAAGTTAGGGAATTAATTACTTTCAGTTTGCAGCCAGTTTGGATGATGAGTTCTGTTTCTGATGTACAAGTTATTTTGGTTAAAAAAATCTGAAAGACAGAAAGAGTAATAACATTTCAAAGGTCATTCCAAGTATAAAATGCAGTTAATGAAACATGAGCAACAAGCCAAAAAAGAGTATAATTATGATATTTTTATTGACCAAACTTCTATTCTTAATATAGGAAGAAAGGGAATAAGAAAACCAAAATGTCAAAGGCACAATTCAGACATCTTTTGCTAAATTACCATAAGTAGCACCTGCAGTCATTGTTGTGGACATACTGCCATAATTGAATTAAAATTTTTGATAGAAATGACCTTAATTTGGCTGATGATAAATTCTTAAGTAAACAGTTTTGATTGGGCATGACCAGGACAGACCCCATGCAGGACATAAGGCTTCCCTTTACACTTGGTCACATCCTCCTTCTGAAACAACATTTTAGTACTTGTTACATGTAAACAAATGAAGTCAGAGAATCCTATATCTCAAGGTATCATTCAGGAATCATGCATCTGAAACATTAACACTAGTAACTATTACTAACGTCGACTAAACACTAATTTTTGCTGCATCATTAGCAAAGGCTGATAATTACCATTTTAGAGATGACATGACAATATGTTTTCAAAATGTTTCTTTTTATGTAAAATAGTAGCTTTTAAGTCTTAGTTTCAAGTACACAGAGAATATTACAAGGCAGCTTAGGGATACACATGTTATCTTTGACTGTTGATGGTATCTCTCATGGGTGAGGGCAGCAAATCAGTGAGAGATGCCATCAACACGAGAAGGTAAAGTTCACGTCACCAAGCTGCGATGTAATGTTCTGTTTATTGTATGAATATTGATGAAGCATCTGAATCTAAGAGATGTTAGTTCTTTTATTCATTATAAAAGCATCTAAACAGCGGTCACCTTAACTGAGGTTGGGACTGTAATTGAAAACGTTATATGAAACGCAGAGAAAAATTACACTTTGCCTCCCACGAAAAAAATTTCTGTGTTAAAAAAGTCACACTCGACTTCAATGATGTTAAAGGAAAACTTGTGCAGCAACCTGACAAAAATGTTGTAACAGGCAGTTAATGAAATGCAAAGGTAAAATATGTTTCCTTCTCCAAGAAGTTGTTTTCTTGAGTTTTAAAAAAGTAAATTCAAGTTCAGTGATGTTCATAAAGTGGGCTAAAATAATAAAAATAACAGTACAGACATTTCTAAGAGTTGCAAAATGGCATCATGAAGGAGATACTTGGCAGCTGTCACTTTCAATGTGGAGTTGCTGATACTTGTGCATGTCAGGCCTCAATCCGGACTAACATGCACAATCTGCCCTGAAATGGCATTGTGTGTTATTGCAAAATGCTTTTGATTACTTGTTCAGATTACAAGCTTGATGATGACTACATCCAGAGGTTCCTTGGGAAACTGAGCCCAAAAGAAGAGAATCAACTCATTAAGGTTAGTGGTGAATGTTAAACAAGCTTCATTCACAATTGAAATTCCAGAATAATCTATCAACTTGAGATATTCTTCTTGTTCAGCCAAAGCCATGCTTCAGTTTTTAATTTATCAAGTTTAAACAAAGAAATCAGGACCTTGACGGTATTTGGTATCTGATCTTAATTAGCATATATTTTTACGACTCTCCCTTTTGTCATAAGTTTCAGTTTTGATTGAGAAAATATATCAAACTTTCAAGACAGTGTTTGACCACATTTCCAAACACCTTGAAGTTCGTCAAAAATACTTTTTTATACATCATATTTTTAACTCCCTTCTCAGTGTTTGGAAATGCAGTCAAGTAGGGTCTTTTGTGTTTGATATATTACCTCAAGTCACTACACAAAATCTGTCTTCATCAATTTAACAATCATGACATTTTGGCAACACAGTTCCCAGCATGTGCTGTATTAAATGGATCTTTTTTCGATTGACAACAGTAAACAGGTTGTTCTGTTCATTATTCACCTACAGCTGCGCAAGAAACTAAGTTCTACTCATCAAGGAAAGGTAAAAATTCTTGTTTTATATTCAGGATAGCCTTGTGCATATTTTAATTAACAATTATAGTAAGTTTACATATTAAGCAATTATTATATTAAATCTTTTACTAAATGATAGCTTTTTTTTATAGATGCCAAATGACGCTCATCTTTTAAGATTTCTCAGAGCACGAGACTTCAATTTAGACAAGGTATTGTGATGTTGTGTTATAACAGTAAATATTACAGGTTCTTCTATTAAAGTTTGGCTTGGAAGCCATGAAAATTTGGAAAAAATCATATCAACACGGTTGAGCTTGAGGATGGGCAAGACTGTGAAGGATTAGCAACAACAGACTTGATAAATTTAGACGTAATGTTATCAGATAAGCAGTGCCATTATGCTAGTACAAAGAGCAAAGTGCACAATCCCATTTTCTTACTTGACATATTTTTGTAAAAGAACAACTTACAGTAAAATAACTGAGTGTTCATGTCATTTTATGAATTGATAATGAAACAAAAGGGTCAACTTACATGGTTTTAGTTGGACTTGAATTTTTATTGTCTTTACACCTTCACATACATGTTCAATTCAATTCAATTTTCAATTCTTTATTTTTTCACACTGTATGGGGAATTTAGATACATAAAGATAATTAATGAAATAGTAAAAAAAAAAATTAAGACATATGAAGCTGTAAGTAAATAAAACTTTTCTAGTGAACGGTGGCCAAAGTAGCAAGAGCTTTCTGGTTGGACACCTCCATGGTCAAGTAAACGGCAGCCTAAAAAATTAATGTGTAGAGAATACTTCTCTCACTGAGAGAAAAACTGAATGTATCAAGATATAATTTGTAAATTCATATTTTAAAAAGTGAAATTTTCATTATACACTGTAGCTGGTTAAATTCCATAAGGGCTCTATTTTTGAAACGTTGTTTCTATTGTGTTTCAGGTGTATGAAATGCTGTGTGAGTCTCTAGCATGGCGACGACATCACAATATAGATAATATAAGAGAAATTTGGCACCCTCCCGGACCTCTTTTAAACTACTACTGTGGTGGCTGGCATAACACAGATAAAGGTATGTTTGTTGGTCAATGTGAAATTTTTTGATTCAGCAGCTGGAACACCCTTTCATTTTCACAACTTTTGGCAATCTATTTTAAGGTATTAGAAATGCAGCAAAACATTATTATGGCCATGATAACATCTTATTTTTAGCACACTGAATGGGATACTGAGGAACTGACATCACTTTGAAATAAATTATTGTTAGTTTCAAGAGCATGTGCCAATGGTAATCAGAATGATGTATCCCCACATAGCCATAGTTTCTCAATGTATTAAAATAGCATCGAAAAAAAAAGTCTCCTGTCACATTTGTCTCAATGCCACATAAGCAAATTTAGAGTAGAGCTAAAATTGCCTTCACAATGAGGTACAATACGTGCGAGATGCAGTCCTGTACATGACCAAAGAGTTTACCTTCCATGCTGATTGCTCTTGCTGTTGTACCACAGAGGGCCGACCATTGTATATACTCAGGCTGGGATCCATGGATGTTAAAGGGCTGCTGAAGGCTGTGGGGGAGGATGGCTTTTTAAAGCATGTAAGTAGTCTTCAAGAGTGCAAACTTAGGGTGGCCATTCACTGCCTTAATAGATTTTGTCAATGGACAGTGCAGTTTCCTTACCTCAGGACTTGCAGTCTAAGCTATGAGCGAAGGGTTTTCTTGCAGTGGAAAACTCGTTATAAGGATGCTGCTAAATTTTTGTAATATTCTGATGCTCACATTACAGTGTAAAGGATTCTCAAAGTCAAACTTACTTTGCTGTAAGTGGTTTTCTGGATATGATGTACCATGTTTTGCCAAAGTATGGCAGCAGTGCTTTTTCAAGGGCAGTATGTTTTAAAATTTGAGGGTGGAGCTTAACAAGGGCAACACCTATATTTGAATTAAATACAGTAAGAGTGATTATTTTGTTTCAAGAGCATCCTTGATTCTCTGTTCACTCAAAATCGAGGAGTGTAGTAAGTTTACAAATTACTGCCCTGAAAAAAACAAAACAAAAAAAAAGTTGTTTAAAGTTGAAGCCAGTTTAATTGTAGAGGTTAACAAAGGAAGATATTAAGAACGAACCCTAAACATGTAGTAATGTTCATAATAAATTGTCAATAAAAATTTTGAAGAGAGCTTTGACGGTGATTTTTATTCAATAATGTAAGTAGAGTTTAAATCTTGGTAAATCCCTCTCTAAAGGTTGTGTCAATCAATGAAGAAGGACTTAAAATGACAGAGGAACTGACCAAAAAGACAGGACATCCAATCAGGTAATATGTCACTCCAGTTGATAATGAATGACTTATTTATTAATTGTTACTCTGATACTGTAAGTCTGTTTCAACCACTTACTGTGCCACTCATATTACTTTTTTCCCTGGTGATTTAAGATAGTCTTTTTTGGGAAATAATATCATTGTCTGAAGACCTAACTTAATTCAATGGCACTATTCCTTGAAACTGAAATAGTGGATTTTTCACTTGTCACATTGTTTTCAACATCATGTTTTGGATAAATCAAAAAGGACTGCAACCTATTGTATGTCTGTAAATAAATATATATTGTACGTTACACTAACATTAATTTGTGTAAGTGAAGAATGATCATCACAGTAAATTTTTCCAATTTAAGCAATTGGAAAGAAGAAGCCTGAAAAAATCAGTGCGTCAACGGGATTCAAACCCGTGACCTCCGCGAATACTGGTGCGATGCTCTACCAACTGAGTTATGAAGCCACACATTGGGAGCGAGGTCAATTAATTGAGTTCATATCTTCCCGTGAGGAGTGAAATAATGTGAAGTATATATGAAATAATTTAATTCATATTTGCATTGCGGTTGTAGATGAAAGTGAAGATGATCATTCTTCACTTTCATCTACAACCGCAGTGCAAATATGAATTAAATTATTTCATATATACTTCACATCATTAATTTGTGTTTTCAGCTCATGGACGTGTCTTTGTGATCTGGAGGGCTTGAGCATGAGACATCTGTGGAGACCTGGTGAGTAGTTCTGAACTACATATCAATTACGATAAAGGAGAAAAGGGCTTTAATAAAAGTAGGAGTTTTTCAGTGTACAGTATAATTATGAAAGGGCGTGGTTAACTGGTTATCAACTGTATAAATGGGTACCAGCAAATTGCTAGGGAAACATGACAAAATGTGAAAATGATGGCCAGTTAGTAGTATAAGAGGGGTTAAGAATGACATTTATAGCAACCTGCAAACAGCACCAAATGCCTCTGGTTTTGTGTTCTTTCCCAAAAATCCAACACAAAAAGAGGGGAAAAATATATAAACACAATGTAAATATTCTCACTTAAGTGTACAAAAGGCAGAAAACAGACTGTTTGCTGTCTGTTGTAAGCGTCAATGTAAACCTGTCTAGCATCACTAGTTACTTACTTTTATGTTAGATTTCAGAATTAGGAAATAAAGTAAAAGATCGATATTCAGGGCCTTCTAAAAATCAGTAAATGCAAGTCATTTCTCTGAAACCAAAGACAGAGAGGGTGAATATTGCTACATGTACTTTGTAACTTTGTAAAATAACATTTATTTTGCAGGCATCAAAGCCTTGTTAAAGGTGATTGAAGTTGTTGAATGTAACTACCCTGAAACAATGGGTCGGCTACTGATTGTACGTGCACCCAGGATCTTTGGTGTTCTATGGACACTGGTTAGTCCTTTCATTGACGAAAACACAAGGAACAAGTTTCTCATTTATGGTGGGAATGATTATCAGGTACAAATTAAGTTTACCTTGGTTTTATATTTCCAAAACTAGCAATATTAATGTGAGTCCAGAGTGAGTCAGTCAGACCAAAAAATGTACAGTAAAAATGTGCAGTGATACTTCACAGCACAATGTCTAATGAGATATATATTTATTGTTTGTCATTTTTCATTCCTGAAATCCTGACTGTCAACTGTGTTTGTCATTGTTGTATGGCCAAAACAATTAAGAGAAAGACAGAGAACGTGCAACATGTAAATCAGTCTTTAGAGTACAAATAGTATGGAATATCTCCACCCATTTCACACATTATTATTTTGTAGTCTGCTATGTGGAGCAGACTACAATGTGGAGGGGCAGTGGCTTCGTGGTTAGTGTGCTTGACTCCGGATCAAGTGGTCCAGGTACTAGGCCTGGCCGGGGACATTGTGTTGTATTCGTGGGCAGGACACTTTACTCTCACAGTGCCCCTCTCCACCCAGGTGTATAAATGGGTACTGGAGAATTTAATGCTTGGGGTAACCCTGTGATGGACCAGCATCCCATCCAGGGGGAAGTAGACACATTCCTAGTCGCTTCATGCTACAGAAACTGGAATAAGCTCTGGCTTGGTGGGCTACTTGGTTTGTATGCAGACTTAGCCTATGTTCAGATAGATAGTAGATTTTTTTATTATTGTATAGTGTTCATGTTGGTTTTTTCCTTCTCTGTGTTAAAGGATCCTGGTGGTCTGACTGATTACATTGATGCAGAATACATTCCAGACTTCCTTGGTGGTCCATATGAGGTAAGGAGTCTAGTCATAAGAAACAAGTGGAAAGAATTAATAATCATTAATTTTTAAGAATTATTAAGAGCGATTAAGAATGGAAAAATTAAATTCATTTTGTTGTGCAGTGCCAAATCAAGGATGGAGGACTTGTGCCCAAATCTCTGTATCGATCACTGGAATTTAGTGAAGGGGAAGAATCCTGGAGCAGTGAAATCTACCAAACAGCCCATGTTAGTAAAGGATCACCCCTTGAGGTAAGATGCAGAGAGCAACATTATTCATGTATGATGGATTTAATAATACTTCTATTGCCTCAGGTCACTTACACTTCATTTGCTAGAATGTCTGATTGGGTACCCATAAATTATTTGGTTAACCTGACAAACATTCTCAGGTTTATAATAATAATAA
>Ga0126338_10004370_pt1 | contig 10017 bp, 6 predicted proteins | sample OrbCmetagenome_2_FD_92529 | JGI IMG/M metagenome (GOLD analysis project Ga0126338, IMG submission 92529) | Coral microbial communities from Petempiche,Puerto Morelos, Mexico - Orbicella C C metagenome | ecosystem: Host-associated > Invertebrates > Cnidaria > Coral | place: Petempiche,Puerto...
AAAATTTAACGAATAAATGTTGATGCATTTTAACTTGAAGCTCTGATATGGAGAGACAGATCGCTAAGCGAACGTACGTTGTAAACTGTGCTGCCGCTTATCACATGTTTGTTAACATTGAAAAACAATTATTATGCTAATTATTTGACTGGCGCTTGGATCTCAAGTTTTGACCCATGTATAAGTCGAGGGCGAATTTTTGGACTGATTTTTAGGTCTTGAAAGGGCGACTTATACACGGGAAAATACGGTATTTACCCTCTGTCAGTGTCTATAGCCAAACACTAGTCAGGCCAAGCAATTAACATGAAAAAGCTGAGAACCCAAAATGGTAAGATGAAATTCAGTCGGTGGCCGAAGAATTAATGAATTCAAGTCTACCATGAAACAACTCAAGCTAGCGATCATAACAGAACTTGAACTTGCGACCTCTGGATTTCAAGTCCAGGGCCCTAACCACTTGGCCCGCAGCCTCCTATCATACAAATGTATGTAGGCATCTTCTAGCAGGTAATGTATGCTATGTGTAGTCCACTGCCATTCAGATAATTTGCTTTTGCTGACAAAATGCTGATATCCCTTTATTTGCCAAGGTGGGAAAATACACACAGTCTTATGTTAGGGTTAAGTGTCGAAAACATGAGGCCAGCGCCCAGTAAAAGTCCATGTGATGGCTTGACCTCTAGATTTGTAGCTATGGTGAAGGCATGTTGTGATTTAGACAAGACGCCCGTGCAACTCTGACTGATCTTTCAAGGTTGCAACTGGGCTAACTTGTTTTATGGCAAGCATTTCCAATCTTTGGAAATAGATCGTTTTCACTGCCCCGCAATAAAAAAATAAATCGAAAACCATCCAGTGGAAAAAGCTATGAAATTATGATGTTATAGATGATAACTAAATAAGACACTTCTCCAAGGTTTAGGCCTGTGCGTTTCCCCAAACTTCAGATATTCGTGAAAATGTTTCGCAGATATTCATAGAGCCCAGTATGAAAACGCCATGTTGGTGTACCTCCGTGGTACACCAATATGGCGGCCGGAAAATAGTGTAAACATCTGGAACTTACTTTGACTATCTAGGCGACTGATTATCAGTACTGATCAAACAAGCATTTACATAAGCACTTTTCCTAATGCTCTAACTTCTAAAAAGGCTCAAAATCATGGGATAAGTATATATTTTTTGACAAACTCGATCATAGCCTTGTGTCACGCACCTCCATAACCCTGAAATTCAAAGTGCTCTGGATTCCAAATGAAGCACGCTATTGAGCTGTAAATTTGTAAACAGATATAAATATACTATCTCTTATGCCTGATGAGGATAAAATCTTTGTTGGCTCTTTAGTTTTGGATTTTACAAAGTGATGACGTCACATGAAAACTATCTATAGATTTGTCTTAAATTTGAAACAGTAGTAAATTAATTGTGCCAATAATTAATTTCAGAATGATGTAATTAACGACAACTGTGTGTTTTGTAGGAGGAGGGATGGAAGGAAGCGATACTTGCTACAAACTACCAAAGCAAGGTGAAAATATTTTTAGACTGTTGATTTGTAACATAGTTCTGACTTATTAGCTTAACAAAGTAGCAAGAAATGTATTTATTAAATAAGTGTTTTGTTACAAAGTTGCTTTTAATGTTTTACCTTTACAAATTCCTGCAGGTCGACTCAAGACTAAAAAGTTGGAGTGCTTCAGCCAAAGAACCTGACAGGTTAAATATTATATACAAATGATAATAAATGTTTTTTTTATCAATTTCAAAATAAGTCTACTGCCATTGAATTGCAATGAGTCATGGTATCCCCTTATGAAAAAAATACATTCATGATGCAGGGCTCAAAAAAAAAAAACTTGAATACCAGCTTGCTCTTAGGACAAGTATCTCTCAAATTTCACTTGCCCTGTACAAGTCTTAGTTTGTTCTTTTAACAATTTAATTAGTTGGCAGATGACTTACCTGATCCCTTGCCCATCGGGCAGGTGAGAATAAAAAGGTACTTGCCCACAAGGAGAATCGAGATACTTGTCCTGGACAACCAGATGACAATTTTTTTGAGCCCTGAATGTTGTCATATTTGCAACTTACCAAACAGGTGTCCTCAAAATACATGTAGCCTAGAAGTTTGAGACAGAACTTGTGATTGATTTTAAATTATAATTTCACCAGGGGCAGCCCATGTAGGGGGCATCTGTTCTCTTCCTCATTTTCTCTTGGCAGCATTTAATTTGAATTTTGTGCTGTGTTGTTTGCATTCTCAGGAGATTTGAAGACATGAAGCACTATGCTGAAAACTTAGGAAGCAATGTGGCAGCTATGATTAAAGTCAGACAGGTAGATCATCCATTGTTAAGTTATGCCTTGCCTATAGCTAAGAGGGTTTGGGGGTAACATGAAGTTCAGGTTGGGTCAAGTGACCCATACTTGTGAAGTTTATCACAGTTTATTATTTAAACACCAGTGAAATACCAGGATTTTTCCTTTTACTAAAAAATCATCTCTTCATTGCGTGCAGTGAAGATACTATTCTTATTATTCGGACTGTAAAGATATCATTGTTTTGTCCCTTTAACTACACTTAAATTTGTTGCTGTATGATTGAAACATCTTCTGATCCTCTTTGGTCGGCTTCAGCAATCTTTGGCAATCTTCGGTGATCTTCGGAAAATGTCCGGAAATGTTCAGAAAATGTTCGGAAGTGTCCATCTGGCCTTTGGAACAATTTTGGAAAATCTGCGGAAATCTTCGGAAAGTGGTTGGAAATCTTCGGAAAACCATCAAAAACGTCGTCATTAGTATGTTTATATAATAAACAAAATACTACATGCCCGCTTGTGGATACGAATTTTATCTTCCTGTGTTCAACTCAATATCTCACTCGTTCACTGTGCGCACTCGTGAGATATCTAGTTGAACACTTGAAGATAAAATTTGTATCCATGTGCTGGCATGTAATATCCTCTATTTCTGTAGCTTTAAGTTTAATTAACCAATTTCTACTCCCTTCTGGATGGGACACTAGTCCATTGCAGGGTCACGCCCAGGCATTAAATTCACCGATACCCAATTATTTATGGCTTTTTAAGTGTTTTTCTCTTTTAATACTATTAATAATATCTATTTCATACCTCAACCATTGGACAACAATTTTCCCAAATAGCATTGCATTAGTCAAGATTGACACCTGCATCATTTCCAGTATGTACTCATCTATGCAAACCTTCTTCAATAAATTAGTTCTAAATGATTTGTAAACCAGGAATAAAAAGTTTACTGTTAGTGTTTTGACATTCAATTCAACATATTACTGATAAAATATATACTATCTAAGTGATTTGATTTTCTTTTTGTTTAGCGCATTGCAGATATAATATTTGATATTCACAAACAACATGCTACTTATGGGAAGGTGTTTAGGTATGTACTAAGTTATTATTATTTTTCATAGTTATTATTGGCCACTTGTAAGGACAACGTGAATACTGTGAAACTAGTGTCAATTATGCATATCAGGATAGTTTGTACTAATCAGGTGACATATTCATTCCATGATCAAACTTTTTAATTTGCTACTCATTGAATGATATTTCTGTTTTCAATATCATCAATGTTATCGAACAGACATCAGATAGTTTGGTGGTGTACCGCATTGATATGTATAATGTCATTTACAGCGAGTGGAGTTCCTTGGAAAAGGAGATGGGTGATGGTCTACAAAAGTCAGGTCACTATATGGACAGGTGAGCAGGTTATTTAATACCCTCTGTCTCTTAAAACAACATCACAAGTGAGAGATAACTGCAATATTAGCGATATCAAATCTTTAACTACTACATTACTACGTCCCAGATAAATGAGGGTTGAGTTCCTGGTGATGACACTAAATGCCTCTCATCTGTAAGATGGAAAATGGAATTAAAAGCTGGCATTAACCACAAATCAGTAAAGAGTTTCCAGTGTGCCTTAGAGCATCTGTTGTATTGATGGAGGAGACAGCCAAAAATGTTCACATTGAATCTTCCACTGGTTGAACAGCCATTAAATATTCAGCCATTGCCTTACTTACTTGTCTTGCTTCTGTTAACTAGTAAATTGTTACGTTGTTTTACCATATGATCACTTATGTTGATATCTGAAACAACCTTTTTTTATTGAAGTGTGACTGTGTTTCTCTGTGTGAACTAGATTGGCTGCATCTGTTGATGAGGCACTTGGTGAAGATGAAATGGCTTTCTCTGAGCCACTCAAGGAGTATTTGCACTTTTCAGAAGTGTTGAAGTGAGTTTGTAATGTTCCGCTGATTGTACATCTGGAAATGTATCAAATACATCAGAATAGTTTGTCACTGACAGAATCTAACATCTAGAAGAACAAGATTAATTTAGCAGTGTACAGAGTTTATTTTAACATTGAACTACTCCTAAACTCATATCATGGCACATATCCTGGCTGTAAACAAAATGTATGCAAAGCAGCAGAATCCAAAATACTGGCCATTAAGCAGTGCTTGTGATAAAATCAACTATTTCTTTTAAATAACAAGTAGATTCTTTGTTGCTGTGCGTCTGTTCCATAATTGATCTCAGATGATGCAGAATGTGACTTGTGTTCCTCCTTAATTCAGATGAGTGGCATAAGGCCATTCTAGTCCTGACAGTGTTCATTCTTTAATTGCAATGTCACATTCCTTCCAGAGGTGTATCCCATAAGCAGTTGTTGCGTCAGTATGATGTGGAAAAGGCAGAAGAAACTTTGACTAACAAGAAAACACAGAGAGATGACATGCAAGCTCAAAAGGTGACTCAGACAACAATCGTATGCACTATAATAGTAATAACTATATTCTAAGACTTATTTCAATTGTTAAGTGAAAAGTATGAGCAGGGTCACAGTCAAACTGCCTCATCATTACTGTGGTCTCCATGATAACTCTACTAACAGCATGCTCTGTATGTGCATAGTCTCAAATGAGAGCATAAAAGACATCTGTTGCTACTCTTAAGATGAGGGCTCATGGGGCTGAGAAGTGCAGATCTATGGTGAACCTTGGACAGGTTCCCAGGGAGACCACTGAGGTCCTCCACTGTTGTCACAAAATCTTAAATGTATGGCCAATATAAAAAGCCATTTTAAAGTCTATTTATTTTTACTGAGCAACAGTAGGCAAAGTGTATTTTTTGTAATTTCCTAACTATTTTGTTTTGCTGTGCTGTAGCAAGCCATAGAAAGTGGCCAAACCCCACCCAAGTCTGGTGGATTTTCATTCAAGGGATTGTCATCAATGATTTTTGGTGCCGATACTCCAGACATTTTGGAAACCAAGATAAACAATTTAGAGGAACAGATAACTGATGCAGAGGAAACTGTGAAGACCACAAAAGAGGAGCTCAGGTGATCATTTGTCACTCTTTCCTTGTATTTGGCCACTTGCTGATTAAACTGCATTTACTTGTCCTCTGGCTTTTAGCTAGATGGGCATCCAGGCATCCTGTGGACAGCCACTTATTAAAGAAAATTGTTTTATTTTTCATGTGTTGTCTTATAAATTGTTCACTTGAGGAGGCCCCATAGCAAATTTTGGATGCCCACTTTTCAAATCCTGGCTAAAAGTCTGCCTGTCCTCAATTTTCTTGTAGGATTATGTAAATAAGTCTTAATATTGTAATTTTGTTGCTGACAAGCAAATTGCCGACTTAAAAGGCTTTTCATAACTGAGTAAATTTCAAGTTCTTTTTCAAGAGGGGAATCAATGCGAATGGAGGTTCTAGAATAGGATTCTAGGCAAGCAGTATGTGTTAATGGTTCTAACTACTGGTTTATAGCCTTATGCATGCATTGACATCATGCCTGTCACTGATGCTGGATACAAGTAGCAGTTGTCCCCAGGACATGGAAATCCAGTGTCTGCAGTAGAGCAGCAGAGACCAGTGTATCTGTTTACACACATACACTCACAGGTTGTAGGGTATATATTGCTGTTTACTTGTCTGCAGCTGCAGCACAGCATTTTCTGTAGTACGCAACTTTCTTGCTTTGTTTTCCTCATTTGTTTATTTTTGTTTTCATCCCTCAGACTTTTCAACGAGGAAGCTCTTAAGGACTATGAACGCTTCAGAAAACAAGAAGTGAGAGATTTGAAGGAAGTGTTGGCAGCACATATCAAGACTCAAATAATACTTTGTAAATTGGTATGTCGCACACCTTGCCATTAAAGCCGCTTGATAGTAATTAGTTATAACTGCATTAGTATCAGGAATACACATCTCCTACCAAAATTAGCATTCTGTACCTTCCTTGGTATTCTAGCCTCTGAAGACAGACTGATTTATAACACCTCTTGCTTCATTTTAATAATCAGCTTGGAGAGAAAAATCATACAAGCATGCTCTAAAAAAAAAAAAAAAAAACTAAGAAGATCACAGACACATGCTAAAGGGGTTATTGGAAATCTGATAGAGTTCTGAAAGGGCACACTCACTTTTAACGGAATATGTTTCGCTAAATTAGAATATATTTTTTGGGAGTGACATATTTTAGAAAGGGGAAGATTCGGAACTGTGATAGCAAATTTGAAAGCCATCAACTTCTTTTTGTTTGCAGGGGATTTCGACATGGCAAGATATGAAAGAGACTGTACAGACATTGTAGTACAAATCATCTAGAGCTTAACAGAATTATATTAATTTCAACCCTGAACAGAATGTATGTTTTGTATCATATCTGACAATCATGTTACCATGATGTTACTTAAACAAAGATTAGTAAAACTCTAAATAGAGGACTAATAGGTAATTTTTCATCAACATTATGCAGAAAGGAAAATATAGCACAGATTCAATATAACTTTTGCAAAACTTATTTTAAGTAGTTCTATTCTTTAACATAGCACTTCCCTTGTGTTGTAATCTCTTTGATCCTGAAAGCCTTTGTGCTCTAATCTTTTAAATGTAAATGAAAAGTCAGCAGTAATATAATCCAACGACACAGTAAAATACTGGTTCAAGCCTTGAATTAGTAGAAGTTGTCTTTTATTGGTGAAAAGGGAGGGGGATAGAGTGAATGAAACCGGATTGCCGTGGATCCAGAGTTTTAATTTGGTGTAAGACTTAATCAACAGCCAGGTTCTCCCTGGCTGTCAAAAGACAAGTACAATGTAGCTGTCAGCTTTGGCATGAAAAAAGGAAGACCTTTTGACAGTTGTACTCTTCTGTAACCGCCTGATCAAAAACTCACTGCGAACACTGGGTCTTGTTTGTTAGTGGAAATTAGAGCCTGTTACAAGATGACGTATAAACTTGAGCTGGTTCAACTGTAACATCGGGGCTGTCTACAAATACAATAAAACTGCATATCCACATTTGATTTGTGTTTCCTCACAAATTCATAGCAGTGGGAATGTTTAAAACCTAAATGAGACTTCCCTCCTTCCCTGCACAACAGTAATTTTGTAATGCAACTCAGTAGTCTGATGGCAAGAAGCTATAACATGACTTTTGAAAAGGTCTGTATAATAGCCTTAGGTGCCAGTTATTGTCTCTCAATACAACATTGGACATTTTGTGAAATGCCCATAGCAATGCAGTACATGTATTAATTTGAACAGATACAGTAATTATCACGTCCCTTTTGGCTGAACAACGACAAACAGATGGTCTCTGATTAAAATCTTCTAGTTGTCCCTAATAGCTTTATGCATTATTATAAGTACAGTGAAATTAAAGTTTTCCAAACCCTTGATTTTTCAGATCTCCTGATTATTCAAAGCACTATTTCACTCTCTCTCTGAAAAAAGTTAGGAGAACTTCACCTTCATTGTTTTGAACCTCCTGATTTCCAACAATTTCTGTTACTCTAGGTGGTTCAAAACATCAGGATATTTCCAAGGGTTTGGGCCAGGCACCGGGCAAATATTTTTGACTGGCTGTTAGGGCGATTATTCCCGCCTTGTTTGACCATCTAGCGAGAAGTTTTTTCTTACAAAGAAGTTCAGGTAAAAAAGTTCTGCCCGCCTGTGAAAACCAAATGCTCTCCTGCTCAAAACGTTGACAGAATTCCTGATTTTAATGTGCAGTATGTAACAACAAAATTAACAGATATCAACAGCACAGTGAACTCTAAAGGACCATTTTATTTCATTATTGTTTACAATCTTTCTTTATGCAACCAATGCAGAGGCAGTTGATGACTCACTGAAACGAAAGTTAAAATACAATCAGTCACAAATTTGAACACCATGTCTTTGCGGCAGAAATTACTTTACCAGCTACTCCAACTAACATTATCACCTATTTTCATAACTTTTTGTAACATGTACTTGTAGATGTGAAAATCCTGTTTTATTACTTAGGCTGTGCTACTTGCAAATTGTTTTTCTTTCAAAAGTTTCTTTCAAAGGAGATCCCCAATGGAATTTGATGGAAGTGGCTCCAGTGAAGAAAGTCACCTTCATCATGTTTGTAATCAGTGAGTCCACCTTGTTTGCATTTTGTATACTAAGAACCTTCTTGAAACAAGTCATTAAAGACAAAACAAGAGATAAAGTCTTACTATTTCCAGTTTGGAGGCAAAACCCTCTTGGTCTTGTAATATCGAGCCAAGCGATGGATCCGGCTCTCGATAAGGATAAGCCTGAATTTAGAATCCTTATCCTGTGAAGTAAGATTTATAGGAAGATATAAATTAAGGGACTGACTCTTTCTAGAGAGGACCTCTGATCGTTTTCACCATTTATTCAGTTGTAAAATACTAAACATGATTCTAAACAAACATCAAGTATTTAAAGTAGACTAAATTTCCAAGCACTAACACAACTGTAATTAAGCAATTTAGTGATTTTGTCCAAAATTATACTACATAGAGGTATTAGTTTTATTTTATGGCCAGTTCCCCAATTTTGGAGGAGATAGTTGAATCCTTACCTTGCGGTGCTTTTCAAGATGCTTGCGGACAGCAACAGCTTTTTTGATAAGGAAATATAGATCCTCAGGAAGGGTTCCTGCCAGTCCTAACACATGGAAAGATAATTTTTAAGATATTCAAAACAATACATAATGACTAGGATGAAAACTGCATGCCAGCTTTCAGTATAAGGGGTACTTAGATGGGAGTAACAACAAAACAGCGTGCCATAACAGTTGTATGAAGAATGATACTGTTACCTCAAAAAGTACCCAAGCATTGGCTCCTGTTACTTGCCAAAGAACAAAACACAATAACCTCCGCCAGGATTTAAACCCAGAAGGCTTGGTCCACAGTCCTACCATTAGGCAACTAACCCAACAGGCAATCCATTAATGCTATGTTATACAACAAAAGTTTATACCTTTAGCCTTAAGGATCCTAAGAATCTTGTTTCCTGTGATGTAGCGTACTTGTGCCACACCATGTGAGTCACGCAAGATAACACCTATTTGAACAACAGATCACCAAGTCAAGTTCAGTCCTCAATCCCGCCCTTTGATTTCTTGCATAAAAATAACATAACTTATGTTGTACTGACCTATCTGAGAAGGTGTCAAGCCCTTCTTGGCTAGCTTGTATATTTGTTCCTTGACATCATCTGCCGTCAACTTGAGCCACTGGAACAAAAACAAGGCAAAAATACATATAAAATCAACACAACTGATACAGGTAAAGATAGTTCCTTCCAATTTTCCACCTTTAGCCTTGTCGTCATCTTACTTACTCAATACTCTCCCTTCCCCTCCCCACAAACTTTTAAACATCCCCCATCGGACCCTCACTAACCACAACAAAAAGACTTTTATTTGTTCTTTCCATTGTTCACATCTCAACACCAGAAAACAATTGAAGAAGCTAGTCATAAAAGGGGATAAGTGACGATTTTGGTTGCTTTTCTTTTTTCTTGCTCCAAATTAGCTGAATTTTTTGCATGTGGTCTTCAATGTAATAGAAAAATGTGGTTCTGTATTTTTGTCGCTGGTTTTTGCTTTGTTTTCGAGTTAAAACGTAGGCAAAAAACTTGGCTTTTCCTAGCCATGTCTTTAG
>Ga0126338_10004371_pt1 | contig 10017 bp, 5 predicted proteins | sample OrbCmetagenome_2_FD_92529 | JGI IMG/M metagenome (GOLD analysis project Ga0126338, IMG submission 92529) | Coral microbial communities from Petempiche,Puerto Morelos, Mexico - Orbicella C C metagenome | ecosystem: Host-associated > Invertebrates > Cnidaria > Coral | place: Petempiche,Puerto...
AACGCGTAGATTCCCAGTTTTGAAAATTCACAGAAAATAGAGGAAAAATCGTACGACTATCATAATATTTTCTTCAATGTGATCAGAAGAAAAAAGACTATTTTGACGGCTAAGGAAAAAAAACCAGGGGTACAAGTGAGAAAATCTGTAATTTTGAGAACTTGAAAAACGGGAAAGGGGAATTTTAGGCCAAAACCCCGAACCCCCCCCCCCCCCGCCCCCCAGTAATATTTATCCATACAGTATCCCTTAAAAGAAAGCCACAAAACAACACAATTAAGGAACCTACGTGCACTTTGATACAATACAAGGAAGGATCGAATACCCGCACATTTTCGTTCACAATGCGATTTCAAAGAGATTTTTGACATAAAATTACGCTTAGCATTTCAGTTAAGTGTTTTTGTTTGCATTTACCTCACATTGTGGTCTTGTCCTTTTATCTATTTTAAACTTCTTGATCGAGTCGGACTCTCTGAGCAACACAATTGTAGTATTGATCAGTATTGATGATGACAGCCGCCTAACGCAATTACTTCGGGTCCTCCAAATCATAAACCTTTTTTGTTAGCTCTTGTTCGTCTCAATTTTCCAGAATGATAGATGACTTTAGAGAGAAGATTGTACGAGGACTATTTTAGAAGAAAAACTCTGCCTAGCTTGCTCTCCAAACGTTTCATTCAACTCAAGAATTTAACACCGCATCACAAATTTACCGCCTTTTTATACCTTCACTTCGTTTCCATTATCCACTCGATTCAGCGTTTGTAGCAACTGGCTATTAATAACGAATGTTCTATTCATACCGAAGGCTTCAGAAAGATTTTCCTCAGAAGAATTGTTAATTCCATCTAACGAATTCCTCAGACAAGGTCAGGTGGGATTTAGAATGGAAAAACGTGTACAGCCCAAATCTTTCCTACACGTAACATTGTCGACCCGTAACTAAAAAACAGAACACGCCACTATACATCAGTACAGTATTTCTTCTACTGTTCTAGCACTCTTAATATTGCCATTGCAATGTAGTATTAGTCATGGGATTTATTGGCTGTGTCCTCCCTCCAAGGTATTTAACTTATCAACATCAACTACAGTAGGTATTGCATGAAACGACATCAGACAGAGGTCCGCTACAATTCTGCATACCGTTCTCTAACTATGGACACAAGAATCTCGTTATCTGCAAAGAGGTGGCTGGACATCATTACGTTGGTAATAGGCCTTATCACGGTTTTCGACGCCATCTTGACGGGTAGGCAAAGCGGGTTCGAAATTACAAAATTAGAAAAGTTAACTGAGCGTCTTCTAACCAAGCTACGTCCTTCAAACTTGGTATTTTAACGTTGCGATTCACAAAGTGTGTAAAGTTCAATTTTGGAAAAAGTTATTTGCCATCGGATTCCCATACAAACTTTGTAATTCTAACTGCTTTGCCTACCCGTCAAGATGTCGTCGAAAACCGGTGTAACGCCTGTTTCGTGGATGATCCCATTAAAGAAACGACGTCACGAGGAGATCGCGTGTGATCGTCGGTTGACCTCTCTCCCAGGTCTCGTGACAGCCGAGTGAATAGAAAAATGAAACTACAAGGCTCGATCTATTCAATGAATCTGGACTGTACTCCGACTCTGCTCTGGACTGTGCTCAACTAGAATTGTTTGATGCTTCTGATTGTCCTGAACTTTACCGATGAATTCACTCATCAACATTTTACTAACTTTGAGTATTTGGGGTATCAACAAAGGTAAGTGACTATGAAGTCCCTATACCTCCAGTTCATACGGAAATAAGTCAGTTTACTTTCTGTAGTCTGTATATGACTAACACTTCATCAACAAACTTCTCAGTAACGTATTTTCCATGATCGGCCCTGTGTTATGAAGCATTTTAATCTGGAATATACATATAAATGGGAAGACGAGCAAATCTTCCAGTGACTATGGATATGTATTCTGCACGTGACACTTCCGGTCACTTCCGGCTTTCTTCCCTAGCTTGCAGTTTGGAATAAGGTATAAAACACGCGTAACCTGAAAAGTATGCTGAATCATTAGTCGAAGCTGGAAATTTGTCCTTGACCAACAAAACAAGTTTACAATGAAATTTGAAAGGGTGACAACCAAATTCAGACATCTAGGTACTATCACGGCGGAGAGCTTTAACACGAACAGGGTCAAATCTGCACTGATAGGGAGGAAAGCTGTCATCCCATTGTCCATGATTTTCTTCCTGATTTTACAACATTTTTACAGCACAATTCATCATTATTGCGACAGAGACGAGCCTCATCAAGTTGTCATGTTACTGTTACATTACGTAATCATGTATTCGAGCAGACATGTATTGGGAATACGAACTAATACATATTCTATTCGTAAATGTTAACACATAATCTCAGCTTCTTGCTAAACAATACGCTGACAGTATTTATGTTACGTTTTATAGCAAGCCTGAACACCGTTTTCGCTGCATCCTGAGTCTGTTTAGTGTCTTTAGTGTGACGGCATTCTAAAAGCGTGACGCAAGGCGATTAGACTGCGCGATTAACCTCTCGACAACGGCCAGTTAATCAACAACTGACGAACGGTGTATACAAATACCCTACAGGCGGTGAAGCAAGACGGGCAGGGAGGCTGTAGCCCTTCCACCCCCTGAAAGGAAACACGAAAATTTGGGGGGCTGCCCCCCCCCCCCTTCGTAATAGCACTATTCCGTTTCATGGTCTGCCCGAAGTAGATCAGGTTACAAATATCTGAGAACCATTTGCGAAACGCCTGCCACCAAAACGCAGCTAGGAGAGATAAGAGGTATGCGTTTGGCTTAACGATGAGCCCTTTTGTTTCAAAACACTCCGCCGCCTCTGCCCCATGTTTTATTGCAAAAGGTGACAAAAATGGATCCATTCCGCGCGTCGTTGGTCTCTGTTTCTGTTTGATTTCAGTTTTATTGATATATTTTGACAGTTACGTATTTACGTGCTAAGAAAAGTGTCATATTACATCCCTACCTCCCTATAACGGGCACCCCTGTCGTCAAGGTGGCCGTTGTGGAGAGGTTCGACTGAAGAACCTTTATATTTGCCTTAAAACTAACTTAAAATTGTTTTAAAATATTTCCGCAGTGCCTGTTTTCTCTAAAGAAATCTATGTTTCCCGCCACTATGGAAACAACTTGACTTTTTGCGGTGAGACGATTCACCATGCCTGCAAAACGATTGGCCTTGCCCTTGCGCAGGCGCAGTGGAACGACACCATCTACATCGATGGCACTGACACGTCACGTGATCCATACCCCTGCTTGCCGACGACATCACATACAGGTGGACTCTACGTCGACAAAAGCTTGTCTCTGAAGAGATTTGGCGACGCTGAGGCATTCCTCAACTGCTCGTCCTCAAGGAAAATCGTTTTTGATGGGAGTAACGCGGCATCCGAGACAGTAATTATACAGTTAACGGGGCTCACCTTTTTCAATAGCTCTGTTACTGCTAGAAATTGTTCGCTGTATGTCAACAGATGTCTCTTCACAAATGCGATGCCTATCCCGAACGCAACTGCTGTAGTCAATTTTGAGGCTTTCCAGGAACATTTCTCTTTGACAATAAAGAACTCCGTTTTCAGTAACAATGCTTTTTCATGCATCTGTGTTGTCGGGAACAGCCCTCGAATAGAAGTTCACGACACCACGTTCATCGACAATAGCGTTACTTGGGAAAGCCTTAAAAGGGTTGATGTCGCTGTATTTATGGTATTGTTAACAAGACAGCACAAGAAATATGGCTTCTCTATGACATTAACCAACATCTCATTCATGTATAACGAGGCGCCCATGGGAGGATGTCTTCACATCCAGACAATTTATGTTAATTCTGCAAACGGGCAAACGGTGAAAGGTCACCAGAAGAATAGAGGTAGCATTCAAAAGGACGTGAGCATTATTTCTCAGCCGTACTCTACAGATTATATCAGAAAGCAATCAACAAGGGGCAGCATTTCAGTGTATATTAGTGAATCAAGGTTTTGTCATAATGCTGGCGGAGGAGCGATCACTGTGAACCGAGACGTTAGCATGGTAAACATTTCCGTTACAAAGTCTGATTTCATCAATAACAGTGCCTCATTGGAGGGTGGTGCCATGCTGGTTGAAAGTTTAGACGAATTTTTTCTGCAGATCGAAGACTGCAAATTTCTTGAAAACAGCGCCAGAGACGAGGGATCAGCGATATACGTGATAGCGATTACACTAGAGGCAGGTTCAGTTCTAATTCGAAATGCCTTGTTCATGAGAAATATTTTACACAATCTAGACTTTATTAAAGATTTTCCCATGGGTGGTACTCTGGCATTATCTGCACAACAGGGTTACCTAAAAGTTTATTTGGAAAATGTTTCATTTGTGTATAACAAGGTGGCCAAAGGGAGTTCAACTTTGTACACTGAAGGTTATTTCTTAGAACTTACGATTGTTGACTGCACCTTTCATGCGAATTCGCAGGATGAAGGTTTTACATACGACTGGACAACCATCAGTATTGACTCCTATCAACTCAGTTTCACTCTTATCGATACGGTCATTTCTGAAAATAAAGCAAATCCAAGGGCCGATAATAACACATTGGAGGGACAGCCAGTTCATTTCCAAGTGGTAGGTCTTTATCTTTCACGGATGAACATAAGTGGCTTACACTACAGGAACAACAATGGTGGAGGAATTTATATTCAGCTGGGCTTAAATGAAAGAACTAACTCAACTTTTTCCTTACAAGACTCTCACTTTGTAAACAATGAACTATTTTCCATGGAGATTAAGGCGAAAGCAAACGCCTTCCTGCAGATAAGACGCGTTTACTTTACTGCAAATTGGTTTGTAAATTCTGGTCTCGGTAGCTTGGCCTTGTTTTTCATCTACACTACAGCACAAGGAAACCAAATAGCGATACAAGACACCACTTTTGAGAACAATACAGTACAAGGTACCATTTTGTTGTTTAGATTACCGCCCGATGAAAGAGATCTCCGCGCATGTAAAATTCCAAAATGGAATTACGGAAACCTGATCCGATTTATCAAAGTTGCGTTCCATAAAAACAACCCGGATACTTCAGTAATGAGATTGGAAAACGGGCACAATACTCTAAGCAATTGCCAATTTGTTGACAATTTTGCAGCGTATACAATTTTTATTGCAGAGAGTTCCACCAGTCTTGAATTAGTCAACACGTCTTTTGAGCACACACAAAATTGGAAAATGGGCACTTCTCGCCTCCTTTACCCCAAATTAATGATTTCTGCAGGCTTTCGAGGATTCATATATTATGCAAGTTCAGGACCCATAAATCTGAAAAACGCGACTCTCACAGTCGACACAGCCCAGGACATTGACGCCTACATCATGGTCACGGGCTCAAGTGCTGCACATGTTGACAATTCCTCGGTCATTCAATGCCCTGTGGGAACGCTAAGGGGCTGGACAAAGTTCTCCCACCCTCACCTCGTTTCAAATAATAAATGCCCAAACGGGTTATATGAGGCTATGTCGCAGTCCTTTATCATCAGTTGTAAGGCATGTTCCACAGGATTCTACAGTGTAAAGCCATTTGCAAAAACGTGTCTGCCTTGCCCGTTTGGTGGAAACTGTTCAAGTGGCATTGCTGCAAAACCAGAATTCTGGGGTTTTCCTTTGTTACCAGACCATGGATTTATCAACTTTCAAAATTGTCCAATCGGTTATTGTTGTCCTACTAAAAGCATCAGCTGTCCTTATGACAACAAGCATTATTTGTCCAGCGGCTGCTCCGGAAACCGTTCTGGGTTCCTCTGTGGTGAATGTAAGCCCGGTTTTACAGAAACTCTGTTCTCCCCTGAGTGTCGAGCCAACGACTTCTGCACGGACTATTGGTTCTGGCCCGTTGCGTTGTTATACAGCTTGGCGTTTGCTTTGTTCCTTCTGTGGAAAAATCCAATCATACGGTTGATCAAACGACTGTTACCTTGGGGACAGCCAACTCCAGATGGCCATCTTGGATCCGATCCGTCTTCAAAAGGCGGTGGATACGTAAAAGTACTTTTCTACTTTTACCAGGTCGCTAATTTAGTGTTCGTCTCTGAGGGCATTGAGATGCATTTGGCATACAGTTACTTGCTGACTCCAATCATTGGCTGGTTCGACTTTAAAGCAATCAGTTCAAACGACGGCCTGGTTTGTCCATTTCGCGGGCTCACAGTGCCTTCAAAGATATTCTTGCATGCCTCTCAGGTCTTCGCCGTGTTATCAGGTGTCCTGGTCATTTTTCTCTTGCATGGGACTGTCAGGAAATTTCGGAAACAGTCTCCGGCCTTGCCTTCCTCTGGTCAGTACTTTGGAGCTACCACAGAATGTTTGCTGCTTGGCTATTCGGCACTAGCGTGCGCAGCACTTAAGACTTTGAACTGCGTGGAAATCCAGTCTACCTCTCGCTTCTTCTACGATGGAAACATCCATTGTTGGCAATGGTGGCAAAAAATGTGTGGAGTTTTTCTGGCTGTTTACATAATCCCTTTCATTTTTGTTTTGTACCTTGGATCAAGTCTGCTTAACGGCAAAGTCATATCTACAAAGCAATTTTTGTGTGCTTGTGTCTTTCCATTGCCGTTCGCTGTTCTTTGGATGGTTACTTGCAAGAAGAGTTCCCTCAACACAACGGAAACTCAACGTGTTAACGACGAACTATCACCTTTGCTAACTAGCGATCGGTCGACCGAAGCCGAGCACGATTACCATGATCTAACGGACGATGTTGTTTACGGTCCTTTCAGGAAAAGTAGCGGTGGCCAGGGTCCTGGAACCGTGTACTGGGAAAGCGTTTTAATTGGTCGTCGCTTGGTTCTGATCTGCCTCCACACTTTCATCGTGTTTCCTTTCGTTCGGCTGGTTTGCTTGAGTGTCACGTGCGCTGCTATTCTTGTGCACCATATATGGAAAAAGCCATTCCAAGACCCACGTGTTAATCATGCAGAAACGGCCTCGTTGACTGCCTTGCTTGTTTTGGCGGTCATCAACATGGCTGAAGCTGCGCTTGCTATAAATGGCGGGCTTCTCTCGGAGCAGGAGCGAGTTTGTATGACTGTGTTACATGTCGTTGAAATCATCATTCTGGGAACAGTTCCTGTGATATTTCTTGCGGTCATTTTGATTTCTGTCGTATGGCAGTTGATCAAACTTTGCCAGTTTTGTTTGGCAGCCCTTTTTAAATAGCTTGATAATAAGTCACCATTAATGGCATTTTCGAGAAAGATCGACAACTGCTATTAACACCAGTATATGCCAAAAGTGTGGTGACACTGAGAATCTGAGCTAACTAAAATTACCAAGGGCCTATGCTCTTGATGCAGTGCCATCTACGATTTAGAACCAATATTAGACATGATTAGAAATTATTTGTAGGAACTGGTAGTTTGAAACTGAGAACTAAGTCTATTTGTTTTCAAACGTCCTCTATGCGAACATATTTGAGACGTTTTAGTAAATCTAAACTTGAAGTATTTTAAGAAACAACTCTAATGTGGATTAGACTAGATCACTGAGAAGCTAAAAGGCCTGTAGCTTCCTACATAGACGCTGTTTGGGTTCGTTACGAGCTCAAAGAGCGGTCAAATAGCCCAAAGAGTTTCTGCGTAGGAAAGTAACAGGACTGCACAGAGACTTCATGGTATTAAAGAAAATTTTTTCCATCGTCTTTTTGCGCTTTCAATATGAGTGTGGTAAAATCCAAAACCAAAGTAATAACTCTAGCCAATCACTAAGCACACAGACACTACAGTCAATCAAAACTCGAAGTAATAACATGTAGCTGACTAAAAGCGCGGGAAAACGAATGAGTAGTCACAATTGGTTTTGGTTTTACTTCTGATTGGATTAGAAAGTGGCGCGAGTTTTGTCAAGGAGTTATTTTATGCTGGTGATGTATGCACGCAGAGAAATCTGAAGTTTGCTTCATAATCTCAATTTCTTATTAAAACGGCTTTTAATTGAAAGATCAAAGTCTACTTTGTTTAACGCCTCAAATATGTTAATGCACGAAATGACTGTTTTTTTCAGAAATTCCTCCTTTCTGATCACTAGGGTGATTGCAAAGCCTCGCGGGTCAACCATATTGCACAAAAGAACATGGTCACGCGGTGATACTTCTTTTTCGATGGAATAAGCATAAGGTTTCATGACAACTTAACAACACAATCAGAGGTTAACACTTTATTATTGACAAACCGACTAAATGTATCCTTTAAATACATACCGCGGTGCTTAAATAGTACTTACACGTACAACAGATCTCATTATATTAACCATGAGAAAAATACTGTTTTGGTCTGTGCCTACAAAAATACTTTCTAAACTACATCTCTTAAAGTAGAAAAATATCTCCGTAGTTATACAAAAGATTAGAAACATCGTTTAACTTATAAAAATACGCTACGGATATTGTTTTCTAAAAAAATTATCTAAGAGATACTTTTGTATACACTGAAACTCTCGTGATAAAGGACGAACAGTAAAATGTATTGTAAATTCTTGTCTGTTCGATTTGTTTCAGTGGATTGGGTAGTACAGGTAGTAGATGATGTAACGTCATCGCGTAATTTACAAAGACAAATACACAAATTATGGTAAACTAAGTGGTTGATATAGAAATTTCATCTAATATTTCGCCGAAAATGCAAGGACTATTTTACATCTTGTCGTACAGAACTGCATTTCGATAAAAATAATATCTATACAAAATAATCTAGAAAACTTAAAGAGGGTACTTCTACGCCTTTCACCACGTCTGTCTTTTCCAGATATCATTAACTTGAGCACTGCCTCTTCATTCTTTGGCCAGTCCAATTAATCATGGAGTTTAAAGACCATTCAAAAGAGAATTTATCGTGATCCATAGCACCCTGCCCTTGAAGCAACATATTTAGGCGAGAAAACGTTTAGAAGGCATTCCTCTTCGCCCTGAAAACGTTTAGTTACGAACAGACGTAAATATGTACAAATGGCCATGTATTTCACACGCGTATATATAGAAAAAAATAATAACATTTGTACTTTGAGGCATTCAGAATGTATGAAATTACTCCCAACCCACCCCCTGAAAGTCTCCCATGGTACCCCCTCATAATAGTCATGACCAGACTCCAGTCTTCAACCCTGTACCTCCTTCAAGTCAATAGAGTGTCCTGTGTCTTCAAAACAATTGGAAACTCTTGAAAGCTGAAAGTACTTCCATATAGTTTTCATTTCAGTGGTCTAATCTGGGAAGTCTGTACTTGCAGATTCCAAGATATGAAATTTATAAGACTAAGACCTAAGGGAAGGGGTTAAATGCTACAGTCGTATTGCAAACTGTGTATTCTAAATACTCTCGACTAAATGTTACTCAGACTATTGGATCTACGTTAGGACCAACAAGAAAGAGCTCATGACTTAAGATAAATGCTAGTCAAACAAAACTTTCAATCAATACTCCTTCCATTCATGCAAATCTTTCCACCATAGTTAATAGAAGGGAATGGTTATGAAACCCGACAAAGTTCTTTGTTGTATGTTTTGTTCTCTTTTTTTTGCCTTGACCGTGCACAAAACACAATAGCTGTTTACTCCGTACTGAGGAACTCTCCAGTAGAAACGTGCTGGTTATGTAATTCACGCATAGCCTACGAGCGCAAAACAAACGATTGTGCACGGTCGTGAACCTTCCAACATAAATCTTGGCATGTTTGTTTGCTCCTTTGATGTTTGCCGGGCTTCATAACCACTCCCCTCTGTTAACTATGTTTCCATTGAATCCTAACACGTCTGACCACAGAAGTGTAACTATCACAACTACCTTGTTTTCCCGAAGAGCTCGTATCACAGAACTTTCATTTCAAGGTCTTGTCACTAAGAACTCGAAATAACACAGCATGTATTTTGGCAATAAATAGCACTAATTTCAATTTTCTTTCCAAGATCGAGGTTGTAGGTTAAAATGATTTTAACCTAGTTTAATTC
>Ga0126338_10004372_pt1 | contig 10016 bp, 7 predicted proteins | sample OrbCmetagenome_2_FD_92529 | JGI IMG/M metagenome (GOLD analysis project Ga0126338, IMG submission 92529) | Coral microbial communities from Petempiche,Puerto Morelos, Mexico - Orbicella C C metagenome | ecosystem: Host-associated > Invertebrates > Cnidaria > Coral | place: Petempiche,Puerto...
ACAGTTGTGATAAACATGACATTTAGAGAAATTTAGGACCACGTTTGCTTTTTCTTGAATTATTAGCTATCAAAACAACTGGGAGTCACATCCACAACAAACTGGAAACATTTCGCTCTCACCCAAGAACGGCAAACAACAGGCGGCAACTGAAATAACAGAGGGTTATTTGCCATTTGTGGGGAGAAAAAGATGAAAATTCCAGACTAAGCTTAATGTTTTGCTGTTCGACTAAACTTTTCTTTTCATGTATATGATCTTTGAACAAACCATCAGCAGGGTGATCAGTGAAACCAAGACAGGTTGAAGGGTAAGAGAGTGAATTCCCTACATTTGCCTGGTTTATTCACAAGTCAATCCCTCTCAAGTTACATTTAAATCACTTCCAGTTCTAGAAATCCCATCGGTTCTAGAAATACCCACACCTGTGTCGCGGATTGTGCTCACGTGGACAGCCCGAGCGGCTTTACACGCATTGTCATTCTCCGCGAAAACATCCACGCCACACGCGTGGTAACATCCGCGCAAGAACTAGATACCACGTCTAAAGAGAACTAAGAGGGATCTTGAGAATAAGGTCTATACGTGGAATTAACTCTCTTACTCTAACCCTTCATCCTTGATGAAAAATTACACATAACATCATAATTTCGTGCGTTGAGTATTTGCCTTTTCTGCGGTCCACTTTTCAAGTAGACGGTCTGAAAAGCAATATGCTCGATAGCTCCATTGAGTGCACAGGCACAGTAACTTTTTCATTACTTAGTACCAACGCGTATTCCAGCGCACAGGTCGCGAAAATGAAGGCAAGAACACCAAAGGGAAACTCTTGTTATTTCAAATGTCCCAACTAGTACTGTACGAAATGTTTGCAGGCGATTAAAGAGAGATTCTAAGTTAAAATCAAACGGTTCTTGAGCTTTGCTTTGCAATAATACAATGTTAATTAACCCTCTTAAGATGTAAAATAAAACTCCGCCAGCTTTTAAGAAAGAAATCCCTTGTAAATAACGGTGAATGTCACCAACCATCAGGCTATTTACAAGCGTTTATATTCCCCTTCTAAAATCTATTGAATGGTTGTATTTATTCCCCAGCATCATGCGACGTCAATTCATGTAAATATGTTAAAGTAATATAATAAAATGTTAATAGTTTTAATTTACGACTTGTCTGGTGGTTTTTGGAAAGCCATAGGAAAATCTGTGAGATGTCCTATCCTTCATTCTAGAAAAGAGTATAATCAGGAGTTAATTTAAGGACGTTAGCGCGAAAAATTTCCAGTCGATAGATTTTTTTAAATTTTTAGTGCAGTCAAATAATGAGTTACTTGTGTCAGAAATGCAAAAAAAAATTGGGGGTCACCCACTTCGTTTCAGAGATAAAGCGCGTGGAAAACTACCCTGAGTTTGAAAAAATTGGCGCACATTATTCAGCGTGGTCCGCAGCGGTTTATAGTTAAAAATATCGAAGTTGAGTCAACGGAAGCAAACGATCTTATTCATATTTTGTAGAGGTGGGTCTGTTGCGAAAATAATTCCAAATGTTACCAACGTTTTCACAAAACTTAACCCTTCAAGAGGCATTTGAAACCGTCGCACAGATAAACGAAGAGCTAAAAAGAACGGAATTCGATAGTGCATTTTGCAAAAAAATTCAAAGTTTTAGTCGATATATTTTCTTCATTTTTTCGCTAAACGTAGAATATCGGTAGAGAAAATGATCCATCAAAAGAAAAATAAAGGTTACCGAACGTCCAAGACCGTTGAAGCTATAGCAATGGTCATCTGCCCTATCATTGTTCATTTTATTACTTAGCGCGCGCTCTCAGGCAATTGTTGGGCTGGTAAACATATGACCTGATTTTTCTGTCAGTGACACGGGCGTACTCAGAAAGTTTTTCCCGAAAACGCCTTTGTCACTGACAGAGTAATAATCATCTTCTCAAGAACATTTCATGTTAAAATTGACTTTAAATCCCAGTATTCTGATCTCAGCTAATTCGCATTTTGACAAAAAGGTTCTCCCAGGCCTTCACGGTTAATTGCGATGACCTAGTTCCCAAGACGATCGGCCACGGAATGAGACCGCGGTAAAATATTGAGGCCTAGGAGCCAGGCAACACCTTACCGAACCTTAGCAGTCAAGGTAAGTATAAACTTGATTCAAAACGAAAGTCACCTATTCGTCATTAACAACCAAGGAAAAGACAGAACTGCGCTGTTCAGCTGAACTTTATTAAGGTCGGTTTTTGTAACGATAGAATACAGGTGGAAATCAGTAACAATCCAACAAATTCTCGTCGTGGTGTTCAGCCGCTGAAAGAATGTCCTCTATCAATGACACTGGATCTGATCTGATCGCATTGTCAGCCGCTTCACATGACTGAACCAACGCCGGGATATCCGTCGCTTGTAAAACTTCCTTAAACTTCTCCAAACCAAACCCTTTCCCAAGAGTTTCTTGGAAATCCCGCGAGGTCTTCACACATCGCTCCTCGGTAGGGAATTCGCGATACGCAACACGCTGCAAGGTAGCTAGTACTTCGAGAGCTTTCTCGCACACCATGTGGTCGCAATCATTTAGCTCTTCACTGAGGACACTCAACGCTCCCATTTCAAAAAGAATCTGAAAGCACTTCTCAATGCCTTCTTCTTGCAAACTTCCATCATTACTGGCGTGACAGTCTAATACTTCTCCAGAAAACGATTTCGCTTTATCCCTGCCAGCGCTTTCCCTGTTGGTTTTGAACTCGGTAAAGTAATCTATGACAGCTTCCCAAAATTCAAACCCACGCAGTTTTACTTCCCAGTCAAAATCCCGACAAGCACGACAAACGCTTGGTCCAATTTCAAATCCCGATGGTGTTTTGGTAGCTTCCGATTGGTTGCCGACTCCTAAATCATGACCCTCGTCAGACGTCGGAAATCCTTCGGTCTGCGATTGGTCTTTCGCCGGTTTCCTAGAGCAAAGGATTCGTGCTATCATCGAATGCCGATTTGTTATCCACACTGTGAAACATTCTATGGCGCTTCGGCGCGGAAACGCCTCGTCATCCTCCACAAGAACGGACGAAAGCTTCTCTAGAATGTTTTCCTGCCAAAATTAATGCGCCTATCAGCAACTAGTCAAGTAAAATGCGCTTTAGATCTAAATTACAGTTCGCCAACGAGTAAGTCCAACAAATAGAAAACAGAAACATGGGGAAACGTGCCAAATTATTGAGAGAGGGGGGAGGGGGGGGGGCTTACTTTGGCATAATAAAGTTTTTAGAAATACCTCAGAGATTTGACTGTTTTGCAGAAGGCATGTCCAAAGCTGTGATTGACAAGCCAAGGAACCAATCAGGTGAATAGCAGAAGCACGGACGTAACTCTCGCTGTCGTTCAGAGCATTCCACACAAGCACAGGGATGTTGTGAAAAGAGAGAAACTCGTGAACTGAATCTAAAATAGAGTACAAAAAACAACATTAAACTCGTGTTTCAACACCATAAAGTGCAAGTTCTGGTGGTACTCGGGGAAATTTCATTCAAAAACCGAAGAAAATGTGATTGACATTAATTATTTAGAAAATGAAACATTTTTCTCAAACTAAAATTTGGAATGGAAAATGTGTTTTCATTCAGAGAATCGCCATTACAGCCATTTACCAGTTTAGCCTCAACATTGAAATAGTGATTCTCCTAACTGACTGCTATTCACCAGCCAGTTTATTTCTTTATGAGAATTTAGTGGTATATCAAGGTAATAGCCTATAGTCGATGATTTCCTTTATTCTCATCACTTGTCTACTTGCTAATAAGTTAGACTTGTAGGGAGAAACTAAAACTTGACTTACCTTGGTTACTTAGGTGCACGAGAGAACCAACAAACTCCAAAGTTGAATCTCTCACTTCCCATCCGGAGTCTCGTAATTTCCGATAAAGCATAAAGGCTAATTTCTCGCGGTTTGCACGCTTCATATCAGAACTCCGCTCGTCATCTCCACATGCTACACTGTTTTCAAGTCTCGCTCGTTTATTAGCGGTCTCGTCTGCTGTTCCATTCTCACTGCTAAACAATTCGGTCAAAAATCCTGGCTTCATGGCGCAAAGTACTTTTCCTAACGTCTTCAGAGTAGCAGATATCACCTAACAAAAAATAAACACAACAAAGAGTGCAAACTTATAATCTGCGGAAAGTCGGAAAATGTCTCAAACCACAATTTTCGAAAAGAGTAAAGTCATTATTTTCTAAAGAAACTATTGTGCCGCCAGAGTCGACGGACAAGTGAACAATTTATCAACTTTAACTTGCTAAAGCCGACCAAAGCGCTGTAGTAAGTTTGTAAAACTGACGTTTTAAGAATTAACAATTGGTCGCGTAACAGAGAGGGGTCCAGAACTGGACTAACTTAACTTTTATCAACTTCGGAAAGGCACTCTCGCAGTGTACGTCGGGCAACTTCTGATTGACACCGATGGAAAATAGAATCGGGATTTGTTCTCCCTAAACGCAGAAATAGCCGTGTTCACATCCAAATTAAATACTTACAGTTAAAGCAGTTTCGGATCTCTCGATAAGTTGAAGTAATCCCCTGACTACCTCATCAAACAGTCCGTTTACAGAGGAGAATTCTGTGTCTTCAAAAATATCTGAAACACAAACACAGCGAGGATTTTAATAAGAAGTCTGTTTATCTTCTGTAATTTAATATGCTCTACAGCCCGCAAGCATGTTCTATCCCATCTAGACTGGAGAGGCTGGAAGATTGCTCCGTTCAGTGTAATTGGTTAATTTTCTTTGGTGGAAGAATTATTCAAAATAAGCAATCTATACAATTTTTTAGTGGCTCCCTGTCTAAAGGGAAATTTGTCAACTCGCTTTCGAAGGTACAGGTATCCACTGTCTGTAAACCCCCCTTTTATTGCCAGTTCCTTTCAAAATTCTTCTCACATGTTAATTAACTACTCAAGTTCTTTACCTTTTGATCTTTGTATTTCAGCAAAACTTGCAATGAATTCTAAAGAGGCTTTGAGTACTTTCTGGTTGCCATGGAGTTTCCTTGTGGATAGTTCAGTTGGATTGATACAGTGCTGGATGAGGTCTAAACTCAGCTTAAGCCAATGAAACACATGAGAATGATGCTGTGAAGAAGCCTTGAACAACATTGAAAAATTAATGGAACGTACAAAATGTAACCCAAATGCTAATAGACGGATTCAGCTAACGTGTTTATCTCCTTGTCACCCAATTAAGATCACTTGATGATTTATTTGGGAGCTTACAATAGTGCAATTTGTCACACACAACTGATTACACGGGAGTATGTACAAACAGAACACTTGCAACCTCCCAAATGAATCAACACATGATCTCAAATGGGCGGCAATAAGGATGTGAACACGTTAGCCGAAACCGCCTATCCTTCAGTCTTCATATTCACTTACTCCTTCTGATCTTTAAACCTTCTAATCTTTAAAACAAATTCAAGCTAGAAGGTGATAGGAAAAAGTAGCCCTGTGTCATCTAACCAAATTCTCAAAAGTTGAGTTGCAGAAGACAACCTACCTATTTAAATTGTACTTCATCATAAGGACCAACGTTTACTTTGTTTTAAACTGCATTCACGTGGTAAATTCCCTAACAATGACAAATGATTAACAATCCCTGGAATTTCCAATTCCCCCTGTAGTGGGGATGTGGAGTGTTAATTGACCTCAGGAGTTCACTGCCTCACTTTAATGGTTGATTGAATACACTGTGAAGCAAAATGCCAGAAGTTGCTAGAAAGGCGTGAATAAAAACAATCTGTTCTGTCTGCAAGCAGGAAAGGTACCTGACCAGAAGTGACATGACCATTACAATGAGTCAACCCTCCTATTTACAGTTCTTACAAGACATATATTCATTTTTTTAATCTCCAGTACACAAGCACCCTCCTAGAGACTTAAATGTGTCCAGACAGGGTAATTTTAATGGGAAGTTCAACTGATGATCTCACTGATCAATAGTAATTAATTTGCTTGACCATTACCTGTTGAGTAAGTTGCTGTGCTGTGAGAAGTGCTTGACAGATAGCTTGAGTGAGGGAATAACCTTCTTTAATCCAATCAGACAAGATGCCACAAAGGTGTTGCTGTTTATGACAAAACTATATCAATAAAAGGTTTAATATCTAAGGACAGTGAGTGCTGCTTCAAAAAATATGTCTCACATAATTTTAGTCAAATTTCAAGAATTTTGCTTTCTAAAAGTTTTTGTGACACATTCTCTGAGAGTCTCAATGTTTTTTACAACGTTGGAAAATCTTGGACTCAGAGTCAAATATATTAGTCTGATAGTCTCAAAAAGTCTTGAATTTACCATTTGATGCAAATAATTTCTTCTGCACTTTGTTCTGAAATTTCTACATTTGGTTCAAATTCCCCTTAAAATATCTTCCTGTACCTTTGAGAAGCATTGCCTTTGTTCCTCACAAGACAGCAACCCTTCAGCTATTCCAGTGTCCAGCTCTTCATTTCCATTCACATGATAACCATTCTGTGATTCTTCATCTTTGTTGCTTGTCTGGTTTAGGATTACATCAAGTGACAATTCAACAATGTCAAACAGTACTTCCAGCCAGTGAGCTGGGAAATCTCTAAAACAAAAGACAAGCTGTCATATAACACAGTCATATTATCTGCTAAATTTCTAAGCTCTTTTTTTTATCAGTGAAACAAAAAAAGAATTCCTAAATTGTTCCTATTTTACATACAATTTGCTGTGTGAAAGTAATTGAATATAATATTAACAATAGAACCGATTTGGCCATTGTCATTTCTCTGTTAAGAAAAACCACTGCCTTAAAGGAGCTACGTCAAGGTTTGCATATCTGGAAAAGGTAAGCCTAAACATTTCAACTTTGTTGTTTGTAATCCACGTTAATCTTCTCCATCCTTAACCCTCCTTGTTCTTTTATGGTTTTAAATTATCTCTTTGGTGTTTTTCTATCTTAGTAAGCTACTATTTTCAGGTTTCCTTCAATTTAAAGGTAATTTTGTACGTGACCAAAGTAAGTCAAACTACTTTGACTGAGCTCCTCTAAGATTCAAAACAATAACCCAGGATATTGAAGATACACACACAAGACTAATCCCACCACTCCACAAATTTTAACATTAGGATTACAACATGTGAGTCCTTAAACAACATACCTGGAGCTTTCATGAAAGGAGCCTAAGCCGGCTACCAGCTCAAGAGCTGTTGAAATAAGGCCCTTCTTAAAAAGATCCACACATGACCCAAGAAGTATTTCTGAAGCATTAATCCACGGCATGTCCTCTGTGTTTGTTAGTCTACTCCACTCAAGAGACCCTGTGCTGAAAAAACAGAGTACAATTGACTCCATAGCAGATGGGGTTGGGGGGGGGGGGTGGGTGGGTGGGGGGGGGGGGGGGGTGAGAAAGTCTAACCTATCTTTGATTGGAGACAAGTTTTCAACAAAGTAAATTCAATTACAAGCACTCTTGACTTGACTAAATATAAAGCTGTTTGTAACAAATGGATCACATTTCTAATCCACTACAGTTTGAGAGGCACGGTGGCCTTATGTTTAGTAAACTCATTTCTGGATCAAGCGGCCTGGGTTCAAGCCATTGTCACATTGTGTTGTGTTCTTGGGCACAGTGCCTCTCTCCACCCAGGTGTTTAAATGGGTATCAGTGAACTTAATGCCTGGTAACCCTGCGATGCACTAACATCCTTTCCAGGGGGGGGGGGGGAGAAATACTCCTAGTCACTCCATGCTACAGAAACTGGGATAAGCTATGGCCTGATGGGCCACTTGGCTCATATGCAGACTTAACCTTACAGTTTGAGAGACCAGTATATCTTTTTGATGAGTCTGAGGCATCCAGTGTGCTAAATCAAATTCTTAAGGTATTTTAAAAGAGTGATTCACTCCCTACTGATCATGCTAGAAAAGTGGTTACCTGTTCTTTGCCATTTCACAGATGACATCGACAAGTTTCTGACAGACTGTTGCATCTCCAGTTTTCATTAAATTCAAGCATTCTGGAAACAGTTTGGTATTTTGTAGAACCTTTTGTGCAGACATAGAACGCTCACACAGTAGCATTCTTGTGACCTCAATCACGGCCATCATTGAAGTTGCTGGTGTTAATGCCTCTGGATTAAGCATTGACTTCAACCTTTGAACTATGATTGTACACTTGTCATCAATTTCTACACTGCCATGAGCTTTCTGCAGGTTTTGGTCAGCCATGCAATCACTCATTTTAATCAGAAACTTTGTAATCAAACTTCTTGCTGAATTAGCCACAAACATGCTTCTGTCAGAGAGACAGTCCAATGCATATGCTATGTGATCTGAATGACAGCAAAGGAGAAGAAACAGTTATATTAACAACATAAACAGCCTGCTCAATCAAAGCCCTGTATGCTCAAGCAACAACAGCATTCAATCTTCACTTGACTGTATGCTTTCTTGCCTACAATTAACAAAAGAAGTCCAGAGGTCCACCTCTTGCCATCCTCTCCTGAGATCTCTATATAGGCTTCACACAGGATTTCATAAGCTGGTCTTTCCTCTACCCTAAGTTCATCCCTCATATATTCTGATCAGGGCTGTCAATAAGGGTCATAACCCCTGGTACCTGTTTCAGCCGAGCACGCTTGATGGGCCCTTATTGTTTCTTACAGATTCCTATAGTTGAGACAATTCACCCATTCAATAAAAAAAATTGTTACAGGACTGTGTAAAGATCAAGGATACTGGTGAATCAGAACTAAATGGCAGCCTTGGTGATAATGACCATCCTCTAATCTTGCAATGGAAAAATTACATCCATTCCCTCTGTTATCCTGCTCCTGGTCAGACAAGGGGTGCTCCAGTGGACAGGTTTATTACACTGTGCCAGTGGAGGTGAGGTGGCCTCATGGCTAGTGTGCTCGCCTTCGGATCAAGTGGTCTGGGTTCGAGCCCTGGCCATGGACATTGTGTTGTGTTTTTGACCAAGACACTTTACTGTCACAGTGCCTCTCTCCACACAGGCCTGGGTTGTTGGAAAGGTGGATAACTCTATTTACTGGGTAGATCAAAATCACTATCCAATGGATCGATAGTGCAGTTTGTTTCATTAACACTTATCCACTGGATAGTGATTTATCCAGTGGATAGTGTTATCCACCTTTTGAACAACTGGGGCCAGGTGTATAACTGGGTGCTGGCAAATTTAATGCTGGGGGTTACCCCTGCTATAGACTAGCAGTCCATCCAGGGAAAGGGGCAGAAATACTCCTAGTTGCTTTATGCAACAGAAACTGGCAATAAGCAATGGCCTGATTGCCCACTTGGCCCATATTCAGACTTTACCTTTTTTATATGCTAATACCAGGATGTCTTTGCCCCTTGACTAGATGGGGTAGCACTTTGTAAAATAGGTTATTTTCAATCCCTTAACCCAGGGCTAGTTGATCCTAGCAGAGACCCCCCGCCCCTCCCCCCTCCCCCGGAATATGAAGCTGGCTATACTTTGCAACGTTCATTTCCTGCAACACTGTCTTTTTAAGCCATGCTTTCAATTATCAACTACTGTAAATTTCTACCTGTATTTCTCAGCCATAATATCCCATCTTCGTGCTCCGTGAGAGAACTCAACGCTTGAAAATATCCATTTCTCACAATACCCTCATTCCACAAGTTTGAATCAGTCCTTGGCTTATCCAGAAACGTGGCAACAAAGTCTCCATCTCCATCACATTTAAAAGAATGGAATATCTCTGCTCTCGCCGCAAGAAATCCAAACAGTGTGAGAAAGAATGCCGATGATTCAGGGTTGGAGAAAACGTGGTCCTTCGACATAAACTCAACTGTTCCACACTGAAGGAGTTTTTGTACTTGTTGATCATTCTTGCAGACATTCTTTAACCACTCAAGTATTCTTTGTAAGCTCGTGTCATCTATGATTCCATCGGCATTCTCCACAAGTAAATTGAAAAGGGAAGGTAGTACTTCGTACCAAGTTTTCT
>Ga0126338_10004374_pt1 | contig 10014 bp, 10 predicted proteins | sample OrbCmetagenome_2_FD_92529 | JGI IMG/M metagenome (GOLD analysis project Ga0126338, IMG submission 92529) | Coral microbial communities from Petempiche,Puerto Morelos, Mexico - Orbicella C C metagenome | ecosystem: Host-associated > Invertebrates > Cnidaria > Coral | place: Petempiche,Puerto...
AAGTAAGTAGCAGTTTTGGCTAGCCTGTGCCAAGCTTTAAGATAAGGTTGTCACAGTGATTTCACATTCAAACAGTAAGGAGAATTTTTTGTAATGACCTAAAAGTCCACCACTCAGTGGATTTAATATTAATAATAAAAAATTTTAGCAGGATGATCTTTTGAACATGCAGAGCACACAAGGATATGATTGTTAGAATTCAATTTCTATTCCTGCCTAGCCTGCATAGCCGGTGGTTTAGTTGGGGTAGAACGCACAAGCTAGCAGCGAGAGCAGCAATGCGGCGAGGAGCCTGGTGGTAAAAACGAAAAACTGCCTGCCCAGATTCCCTGCCTTTTTTACTAGTCCTGTATGCTGGAGTACAGGTTGTTCTCATTGGATCTGAACATTAACAAGTCAATCAAATGTTTTGTTAATTTCCCAGGGGAGAACTCCAAGGGACAACGCAAATCTTAGCATGAAAAGCAAAAGCATCGAGCCTGAATATTTGGTAGCTAATATTCTTCACAAAGACGGTGATATAGTTCTAAATCAATCTAAAGCATGAGCAACAAACAGCCAAAAATAATTTGTTTTGTGAAATTGTGTCAGTCGTCGTCGACTTTGTTCATGGTGATTTCATTCTCTTTCCAGCTCCATATTCACACGAATGAAATTGTAATGCTAAAATGGGTTCTGTAATTTTCTTCCACTGGTATTGCAAACACAGAAACGTGCCTGATGTGTCAACTTTCAGACCAATCTTTGAGTGCTCAGGGCACTAACGCCACCCACTCTCATTTTGAAATCCTTTCCACTTGAAAACCTTGAAAAGGTTTTGGGTCATAGTAAAAGATGTCTTCTAAAATTTCCCGCATTAAACCTTTAGTGGACTTGTGCCTTGAATTGTGAAACCCTTGTTGTTTTTCATTTCTCTTCCTCGACAGGCTTTTCAGCATATCGCCCTTCACCACCAATGAAATTTGGTTTGATTTCCCAATTTGACTTTCAAGCAGCTTCCCCTTCTCATTCCTGCAACGCATACAAAACCTGTCAACAGGATAGTCAAAATGTGCAGAGGGGCAGCAATCAAAAAGGCAGCAAATCTGGGCAGGCAGTTTTTTTCATTTTTCCTTCCAGGCCACTCCCAGCTTCACCGTTCGTTTTTGTGGATCACCCTCTATACGGTCCTATACTCCAACCAACTAAATCACCAGCTACACAGGCTAATTCCTGCCTGCATGTTGATATCATTGACACATTAAGCCTGTTGTAAAGGTAGATCATAATATTATTATGGTTAAGGCTATGCCTCTAAGGACGCATAACTATATTGAACGGTGGTAATATGAACACCTTAGCTTGCACTGCATATGAAGCCAAAAGAACAGAAGCCTCTGGTGGACAGAAGATGTCCATGCTCAGAATAGCCTCCTTAACTTGCAAGAAAAATAGGTGTTGTGTTATTTCTTGCATCAGTTCCTCTGCTACATCCTCTGGGAAAAACTTGATGCGGAAATTAAGGCTGACTGGCTCATCCTTTGGAATTGGAAGATCTTGACCTAAAACCTTAAAAATAAAGATCTGGATTACTGAGTATCCTGATTAAAGAGGGTACAAGAGAGTTAACTGTGTCCTAATGACAAGTGTATAATAACATATGACAGTTGCAAAAGTTAAGGGTATTTAATATGTGCCTACAACAGAGAACTAATAATAGTCAAGGAACCAATTGGAAAGTAAAGTTGTCAACAATGACATTACGAGTTACAAAAATTATTTTACATACACAGTGAGCTAGTATTTATATTATAAGATTACAAAAAAGTCGTCAAAAAAGCCAAGTTCAGATTAAGTTCTCACTACATAATTTATCAACCTTTAACTTTGCTGAATCTATCTGATTAAAATAAGACAGCTAAATACAGGTAGACTTCATAACTCATTTAGCACAGAAATGGAAGGGCGTGCGTGAAACAAATCAAAAAATTAAAAATACAATGAAAGGTAAACATTAGCGCCAAACACCTGCTGACACTTCAGCCATTTTGCGACAATCATGCTATCTAAATCAAATTTTATACACGTTAAGCTTTTGTCCTGATCTCACCACAGTTACTTGGTTCAAGGTGCTGACATTTTCCCCTAATTTCACTCGCGTTTGCTTTCTACCACTTTAAATCACCGATCGACGCAGCACACGGCTGTGCGTGGAATTGAGAATCAATCAGTTTGAGTCAAATTTAATTGAGGGAACGACTTTAATTAATAAATGGACCTTATCAGAAAATTTGAAAACAGTTTATAAATATGTTCGGCAAGGCGAAACTGAAACACGGCATCTGCAACTCTAATGCCCGCACGGGAACGCGGTAAACGACAACTGAGAAATGGTTCGTGAGCAATGGAGAAAATTAACGTAAGCTGCTGCCCGTATGCTTAAAATTACTTGTGTCTGGAATACCCAAAATTGATCTGAAAATTCCGTTAATTCTTCACATTTTCAATCGATTATTTACCAAAAATACCTTGATTCTTTCCATACCTTCTTGTTGAATTTTAGCCATGTGAAGACACCTTTCTTGTCTACAAACTGCAAGCCAAAATACCACGTTTCCCGGACGCCCAAGGTTCGCACAACAAGATCAAAAAGATCTTTTCCCGTGCAGCTCTTCTGCATGAAATTTAACAAGAGGGGCATTTATTGACAGAGTAACAGCTTCAACCGAGAACAGAGTAAACTAAGATCTAATAGATCTCAAGCAATCATCAAAATTTAGTAAACTTTTCAACTTAGTTTACCTCCACTGAGAACTCCAACTCCGCATCGAGTGTCGTAATGCGAACGTCGTGTGTCTTCGGCATATTTTCGCACCATTTGGCAAGGTTTTGACAAAGCACCAATTCTACTAGACTAATCTTGGCGATCTACATCTCAGGAAGGTTTTTTTTCGATACAAATGGATGCTTGCTATGTACAGAATTTTGACGTGGCTACCATAAACATCCGTTTCCCTTCTAAGAGCTACCGCTGACCTGAAACTCCCCATTCATGTAGGAAGCATAAACTGTCTCCTCTCGAAGCAGGAGGAAGTGTAGAAGGGCCAGGGCTTAGGGGAAATTCGATCATGAAGCACAAGAAAGAGCACTGATCGAGGGCCATTGCAGGCACAAGGATGGAGCGCCTGGGGTGGGGGGTGGAGATATTCCCTTATATGAGCTAAATAGGTATGGGCAACCCCAAAGAGTATGGTTTTTTTAGCAGAAATTTTGGTTTGAAAATGGGCATAGATTTTGACCAATTTGGTCTGAAATGGTGTGTGTTTTTCATGACCATAAACCTTTTGATTTAAATACGCTTTTACCTCATGTTAATCAAAACTCCTTCAAATCATGGCTAAATTCATCCTGAGGTGTGGCTATATTTTATGAATCAACACCCCTTCATACTCCTTGTGCAAAGTACTAGTTATCTCTTGATTCTTCTCTGTTTTACTATCCAATCAGATTTCAGTAAATATCAAGGCTGTCTATAGCTTGTTATTCTTGACATGTGGCCTATGAGGGTGAGAATGCTTACGAAGCCATCAGCATTCTTGTGTCACTGGCAAAGTCAAGCTTTTTAAATGAGTACATCGTCAGACGTCTTAGACAGCATTCCTCAGTTTATCCCTTCTTTTCAGTTGCTAATAGAAGCTGGCACACTTAGAAATACTTTATAGAGTTCTAAATATTTCAAAATTTAAACATTTCACTTCATTAGGGCTTATGACAGCACATGTCAAGAAGTTTACTATGGAAACAAATGGAAACAAGAACCAATCAAAATGCGAACCAAACGACATTGTAACTGCACAGACAGATACTGGAAAACCCACATACAGTGCTGAGTAAATGCAAGAAAGCCTAGTCAAAATTTAATTTAACTTTTTATCCCTTCTCTGTTAGTCCATGGCGTGATTTTTCTTCAAAATAAATGGCCTGCAGTGCAGGCAAACATTTGGAACTGAACGCTCAATAAACCAGGTTTTCAATGCTGCCATCTTGGATTGTAATTGTATGTTTGACTGGTAGAGGGTTGGGGCAGAGAGTGGGGGGGAGGTATTTTTTCCTTCCCCTCCCACTCCCCCATTAACCATTTTTTTCACTTCATGCCCACTCACTCGGCAAGTTTTCCCTTGCCCTTGAACCCTCAACAGTTACCAAATCCAAGAAGGCAGCCAAATATAAAATTGTACACTCATGCACCTAAAATATGCATGCATTGCAGGCTACAAAATAAATTGTGTACTAAACTTTTGCTATCTTTACAGTAACCATGGAACAAAAATTTTATAAATTTTTCCTACTTAACTACATGTGTGTCTATAAGTATTACTTTAGTAGAGAAATTAGTGTTACATCAAAGCTATTAATGTTAAAAGTTTATCAATGCTGAGAATTCAATAAAAACAACGATAGGTGCTAGAGTTTACTGTGGCAATTCTTCTTCAGTGCATGCCTCAAAGAAGAATAGCCAAATCAAAGAACTTCAAATTCTCAAAACCTCCAAGCGCATATTAGTAGAACATAACTTACAAGATCAATTAATTATTGTATTCTATCTGTTCTCCCTAAATTTTAACTAAGATGTGAAAGTAGGGACAAGTCGGGCAATTGAACGCCGACATACTGGGCAGTTGTTTACTCTGTGAGCACACTCTACACAACAACAGAAATGTCCACACTCTAAAATAACAACATTACGTTGTCTGTCCATACAAATGACACATGCTTCCTGTTGATCCAAGACTTCTCCTTCATCCAGAACGTTCACCTCTGTTCGCATTCTCCTTATGAATTCCAGTTCCTGCTGCATTTCACGTCGTCTCTTGAAATAGAAATACAGTGAGACAAGGAATAGAATTCCGCTTCCAAATGCAAAGATAGCACTCAGGATTTTCCAGACTCTCTTCCCTGACTGCAGTTGTCTTATAATAGCATCTAAAGTGAGTTGGGACAGATAATAAGTAAGGCCAGATTTGGGTGGACCTATCTTAATACCATCATCAGTCAAGGTGATTTCTCCAATACCAGTCAGCGTTGTACCAACAGGCAGCATCCGTTCAATTGTCTGGAATCCTTTGGTTTTGTCACCACTGGCCCACTGAACTAGGGACTCGGCCACAGAGCTGGATACAGGCTCAAACTTGTCATGTATCACTTTAAGTTGAAGGTCTTCTGCAGACAGGGGATCCATCACTTTAACAAGGACACCATTATTATACAGGGAGAATGGAACTGTAGTACAAGCAGAGCTTATTGTTCGCTCTAAGTCATGCCTGCAGGTTAATAAAAAATTGGATTACTACAATTCAGTGAGAATAATAACATAATGGTGACTTGACAATTAGTAGGCCATGTATGTTGACAACAGAGATCTATTTTAGTTTTATTATCTTAACGCTCTACTCCACTATACTCAAAACTGAATGCATTTCACTGCACTGAATTTTGCAAATAATGGTCCACTCAATAAAAATCACTAAAATAAACACTGTAAAATCACAGAGTAGCAGAGATTGTTAAAACCCTGCTAAGTAGGAGACTGTTTGACACATATTCTGTTCGTTAACTAAGATAAATATATCTACAAAAAGGAAACAATAAAAAATCAATACAGTGTACTCTGAGTAGAAAAGGAAAACATATCTATAGTGAAGCATTTCCATAATGGCACAGTCTCTGACAATTCTGCAGAATCTTTTGACTTGGTAAGATATCAAACAGAAACTTGCATGAAAAGGCAAGGACGTGACAGTGTAGTCGTGTCAAATATACATAGAGAAGTGAAAGTGTTGGCTTACATGGCTCAGCCATTTGCTACGAATGTCCTGCTCTAAAGATGAACACCACCAGGAAAGATATTTCCTGTTCCACATCAATCTTCCTGGCTTTACCACCACCTTGAGAAGGGCTTGGAAGTTGGGTACTATTTTCCGATAAGTAAAAAACAAATTGAAGTTCTAGATGGGAGGTGGAGTGGGGTTGAAGGAGTGTGAGTTTTCATAGAAAGAGGTACAAAAGCTTAGTTGCAAGCTGACCACCTTATAAATTATTTCACACATACCACAGCCTTGTTGTTCGACTCCATTCACTTTTATGTTCCCGTGTCTTTATCTGCTGTATAACTCCAGTGACATCTGATACATAAGGACTCCTAATCACTTCACTATTTTTTAAAGGCCTGGCCTCTCCTCTAATGACACCATAAGGTATTGAACGGTTCTCACATGCCATCAAAGTGGACATCAGCTTTGGTCCAATTTCAGTTTCTGTTACATCCTAAACAAATAGTGACAAAAAAGGTAAAGTTTGCATACAGTTGTAAGGGCCAAGTGGCACATCAGACTGCCGCTTATCTCCAGTTTCTGTGGCATGAAGTAACTAGGGGTCTGTCTACTCCCCAATGGATGGGATGCTAGTCCATTGCAGGGTTACCCCCAAGCATTAATTCACCAGTGCCCATGTATAGACCTAGGTGGAGAGAGGCACACTAAATAGCTGTCAAATATATTGCTTCCTAGGACGTTCACTTCATATCCTTGCAAAAAAAACATATCCCTGGGTACCCCTGTGGGGATGTGCTCTCAAAAGAAATTGAATATTATAAGTACAATAGGGGTTGGTGTAGCTTTTTAAAAGAGAATTACGATTTTTCCAACCAGTTTAGTTTTAAAGGGCTTTTGTGAAACAACAATAGAGCCCCAAAATTTTTTTCTTGAGTTAAGAAAAGAACGTAACAAATGCCAGAACTTGGTTTAAGAGACCCCGGAAACCTTTAGTAGATATATTTCCACAAGTATTCTTTGTAAAATTAGCCTTTATGCTTAAACGTTACCAGCAAAAGTGAAAATGAGACGTTTTAATAGCATGAATTTGTGAGTTTACCGAAACTGGAGCCATCATGCAACGTGTCATCAAAGGTCATATCAAATCACATTAATGCAAGGAAATCAAAATCCACAGAGTAATATGACTGCAAGCTTTTCTTTCACCTCAACAGGCAAACGTAACTCAATGGTTGAATTATTTACCTCAACGGGCAGAGATTTTGACTCAACGATCAAATTTAATGCCTCAACAGGCAAAGAATGCTGTGAATGATTTGCCTGTGGTACTGAAGTTGCTTTCAACATAAAGCAGGTTGGCTGCACACCTTCCTCTCTTTTCTCCTGAGACCAACAAGCTGCAGTCGGCAGTTTACTCCAAATCGAAGCATTTTTGCCTAACACTTCACTGCTGCTGAATGCACTGAGAAAAAAATGATCTACATGAAGTAGGACTTGATTGATATCTTAGCACCTCCATTCGCGAATCAGCAAAAATTGTTCACATAATAGAGCAGCCAAACACATAAAAATCTCATCTTCCTCGAGAGTCATCATTAAACCATTCATGAACTTGATGACTACATGTACTTCCACAAGCAATTAAAGACATCTGCGTTTCACCTTGTTTATCGTGTCCTTGATTTCTAGCAGAGCGGGACGGCTGTACACAGTTATTACTCAAAATCAATCAATATTTCCACGTGCATTCACAAGCACCCCACAATGCCCGGATATAAAAAATGCAATCGACTGCGCATGTCTCTGATCTTACATCCGACAAATTTTGGCTTTTTCTCACTATTGTAAAGAATAGGCTGCTGCCTCGCTAGGGCTCACCAGCAATAATTATTTCTGGGATTAAACTTTGTTCCTGTTTGTACAAAAAGTTAAAAGAAAGGTTAACATGCTTTTCGCCTCATCTTACTTCGGTGCTGGAACATGACAAAACATTAGAATTCTCTAACTCAAGATGTCATGCAAAGCTGTTAGCCTATGGTAATTTGGTTGATACAGCGATTCTCAAATTCCATGAGCTGGTTTCCTCAATTCCTCAGTTTCCCCTGCCAACAATACCCAAGGCTAAACACACAAGTTTAAAATAACCAGCCTAACCATGGAGATATACTTTTGTGGACTCTCCTTCCTTGACATAGATGGGTGCATTCCATTGGGATGATCCAGGTCAGGATCAGTGATCCAAGATCACTCGTCTTACACTTTATCAAAGAAACAGATGAATCCTTAACCAGAATGGATTGGTCACTCCAAGATCACTCAGATTGATCACGATTCATCAAAGAAACTGATGAATGCCAGGTCAGTCGATTCATCAAAGCAACCAATGATAACCAGAGTGAATTCATTGGTCCAAGATCACTTGGATTACACTTCATCAAAGAGACCGATAAATCCTTAACCAGATCGAGTGGATTGATCGGTTCCTTTGATGCACCACGATCCGAGTAGTCCTTGAGCCAGATCATCCCAAAGGAACGTTCCTTATATCTAGCGATAGTACACCATCGCGACCCAAAATACCTTTTAACATTAACATTGACATAACCTGACATGTGAACGTTTAGAGATTTAGAGGGCGCATCTTTTCGCAATTCGTCACATAAGGCAAAATTGTGCCTTCTAAATCGGCCCTTACACTTCCGTAGGACAGCCTTTCTCGAAACAGCTGAACTGGCATATCCTTGATCTTGTTCATTGGTTGTGACTTGTTCTGTATTTGTATTTGTGCATTCGCGTCTTGATCTAACATCGTGGTGCCGATTCTCTCCCTCACAAAAGTGAAATTCCCAACATGATTGACTGTTACCGAAAAAAGCTGATCAAAGCATTGTATATTTCAAAACGAAACCAATTAAGGCAGACCACACAAGAATGTTAAAACACGAACCTTCAGACTTCGTATGGCTGTTTCTCTTTTCTTGTATACCGCGTAGAAAATGGCTGACACGGCAGCACTTCCCAGACCGGTACATAGACAATAAAAGTAATCCGACATTTTGGAACCAGATAATAAAACCTAAACTGTGGCTTCAATATTTCGATCTCATACAGTCCATTGCCGTCCACACTTGTCACCAGGTCTACGCAAAGTTAATGGCAAAACTATATGGTTCTTTGTATAATTATTTAAAAACTCCCCTGTCTCGTAACCCAAGCTCCCGTAGCACAGTCGGTTAGCGCGTCGTACTTATAAGCAGTGCAGGCGTAATACGCCGAGGGTGCTCAAGTAATGCGAAGGTCGGGGGTTCGAGCCCCCCCGGGAGCAATGGGTACTTCTTTTTTTTTCCTATCCTTTTATTTTCTTTTTCCTTTCTAACTAAGTATTAGAATTTCAAAGTGGCAAAATATTCTTTAATCTTAGATCTATTTAATTATTTTGTATTTATGTTTTTTTTTGTTGCTCCCTTTATGATACATCAATCTCAGTGGAACCTTTTTGCACTCAGATTGTGGAAAGTTCACCAAAACGTTGACTAAATGCAGTGAATTTCCACAAATTGTGGTTGGAATGTAGAACACGAGCTTTTGCTTCAGACAACAAACACTGGCAACGAATGAAACTTTCGCACCAGTTCCAGACCTTCCACGGCCAGGACGGCAGCCATGCCAAATTTCAGGTCGAAACCTAGGGCTCCGGTCAAACAGGCGAGCACAGTCTCCCCTATAGATCGTTTTCACGTGACGTCATCACTTTCTAAAATCCAAAACTAAAGAGCCACCAAAGTTTTTATCCTCGTCAGGCATAAGAGGCGGTATATTTATATCTGTTTACAGTTTTACAGCTCAATAACGTGCTTCGTTTGGAATCCAGAGTATTTTGAATTTCAGGGTTATGGAGGTACGTGACACAAGGCTACGATCGAGTTCGTCGAAAAATATACACTTATCCCATGATTTTTAGCCTTTTTAGAAGTTAGAGCATTAGGGAAAGTGCTTATGTAAATGCTCGTTTGATCAGTACTGATAATCAGTCGCCTAGATAGCCAAAGGAAGTTCCAGATGTTCACACTATTTTCTGGCCGCCATATTGGTGTACCACGGAGGTACACCAACATGGCGTTTTCATACTGGGCTCTGTAAATATCTGCGAAACATTTCGACGAATATCTGAAGTTTGGGGGAACGCACAGGCCTAAAACTTGGA
>Ga0126338_10004375_pt1 | contig 10014 bp, 8 predicted proteins | sample OrbCmetagenome_2_FD_92529 | JGI IMG/M metagenome (GOLD analysis project Ga0126338, IMG submission 92529) | Coral microbial communities from Petempiche,Puerto Morelos, Mexico - Orbicella C C metagenome | ecosystem: Host-associated > Invertebrates > Cnidaria > Coral | place: Petempiche,Puerto...
ATTTTAACAGCCAGAAGCTCAATGCCCATGAAATGCTTTTATGAAATTACCCATGTACACACCTTTGTTTTGCAGCCCATCTGTTCATAAGGACCAGGCATTATGGTCAAAGGACAAAAGTCTTCGGTATGATTTGGAATCTGAAAGAAATAGATCATGCAAATATTACCCGGCCAGCAACGAGGGTCCCAATGCAGTTTACCGTCAATCGTTAAATGGCCAAAAAAGTAACCGTCAATCGTCAAAAATGCAATATTGTTACCGTCAACCGTCAAATGAGCAAGTCAATATAGCAGCTGTCAATGTCCCAGTTATCGTTAATTACGAACTAAACGATTGCAGCCCTCCATTTTATCGTATTTCTATTCGATCGTTGAACGCGTGGATAGAGTCGCGAGAGAACTGGACGCCGGCGTCAAACGGGAGACTTGACTGGATTATTCAAATACGAGCAAAATTGTATTCTTTTATGAGAAACTACTGCCAAATTTGCGCTTTAATATTGTGTTATAAACGTCATTCTGAAGAAGTAACCGCCAACCGTCAAGCGACCTAAGTTTTTAACCGTCAACCGAAATCAAAACGGCTTATTTTTTAACCGTCAGCCGTCAAAGGAGCCCCCATTGAGACCCTCAGCAACGTCATATCAGTGCTCTCTATGAAATATCGCAGCGAGCATGCTAGCGGGGTTATGAATTGAATATGTAAAATCAAGGCGGTTGGTGGGTGGCCATACACAAGCTCCTTTTCCATCTAAACAAACTGACCATACCTGATATTCGACCTGATGATTTAGTTACTATCTATTCATCTGACTGATAAACTGACTTGATCATTGGCAACAAATAGTAATTCCTAACGACGTTTGTTATTCATAAAAAACAAAACAAAAAAACAATGAAGACGATACCTTTTTCTGTATATAACTTATTGCATACATTTTCAGCCGGCCATATACGAGGGTCTTGAATTGGGGGGGGGGGGGGGTGGTGCAAATATCAGTAATCGGTGAAATTTTTGCCTATTTGTCATTAGTCTCCTTCGCAGCCGTTTTTGGGAATGTGACGCAACGCTCCGTGGCATCCCAATAAACGGCTGCTTAGGAGACTAATTTATCAGTTGGCCATTTGTCATTTGTCACTTAAGTGGCTATTAATCATTAGCTGAAGGCCTGAAACCTCTCCTCGGGTACTTTCCTTTCATCCAAAAATTCCGACAATTTCGAAACGGTGACAGTTGGCACGGAAATTTTGTGGGAAAGTTTCTAGAAAATTCAAACGAAAATTTCTCAATTCTTATTGAATTTGTTTCCATATTTCGCACTGTTATAAAATACCGTTACGTAATTGATTTCCCATACAGTCCATACCAACTCTTATATTAAAGCTGTGTTACGCAAGTACGCATGCAACAGAGTATAAAAATATTTACGGCTCCCCAGGAGATTGGGAGACCTGTGTGATGCTTTACCGGTTCATATTTACTAAAATCATACTTTGTTGCTAAGTCATTGAAGCCTTAACCGTCTACGAATCACTTTTGATGGGTATCCGGCTTCTATGACGTTCGGTTCCAGACCATAGAAACCAACAATCGCGTTAAAAATAAAAGCAGACATTTCGACTCTTTCTGTGGCCTGAAAAGTATGGCCTTCCATTAAAGATTACCTAACAGATAGTATGATTGTCAAATTGCAAATAAATGTTCTAGTATAAAACTCAGTGCGTTGGTTTGGGCCTCAAAATAATGTAAGAAGCATGAATATTAGACCACAATAGTTAAACTAATAATTTTTCAATGAATTTCAAACGAATATCAAGAGCTAAAATCTTTGGTGTGTTGTTAGCAAATCCGACTACAAATATCAGTTGTCAGTTAAATTTTCGGTTTTCAGATAGCCCCATCCAGACACTCGTATACGTGCTGGATTTGGCCGTTCTCACTGACTCCATCCAATCAATTCCAAATTGGGACTGTTTGAGCTACAACACTCCAGTAACAGCAATATGTAAAACTTAAACAGTTAAGTTACATTAATGCGTAAACATCAGCCATAAAAAGTTAAACGTCTTACCATTTTCCTGGGAATTGAAGCTCCACAATTGTTGGTACAAGTTACTGGGAACTTCCTGCACACTCCAATATGATCCTACAAGGAAAGAGCCACGTACAACATTCTAAGAAAATGACGTGCCGTTCTATTCTATTTCATTCCATTTAGATTCGAGACATATTTTTATTCGTAATAAATAGCAATATACACGGATATTTGTTCGCGGACGTTATTTGTTGCTCAAAGTCTACAAAGCGTTTTCCTCGAGCTCACGCTCTCGGAAAACTGTTCGCTTCTCGGAGATAATGTCTAAGGACAAATATCCGAACATATTTTCGCGCCAAATGGAGGCTATTACGTTTATTCCCTTCATACAATTTTCGCAACACGTGCACGTGAGAATATCGCTCGGATATTTTCCAGTTTTAGCTGGAGCATATTCACTCACATGACGTGTTTAGACCAATTGTGCACGAGCGCAAATATTTGAAGGATTATAATAACCAACGTGCCCACAAGACCAGTGAACAGATATCATCGATATATTAAAATTCCTCTTGGCGCCAAGGTTTAGGGGAACAAAAGAAAGAAACGGCATCGTGGTTAAGGAATGATTGTATGATTCCTTGTGTTTCATTCCACTACGTCTCGGCGCAAAGTTAAAATTGTGATATATCGAAATTGGCCTATAATCTTGTTAATTTGCAAATTCAATCATCCCGCCTTTGACCCACTGTACGGAACAAGACGCGCACGTCTACCTACCCTCTACGGTCTTCATACAACAAGATCAATGTAAAAAGGATATTCCATACGAAGCCAGCCTTGAAAATTGGACAATCGGTCCACAAATGAGATCGCCACATATACGCAGGAGAATGTAAGAGATAGTTTTAGTGATATCATTATCAAAATTCCAATTATTTTGTTAAGAAATTAAATTTTACCTTCATTTTACACTCTGGGTGTGGCTCACTGCAGTGATCACATTCAAGGATTCTCCACGGGCACGTTATGGTCACGTGTTCCTCGAGATGTTTCCTTTGCAATGTAACGTGACAGTTTTCGTTGGTACAGGAGACAACTTTAAAAAGACAAGATGCCAAGTGAATCTGTTGCACAAAAAAGATATGCGATTCAGCTGCTTCGGTTTATTTCAAGACCAGAGCACGTCACTTTCAAAATATATGAGTAAGTGAAACGCGTCTGAAATGTCAGTTACGATGGCTTGCTACGGTTTTGATGAAGAGCCTTGTTCTTTTGAAAAATACGATTTGCCACAGTCTTTTACCATTACATGTGATACATTATATGTGATACAACCTTAAGAGATAACCAAAATTACCTAAGGACAGACTGGGCGCTAGTAGGTGTAATGAGTTGAGGTTTTTCTCAAATTTGCCTGATGACTCCACCTCAACATTTCAGTAATTAGAAATTGGCTATGATTAAACATTCATGGAAAGTAAACTAAAGCATCTGTAAGACAGGTTTTACGCAAACCATGAAAATGTGAAATTTCGCCTATTTCAAATATAGCTCAAAATCTGTCTCAGAATTTTTTTTACAGTCTCGACTCCAAATGCAATTCAAATCTACTTTGAAAATTTAATCATGGGTTGTACGGAAGGTTCTCGAGCAATCTTCGATCAAATACAAGTTTTAAAACCTTGTGGGGGAATTAGACTGTGCATGCCTTTTATGTAAGCGCGCGCTCAATTGAGGCCATGTATTGCGTACGAGAAAGCCAGCGTGAATTAGAGCTCTTTTACCAGTTGTTTATCTACCCTTTTTGCCATATTTATCGGTCCTAGACTTATACACATGTCTAACGCATTTCGACAGATAAAATTGGTTTCGCTTCTATTAAGGTTACTTGGGTCATTTTGAAAAATAAGGAAAGAATATTTTTTTGACAGATTTCCTAAGAATTCGTCTTTACATACAGAACAGCAAACGAATTTATAAAGATCTTTAAACTCCATGGTAAATAACAACACAAAATTCACTTATATTTTTAATAACAACATCGTCGCAGCAGCTCTGTTAGCGTCTCTGACAGCTCTCTGGTTTGGCCAAATGCAGTCTAAGTAGCTTTTTCACACAACCATAATTTAATTACGTGTTGAATTAGCCTGCCACTTTCACGACCACGCGTTTTTAAAAGTTAAAAGAGTTGTTTTCATCTTTGTTGGAGACTCCTTCGGTGCTTGTTAATTTTTTTCCCTGTCACCTTCCCAGTAATGAGTCAAGCATTTGCGTCTCTCACACTTGATTAGCGCGCACTACGCTGTCTGCTGGTACATGTTTACAGTTGGATTTCAGTATAATTTTCAACGGATAACAGTAAGTTTTTCCGCTTAAAACGGTTAACAGTTAATGGTTAGCGATATGCTGGTATTCTGGTATTCCTGGGTTTCGTACAGACTCATTAAACATGATTTGGTTTATTTTAGTCGCGCACTTAATAGCTAGTTGATTACGTCAATGTCAACCTTAGCGTGCGCGTATGGTGTACACCATGCCTGGCATGATGCGCAGACCGTGTGTGCACCAGCAAAAGTGGGCACTGTCCTTAAGGAATTGATCAGTTTCGAGAAGACCAAAACTGCTGAATAACAAGACGAAGAACTAATCTTTGCAACGTTAGACTTCATTTAAAGTAACCTATCAACCAATACTTGTAGAAAAGTGTTACCCTTCGAACAGAGTCAGATCGAACCGACTCGATCTGCTTGCAGGGTAAGAAAGAGCTGATGCGTAAGCTGAAACAATCACGTTTTATTTTTTAGCATAATCAAATTACGTTGAGAAAGGGCGCTATAGAAATTAATTGTTACTGTTATAATTCTTATTTACATTCTCGGCAGTATTTGCAAACATTTTACTTGAGATTAAGACTAACACTGTACAGATGCTTCTCAATGCAAACTTAATAATTCAACAAGTTTAAACAAAGGAAATCATGAACGTGACTGTTTTTGGATATCTGATCCTAATTAGGCTCGATTACCAGCCGCTGTTCGGGAAAAGAGCGCGCTCGGGCAGGAACTTAGACCGCACTCGAGAAAGCGGCGGAAATCGAGCCTAATCCTAATTAGCATAGATTTATACGATTTTCTTTCTCTGTTTACTCGATTGTTTTTAGTTTAGCTTGAAAAGATATACCAAACACTGAAGACCGTGTTTTACGATAATTGCAGAAATTCTCGCGCCCTCATGATCATTGGCAAATTTTCATTGTCACATGAAACGTGAATTTATAATTTATGCGATGCGTCAACGAGCGAGAGCGGACAATTTGTTATCGTAAAAGACAATTGACGTCAGTTTTTCATGCGTCTGTCCTATTATTGACAATGAATTTCGTCATAACATTGTCAAAGTAGTCTGCTGATCCACTATCGCCTCTACAGACGCATGAAAAACTGACGTCAATTTGTTAATTCGACCACATTTCCAAACGTTTGAAAAGGTTTGTCAAAAATACTCTGCTACGCCTCGTTTTTAAACATGGAAATTATTATTTTCCAAGTTGTAGTGGTGGAATGATTTCACTCCATCACTCCTTCACTTCCCGTTAGACATTTGCAAACTAAAGGGATGCTCGTCGGAAAATATGGATTTAACTCCCACGGGAGACTAATGCGGACGTTGCTTGAGCTTCATTGAACCCCTAAATAAATCACACCGCGCTAATTGTCCATCAGTTACCGCATGAGCCAAAGTATTAATAAGTTATTTACGAACCGCAGCTCAAGTGTTTAGCTCACTCTATACCTCACTTTTGGCCAAGCAAAATGATCTTGCCGTTTTTGACTACAGCACAACGAAGTCATGTACAGTTACATGTAATGTAAAACGTGTAGGCAGGCCTGAGTAACAAACGTTTCTTAACGTTGAACTTTTTCATTTTGCAAATATCAAAACACACCCCTGAATGGAAAAAGGCTTTATGGGCTTGTTCGAAAGCTAAACTGCCCTCACATCACAAGTGGTTCCTTCATGAGCAATGCCTCATAACACCCTACATAATTTATTTTCCAAATTCAGTGGCTCACAGCCACTTTGATTTCAACTCTCTTCGCTAGCTCAGTGTTTCGAAACGTTTTCTAATTAGGTCTTCCGTGTTTGATAAATTACGTCTTTAGTCTCTGTTATTTGGCGATCTTGGTCAACTCGAAACTAGACTAAAGAGCTATTTAATGCAAGATCCTGTTTACCTCTTTGCTTCTCAGTTCACCAGTCCATGCACATCCTTCACTTGGACATTTGATGGCAAAAGAAAGAATTTTCCTTTCTGTTGCTTTGTCAGGGAAAACATCCTTAAAAATAAGAGTGAACATAATCATACCCTACTCCAGCACTAACGACTTGTTAGTAAAAGTAACAACAGGTAACTTGTAGTACTATAAACCCGGGGGAGGGGGGTACTCCCTTATATGGGCTATATAGGTATGAGCGTGAGCGGCCCGAAAGGGTATGGTTTTTCAGCTGTTTTGACCATAAATAGGGTATCGATTTTAGCTGATTTTGGCCATTTTGGTCATGAATAGGGTATGGTTTTTGCACTCTAGCCTTGATATGGGTATGTTTTTAAAAAGAAGCCACTTTTTCGTCATTATCGAAAAGAAAATCAACAAAAGCCCTTCACAAATTATGTTTACGGTAATTTAACATCGGTCTGAACTAGCGAACTTATTATAATGCAGGTCTGAAACAGGGTTTTGATTTAAAGGTTAGGTCATAAATAGGGTTTTTTATTGTTGGTGAGGTCATAAATAGGGTAGGGAATATCGCAGATTGTGGTCATAAGTAGGGTAAGGGTTTTGGGAAGCGGGCCACACACCCTCACCCTATTTTTCTGGGAGTACCCCTCTCCGGGGACTATAAATGAGAAGAAAAAGAACAAATCAAGCTTTAGTCTAGCCTGATTCTCAGACGTCTGAGGTCGTTCGCGGCCCCTATCTCCCTATCCCGTCTGATATACTCTGTGCGAGGTCATGTTCATGACGTCAGAGCCATTGTCAATTTCCACCAATCAGAGCGGATGTACCACATCCTGAGAAGTGTGGAATGTATGGAATGTAATTCAAAATGGAAGGTTTCGAATTCGAGTCGGCTGTGCAAAGGCTTGCCAGGTTTTTGGCGTGGAAAAACTGTCCTCTGAACATTTCAAAGCCCTCAAAAACGTTTGTTTCTGGTATTGATGTCCTTCTCAACTTGCCAACGGGATTCGGAAAGTCGCTTGTGTTCCAGATGGCTCCTTTAGTTCACGACGCCACGATGGATTTGCAGCGAATCCAGCGATAATTGTAATGTCCCCTCTAGTGAGCCTTATGGAAGATCAAACAAATTTCTTACGGAAATTTGGCACATCAGCTGGCTCGATGGGAGAAGATAAGGCTCTGAATTTGAAGATAGAGAAAGGAGAGTGCTCCGTGGTATTTCCGTCGCCGGAGTCCTTACTAGGAAATGGTCGGTTTGTTTTTTTTAGCAAAACAAACCATGATCGAATATTACGGGAATATTATTAAAAAAAAAAAAAAAACGCAAAAAGGGACGTCAATATAGAAATTGTCCACACCTGTGCAAAAGGCTCTTCATCTAAATTGCTTTTGGACACTGTTTCCCTATTTGCTGCACCGAGTTTGTCCGGTGGAGGTGAGAAGAAATTCCTCCCAATGTTTGCACATGCTGGAAATGCCCGCACAACTACAGGAACACCTGAATTCCTTACTGCTGTATATCCAACCATCGAGACTGTAGGAGGTAACCCTGTGAGACTTGTAATCTCCCTTGCCGTTGCCGGCGAAGGTAACCTTGTTTGATCTTGAGGTGGATTTGTAGGAAATAGAGCTTTCTTCACTAGCTTCGCTTCCAGCGATCTCACGACAGATACTTCCGAATTTGATCTCGACTCAATCCCCGCTTTATGCGAGCCACGGCGTTTTTAGGCAACTCTGCCCTTAACTCGTCTTCGAGAGTTTTGAGATTTCACATCATTTTTTTCAACTTTGAGTGGCATTTTCTTTTGCAAACATATTGCAAGTCCTCGTTGGAAGTTTGTAATTCACCGCCTAGGCTTGCAGAGGTCCTCGCAAAGCGCCCTAAAGGGCTATTCTATCGTTTGTTTCGAGAAATTCAGCGCAAAACAAGCACTGAATCGAGTTCGTCTGAGATAAGACGGCTTTCTTCGGGGTAGAAGTTAAAAACAGAGCTAAGGAATATTCGCTTTGCCAAATCTGATCAAGGAAAAACCCGCGTGAAATAGATTTGTTGACTTTTCCACGCTTCATTTCTTACGCGCGTTGTGATTGGCTCTTGCTATACAGTAGGTGCTCTAATGTCATGAACACGACCTCCCACAGAGTATATCAGACGTGAGAGGGAGAGAGGGGCCGCGAACGACCTCGGACGTCTGAGAATCAGGCTAGCTTTAGTCGAACTACTGGGTGAGAAAACCAGAGGGGCACATACTACTTTAGAAAACGATGAAGATGTCCCAGACTCCGGTCAAAACATGCATCACTATGTCATAGTCCCGGGGAGGGGGGTGGGGTGAAGGGTTACCTCCACAAAAGTTAGGTGGGGGTGTGCGGCCCACTTCCCAAAACCCTTACCCTATTTATGACCAAAATCTGCGTTGTTTGCTACCCTATTTATGACCTGACCAAAAATTCGATAGGCTATTTATGACCGTTGCGGCTGACACAGTTGCTCCAAGCATAAGTTATGAAGGGCTTTTGCTGACGGTCTTATTGACAATGATGAAAAAGTAGCTTCTTCTAAGAAACGTACCCAATTCAAGAGAAGAGTGTGAAAACCATGCCCTATTTATAACCAAAATGGCCAAAATCGATACCCTATTTATGACCAAAACGCCCGAAAAACCCTACCCTTTGGGGCCGCACATAACTATATAGCCCATATAAGGTAGAACCCCCCCGGGGGGTCATAGTTTTCCTTTTCTACAACCTAGGCACATAACTTTTGGAAAGCTCTTTGTTGTTCCCAATATAAACGGAAAAATAATTAGAAGCTCCCACAAGATAGATATCAAGATAGATAAAAAAACAAAAGATATCAACTGAGAAATAGTGGCAAAAGTCCATAACAGACATGTAGCGACTAGAACTTTCTTTTCACGTTTCTCCGTAACCCCAGGGAATTATGCAACCCACTCTGTAGTACTTAAGCGTTCCTCATTATGCGTAGTTTTGTGTTTCATTTTCTCCAGTGCTTCTTAGCACTGAAAGTTCGATCTGCTGGTTTCTACCGCTTCTTTCTCAGCTGCCTCACTGTTGTGAGTCCTGAAGTACAAATTCTAGAATTCGAGTCGCCACAATTTTGTAAGTTTATTTGCTCCGTTGTCAGGTTTTTGTGACGTTATAATTTGTACTTAAATATTTTGTCTCGTTTATTTTTCAGTTGAATCACACACACACACATCACACACCTACGATCACTTTTGTTTCTCTCGTGTTTGCGCCCAGTATGATTAAACTCGTGCATTCAAACTGTGACGTCTGTAGCGCTTACTAGACCTACAAGACATGTCTACCTCTAACCGTGCAGCACATTCTTCTAGTTCAATGTAAGTTGATTATTTTATCGTCTAAAACGTTTTTCTACAAACAGTACTCCTACGGGTCATATTCCGACATAAACTGGTCACTGAACTTCCCTAAAATAAAATTACTTACCCGGTCTTTGTCCAGATCCTCCCTGTCGGCCGGACAACATATAGGTTGGTGTTCAGCTCCTTGCCTGTTAAAATTAAAAGTGTGAATATAAATGAATATAACTGATAAATTACTATTTACATTTCTTTTTATACATGAGAAGACGCACACGGCTTGTACTGTAAGTATCCCGGAGAGCTCCATACAATTCCTTATACTTTTAGTACAAGAAATTGTTGAGCATTATCTTAGGGCGCTCCAGGTTTCTTCACCCTA
>Ga0126338_10004378_pt1 | contig 10013 bp, 9 predicted proteins | sample OrbCmetagenome_2_FD_92529 | JGI IMG/M metagenome (GOLD analysis project Ga0126338, IMG submission 92529) | Coral microbial communities from Petempiche,Puerto Morelos, Mexico - Orbicella C C metagenome | ecosystem: Host-associated > Invertebrates > Cnidaria > Coral | place: Petempiche,Puerto...
GAGGACGTGATAAACAAACCACCTGATTTTTGCGCTGAATTTGTAAAATACAATTTTCGGTGGGCAAGTGAAAAGTAATAGGGACCTTAAGCACCGATGATGAATGAGACGACGATGACGAGTAAAACATCTGTATATGTAGGAATGTGTCGAGGATGTCATTCACGGCGTGGAAACCAAGTGCAAGTACATGTTAACAGAGCTGAGTCCCTGCAAACATCAACCTAAAACTATCGAACAATTTTGTCATGTCTTCCTTTCACGAGCTCCACAACCAGTTTCGCTTGAGCTATGGAAATGGCACTATCGATGACAACAGACTTTCAGTCCTACATGAGGAATTTATGGCCAAAAATCTCGATTTCTCATAGGACGAACATAACAGGTTTTCACTCGGAGAGAGATAAATGATGCCGAATTTTCGGGCCGATATAATCTAAAACGACCTTCACGGTATAAAATTCTATCCTAAAAACATAAGCAAAAGCCTACATGTAGATAGGAACCAGAGGAAAATGAAAGAAGGAGTCATTTTTCAATTTCTGAATTCATTTAATTTTCTACTTTCGCTGACAAGCAAATTTCACAACGGACAAATCGACAAACCCAAAATAATGTTATTACCAACGATTTTACAAATTCAGCGCAAAAATCAGGTGTTGTTTGTTTATCACGTCCTCAAGTCCCTACGTCCCACGTCCTCGAGTCCCCATGTGTGCTCACGTCCCACGGCCCCGAATCCCCGCGTCCCCACGTCCCCGAGTTCCCACGCCCCACGTCCCAGAGTCCCACGTCCCCACGTTCCCATGTCCCCGAGTCCCACGTCCCCGAGTCCCACGTCCCACGTCCCACATCCCACGTCCCAGTCCCCAAGTCCCTGTCCCACTTTTAGTCACAGCCAGTAATGGCTACCCTGAGTGTGATGAATTTTTTTCTTTGTTCCATATTTTTGTTGTTTGGAGAAAATTTTGTGTATTCAGATCGCCCAGGATCCGCAAAAAATAAAAACAACGCATCAAAAATTTATTAAGGTTCAGGACTAAAGTAGCGAAAATTTTCTGAGAGAAACGTACGGCTCCACCACCCCACCACTACTTGTATGGGTAAGTGAATGGTATCCATAGGCACCTGTCATTCATTGATATCCACGTTGAAAATCATTCAAGAAAAAAGAGAACAGTATTGGTCGGTACTTCAGGGCAACTCGGTGTATTGGCGTCAAGGATGGTGAGTGAATCGCGAAATTTTAACAGGTTCGTTCTTTAGTGAATCAGAGTTACCAACTTTGTCGGTTGGCTGACTGCTGCATGTGATTGTCTCTTCCCTTAGAATTTAATATTGCAAGAATTTAACATTGCGATCTTATTAATCTTGTTCCGTTGCTCTTGTTCTTGTTCTCATCTGAATATAAATGTAACAAATAAAAAATCTTAACATTTGTACTAGGACTCGCATGACTCGCATGACTCGCATGGCTCGCAGGTTTATAAAACTCCAGGTCTACACAGCTGTAAGTTAATATTTGCATGTACTATACAGTCTCCTACGAAAAAAAAACGTCATTAATTCACTCTTCCCAACAGACTGTCACACCCAAGATATGTTTTCTGACATCCACCATGTTCTCTAACTATCTTAAAGGAGCTTAGTCACGGTTTGCACATTTTGAAAAGATGCCTAAATTTTCCAAATTCGTTGTTTGCAATCCTTGTCAATCTTTGCCATCCTTGACCATCCTTGTTCCTTTATGGTTTATTATTATCTCTTTGATGTTTTTCTATCTTAGTAAACTATTATTTTCAGATTTCCTTCCATTTAAAGGAGTGTGGTAAAGGGTATTTTCGTGACTCTTGATCGGCCCCTTTTTTTTCCCCATGAAATGTGAAATGGCTAATTTTTTCCTTGTGAATCGTGATTTCCATAGTTGCCATGAACTGTGATTTTCCAAAATGTTCTCTTTTATTTTCCATGAAGCGTGAAATGCCAATGTTGTATTTTTCGTGAATTGTGAAAGGGCTACTTTATTTCCCGTGAAACGTGATCTATACCCCCCTTTACCACCCTCTTAAAAGAGATTTTGTACATAGCCAAAAAAAGACAAAACACCGTGACTGAGATCCTTTAATTTTGCAAGAATCTATCATAGTAGGGGGACAGGGGGCAGGAGGGAAGCAGGGGTTCTAAGAGGGCAGGAATTGCAAAGGAAATACAAAATGCTAATCTTTGTTATTCATAAGCGTTCAAATACTTTCAAAAACAAGAACTCAAAATTTCATTTGACTTGTTCTTAGTGTCTTTTGAGACTTCTGGGCTGATGAGCTGAAAAACTTGAGCCAAAAGTTCCAGTAAAATTTGAAACCCTTTGATAGTGGTTAAGTCATATGTTATGAAATGTTGCCGCTTAAGCTGTCAAAAGATATGAGTAAGAGTTGCAAGGCTGAAAACAATGGAAAAAAGGAAAAGGAAATGCCTAAGAATAGTGCTGCTACATGTACATATGACTAGGATGTGTTCTGAGTCTCTGAGCTAATTTGCAGGGGACAGGAGTAGGATGGACAAGGGTGCAGGAGTCGGGATATAAAGGTACAGGAAGCAGGAGAGCAGGGTACACGAGGCAAGAGGTTCTGACCTCCCTGTCCCTCCCCCCCTCTCCCACATCATAAATGCCATCAATGCAGGTTCTTCTCATTCAAACTTTCTTACAATCTTTTTGCCTGATTATAATCTTACATTCTCTTACAGCTTTAAAATCCTAGATGTTGTTACAAGTATGTGTCCAAATGAAATTTGTTAGCTGACAAATGCTCTTTACCTCATGAACAAGCTCATTCAACAAGTAAAAGTAAACCAAGAGGGGAAGCCAAACATGTCATGTGATACATTTAATCAAATCATGGTTGTCATGTACAGTTGTATGGTCTATTGGAAAGAGTAGTTAATTATAACAGGTATACATGTATTTCTCAAATTCATTAATAATTCATCAAGTTTAAACAAAGGAAATCATGCCTGTGGTGGTGTTTGATATCTGGTCTTAATTAGCATAAATTTTTATGATTTCTCCGTTTTCTCTGACCAAAGCTTTAGTTTTGATTGAGAAGATATATCAAACACTGAAGGCCATGTTTGACCACATTTCCAAACACCTTGAAGCTTGTCAAAAATACTCTGCTGTGTGTCGTATTTTCACTTCTCTTCTCGGTGTTTGGAAATGTGGTCAAACACGGCCTTTCGTGTTTGATATATTACATATAGTATATTGAAAGGTCAATGAAGACGCAAGAGGCAAATTAAATTCCAGACAAAGTGCAATAGAGTACAATGCACACACTCCAGGCTGTGGCAGGTACATGTAAATTTTGCAGGTGCATGGTAAACAACAACCTAAAGTCCCTAATCCCAACAACCTAAAGTCCCTAATCCCAACAATTGCACAAAATTTATTAGTCAAACAACCTTTGTTAAATCAAACACTACTTCCTGCACAACTGGAAATTACCTGATGTGAAGTACATATGAAATAATTCATATTTTAACTGCAGTTGTGGATGAAAGTGAAGAATGACCATCGCAGTAAATTTTCCAATTTAAGCAATTGGAAAGAAGAAGCCTGAAAAAATCAGGGCTTCAACGGGATTCGAACCCGTGACCTCCGCGATACCGGTGCAATGCTCTACCATTCTGAATTATGAAGCCACACATTGGGAGCGAGGCCAATTAATTGAGTTCATATATTCCTGTGAGGAGTGAAATGATGTGAGGTACATATGAAATAATTCACATTTGAACTGCGGCTGTAGATGAAAGTGAAGAATGATCATCGCAGTAAATTTTCCAATTTAAGCAATTGGAAAGAAGCCTGAAAAAATCAGGGCAGATTCAAACCTGTGACCTCCGCGATACTGGTGCAATGCTCTACCAACTGAGCTATGAAGCCACACGTTGGAAGCGAGGCCAATTAATTGAGTTCATATATTCCTGTGAGGAGTGAAATGATGTGAAGTATATATGAAATAATTCATATTTGAACTGCAGTTGTAGATGAAAGTGAAGAATGATCATCACAGTAAATTTTCCAATTTAAGCACTTGGAAAGGAGAAGCCTGAAAAAAATCAGGGCTTCAACGGGATTTGAACCCATGACCTCCGCGATACCGGTGCGATGCTCTACCAACTGAGCTATGAAGCCACACATTGGGAGCGAGGCCAATTAAGTTCATATATTCCTGTGAGGAGTGAAATGATGTGAAGTATATATGAAATAATTCATACTTGAACTGCGGTTGTAGATGAAAGTGAAGATTGATCATCTCAGTAAATTTTCCAATTTAAGCACTTGGAAAGAAGAAGCCTGAAAAAATCAGGGCTTCAACAGGATTCAAACCTGTGACCTCTGCGATACCAGTGCGATGCTCTACCGACTGAGCTATGAAGCCACACATTGGGAGCAAGGCCAATCAATTGAGTTCATATATTCCTGTGAGGAGTGAAATGATGTGAAGTTACCTAATAACTACATGTACAATGTACAGTACTGTTCTGCAGTTTCTCAAAAAATTTCTTCTTTATTGTAATTAAAGGCACAAAAAGTCAATAGGTGATAATATAATTATTTTGAGTTGTAGCTACAAATCACTTACAGTTTGCTTGTCAAGAGCTCTTGCATGTGTTCACTTCTTCTGTGCGTTCTGAGATAACTCTTGTCAAACTTTGAGCTGGGAGAGGTAGGTGCTGTGATGGGTGGAAGGCGAGGCAGTTTTCCTGCTGAGCTTGTAAGGCGAGTTTGTTCATTTCTGATGGACATCTACAAACAGTATAGATGTGTAATAAACCTGACTGTGAACATTCACACCAGTTGTTTATAATACATGTAACTGGTTTAAAGTAACATCAACTGCTTAATTACAGTTAATTTATTTCAATGGTCTTCCCTTGTTGGGGTATAGAATGGTAAAATCTGAGACTCGTCGAGATGCCTAGGCCATCATCTCAAATTTGATTTTAAAATGTGAGCCCGAGGTGCCACGATTTAAAAATCTGAGTGCGAGACTTTTACAGCACTCTGTGCCTTGCACTAGAAATACATGTACCAGCTCGAAATAAATGGGAACCGGTTGGCTTTGTATTAAAATTTATATTAACTTATTAAAACAATCCATCATGGATAAAAATACTTGCAATGTTGTCACTGTTAAAAAACATCCCATGTAACATACTGTTCCTAACCGTTGCAGCAACAAATTAAAGTTATGTTTAGAAAAGTTGTCTCATGTAACGTGGATTAAAATTCAGCCTTTAAAATAACGTGTCCCCAACACATACATTCTGTCGTCAGACCCAAAAAGCCTGCGGCATTACAAAATGTGGCAAATGTACTCTGTATAGTCTATATAGCTGTGCCAAGCATAATTCTGACATAATTTCATGCGCGAACACAATCAGTTATGAAAATCATGAGATTTTTACGAACACTGCCGCAAGACATTACGGCAATTTTACAAGCAGATTTTATTTAAGTCAACATGTTTCAAAGCAGCGACTGCGATGTTGGGCCCTCTTACGTTGTTGTTTATGAGTTAATTCAGACTAAACTTTTGTTTGGCTAGGGAGACTCCGAGACTCAAATTTCAAAATACGAGACTCCGAGACCCACTTTATTTTTTATGAGTTTGAGATTCCATAACTCTAGTTTGAAATGCTAAGATTTTGAGCGTTGCTGAAAATTTGCTGAGACCCATCATTAATTTTTCAAGGACCATTCTATACCCCTCCTTGTCTTAGTTGAGTTGTAAAATGTTCTGTTGGTCACTCCATGCCAGAAAACAACTGATATGTAGTCACTATCTGCACAGTGGCTACCACAAGCTTGTATACATTTACATATAATTTGGTCATGGCCTTTACATACTAGACTTATTATGCTATGATTGCATGTAATCTTTCTATGTCCTTAACCCATTGACTCCCATGCCGCCCGTAACCGGCAATGACGAGCCTTGGCCTTTGTTCCACTTCTGACATCATCACCTTTGACCAAACTTGGCATCAACTATGCTCAGCTTCTGCAGGAGGAAAAGATCTTTCCAATGATACCCAGATCAGAGTGATCGGCTCAATGGAGCCTGAAATATGCACAAAAATGCTCAAAAAGTTGCGAAATTTCCTGCAACTACACGTAGCTACTCCATGGTAAAAATTGCCCATCTCGATGATGCTTTCTCAGACTTTTTTGAACTGGAAGCAAGCCCAGTAGAAGGTGAATAACTGCAGCAAAAAGAAAAGAAAAGGAGAAAAAGGAAAGGCGAAAAAAAATTTAAAAATCAAAAAGCCTAAAGATGTAGGTCACTTCCTCATCCAAAAACTAAAAATTTTGATTTCTGCGCATCTTTGGGCAAAAATGTCATAAAACATGATGCTCATGGAAAGAAAGGCATGCTGTCCTGTTGCAAATGTCTTTTTGAGTAGATTGGAGCTAATCTGGCCCATATCCAGCCTGAAAATCTCCAAAATGTCCAAAAAATACGTTTTTGGCAAAAACCTCAGGGAGTCAATGGGTCAAAATAAAATTCACATACTTGTACTCAATAAAATTTTCTAACTAATTGAACTCCATTTTAGAATTGTAAATGTATAAATGCTGTTGTTAAAGAAAGGGGAGCAAACATGCAAGTCAACTGGAATTTCGCATGAATAAACAATCATAGGTCTCTCTATATTCTTTCTGAACATGCTAACAATTAAACCTCATATTATCTGACACATTTCAGTGGTTTCATAAATGTTTCCTGGCATAGTCAATCAAACCCAATCAAACCAAATCTCAATCCATGGATTTAGTCAGATTGAGTTCGGCAATCAAATAAAATCAAAAGTGAAGCCTTGGAGCCGATGGTTCATAACTGCTAGAGCTTATCTCCGTTTCTGTAGCATAAAGCAGCTAGAAGTATTTCTACTCCCCCCAGACGGGACGCTAGTCCATTGCAGGCCACTCCCCCGCAATTTGTTAGGTTTCCCCAACAATTCACCGCTACCCATTTATACTCCTGGGTGAAGAGAAGTACTGTGAGAGTTAAGCGTCTTGCCCAAGAACACAACACAGTGTCCCTGGCCAGGGCTCGAACCCAGACCGCTCATTCCAGGGACAAGTACACTAACCATGAGGCCACCACGCCTCCTGAAATCAAACTCACACAAAAATAATTGAACAATCAAACTCAATCGCACATTTGATGTCCAAACCATGGGTACGAGCCAAGTGGCTCATCAGGCTGGAACCTATCCCGGTTTCTGTAGCAGGAAGCAACTAGGAGTATTTCTACTCCCTCCTGGATGGGATGCTAGTCCATCACAGGATTACCCCCAACAATAAATTCACCGCTACCCATTTATATACCTGGGTGGAGAGAGGCACTGTGAGAGTTAAGTGTCTTACCCAAGAACACAACATAATGTCCCTGGCCAGAGCTTGAACCCAGACTGTTCACTCTGGAGTCGAGCGCACTAACCATGAGGCCACTGTGCCTCCCACAATGAACTGACTGGTGTTGAAAATCAATAGTTATAACAAGTTTTTTGAGGCTCAAGTTACTATCAATGGTATAACACATGTTATTCATGTTTTTGAGACCAAAAAAAAATGATCATTTCTCACGCTAATTTATTCACCAACCACAATCTACTGGACTGTGTTCAATTGAGTTTGGTTGCCAAATTCAATCCAGCAATCTATTGGATTGAGTTGAATTGAGTTTGATTTGTTCGATTGAGTCTGATTCAATTTGGTTCAGTGTTCGATTTCGTTTGATTGCAGAACTTAATTGAACTCAATCCATGAGTTCAGAACTCAAATCCATGGATAGAGCTCAATTTCTGAACATTCGATCGACTATGCCAGGATGTTCATAAGCAATGATCAAAAAGCTCTTCTCCAGTGAATCTAAGAAGCAATTGAAAACCATCCTTTCCAATTCACTTTCCAATGTCTGAAACAAAGTTTGTCAAACTTTGACATGTCCAAAAAATTGAGAATTTGTGTCCTTTCAGAAGTACATGTACTGGATGTACTCACAAAAGTACCTCATTAAATTAAGCCTACGCATTAGCAGGGGTAAATTTAATCAGCTAGCACAGTATAATTTATAGACACGGGTTGTTGGATGTGTTTCATCATTCCTGCAGCCGGCCCAAAAGTTTCATTGTCCTGGCCTTGTCCTTAAACCAGCCCATAAAAATAGAATGGAATGTCCCATGACAACAGTCAGAAGATAAGCATTTACTCTCTTCTATCGTGCTCTCTTCCGTGGGCTCTCTTTAGTCTGTACGTCACGTCTCCAAAGCAAGGTTTCGTAGAAACACAAACGAGTTCCTAGCCGTGGTGCCTCAAGATTTGCAAAGAACCTTTACTGATGACGTCGAACTGATTTGAGCACTCATTTAAAAGATCTTTCCTTCATTTAGAAAACTCGTGCGAACAACATTTAGTCGGTATATTTAGTAAGCTTAATACTTTAGTTTAAGCTTCTATATAGCTAGGTTACGAGCTACCACTACCTTAAAATTGATTATTACACCTTCCTCACGGCTTATGTATACCTTTTATCAACCTGTCTGGATGAATTCCTCCTTGAAATTGTTATCACGCAGTACGAAATGTTCGATTGCAAAAAAACGCCATATTTTTCTGCCTTCTTTCTGCAAAACTTTTTCGTTTGGTACATCAAATATGGCGGTCTCAAAGTTTTCTTTGTTGCTATAGTGACGTCAATCGATGATCAAAAGTAGGTCCGAGTAGCGTACGTAATCTCGATGAGATTTGAATTCGAAATCACGGTTCACCATTTGATTATTTCCGAATAGCTCCTACCGTCTAGTCTCATAACTCAGTCGGAATAGCAACGGTGATCTAAGACTGTAATATGACTGCTGCACGGCAGCGTTGTAATAAATTGCAAGACCAAGCATTTTGTAGCCTGCGAACAGGCTCACATTGGAGCACAAGCATGCGCGGTGTAGCCGCGAGCGCGAAATCGAGTGGCGAAGCTGCGAGACGAGAAAGTGAACCTGCTCTGATCTCTGCAAATTTTTCATTTCTATCCCAGAAACAGCAGAAAAAATAAGCCAACTGAATCTTTTTTATAACAACATGCAGGCGCGATATCCGTTACTGATAAAGTTTTGCCGACGAAAAGCCGTTAAAGGTAATGTCTAGCAAGGACACACACTTGATTCAAGGTGATCTTGCTTTGGCAGTCTGTTCTTTGATGATGCTGGTAAACGGGCAAACGCCTTCTTGTTGTTTCGTTGCCCGCTTGCAATCACATACATTTGTAATATTTAACTCTTCCCATATGCAGTCGGCAACACGACAAGTACGTCTTGCTTCATTAACATACTTTCAACTGCTATTTCCTGCTTCCTCTTTAGTTCAAAATTTAACCAGAAATAGACTGGAACTTTGTTAAAACATCAGTAATACGCGCACTCAACTCTGACTCCAGATGTGGACGGCTTATTTTTTATTGTGAGAAAGTGCAGTAAGTTACGACTCCATGAAGATCTAATCGCTCTCATAAAACATAATAGATTGACAGTTTTCTCGCCTTTCCCGCTTTCCGACCAATGGTATTTCACCTCTCTCACGGGAAGTACAATGAAAAATTTCTAGGCTTTTGTACCTTATGCTAGCATTTTTCGAGCATTTTAGTGAGGCAAAAGCATTAAGCATTATTCGAGCATTTTAGTGGCATTTTTCCGGAAAATTAATTTTTTTCCACGTACGGGCAGAAAATAGAAATAAAAGGAGGCTATCCATATTCAAAAAGAACTACCTTGCCTCAATCAGCAATTACACCATGTAAATCTAAAATTATCCTTTTAATTTACACCTTTTCACGTTCTGTTGCTACTATTTGTCTTAATTAGCATTTTTGCCTACTTATTATTCAACTTGCTTTGTAATCATTCATTCAACTGAAGATGACAGAAGTTCTGTCGAAACATGTCTTTCAAACTTA
>Ga0126338_10004380_pt1 | contig 10013 bp, 5 predicted proteins | sample OrbCmetagenome_2_FD_92529 | JGI IMG/M metagenome (GOLD analysis project Ga0126338, IMG submission 92529) | Coral microbial communities from Petempiche,Puerto Morelos, Mexico - Orbicella C C metagenome | ecosystem: Host-associated > Invertebrates > Cnidaria > Coral | place: Petempiche,Puerto...
AGAATTTGCCATGTTCAAAAGCTTATTAGGCTGGATTGACAAATACTTAATTTATTTTCAAATTGGACAGCCATCGTTTTGGATGGGGAGGGGAGGGGAGGGATAGGGGGCAGGTGTGGAGGGTGGAGGGGGGAGGGGGGAGGGGCATCAACAAGAGGTCCCAACAGGCAACATTTGTGATCTTCCAGATCTAGCTGTGAGAAAGCAAATCTCCACTTTATATATGTCATAACTTTTCTTTCCTCATTGCAGGTCAATATTGAGCGTGATTTCAACTTAAAAGAACTGAAGAAAGCTGCAGAAGAGAAAGGAAAATTGAAAGAGAAGAACGCAAAGAAGGATAAGGACAAAGCAGATTAAGGAGCAATATCCACAAAATCTTTGGCTCTGGAGCTTGCCAAAAGATTTCTGAGAACATTTAGACAAGTGAATTTTTAGTGCATTTTTTTTACAACAATTAGACAAATTTGTTTACATTTTGCAACAAATTTATTTTATCAATGACTTCCTTTATTGTTGTTAGCTGCTTATCTGAATTTGTTTCTTAAGGAGAAATCCAATTTTCATCGCTGAATGGCGTGATCGGGTTAAGACGGCATTGTATAAACAAATTGTCCAATATTGACTAAAAAAAATCGTTATTTATCGCCGCGCCAAAGACTTCACGTTTCTTTTATTTTGTATTCGTTCATTTTATTTTTAAGAGTTGACTGCAGATCAAATAGCTCATTGTTTCCTTATCCGCTTCATCCTCAAGGTGTTTCGTTGTCTTGTGCGTGGCCCCCGTGCGTAGTATGAAGCGAGGAAGGAAGGAACTGGGGAGGGAAGTATAAAGAAACCCCAGGCACATTGAATAGGCCACTGAGTGTTGAGTCGCGGCGGTCTTGCGTGGGGCTCGACACTGTTTGCGCTTCGTGTGCGTCTCCCCAGCCTCTCGCGCGTTTGCGCGTTTCCCGCTATAAAAGAAGAGAAAGTTTTGCAACTTGTGAGAACTAACGAATCGTTTAACATTACGTTGTACATTGAGGCATTGTCAGTGGTCTTTCTCGGTGCATTTTGTTATTCCTTTCCCATGGTATTCCATCTTTACTCTTCTGTTGCTGTCATTGGCTTATTGTAAACAAATACCTAAATTTAATCTTCAAATGATATAACAATCATGAAATAGCATCTGCGAGCTACAGAATACAAAATGAATTGTCATATAAATGTATTAAATATCGTGTGGTGTGAGTTTTCTGTTCTATTTTCTCATTAACCGATTGCACCCCACCCCCTCCCCTCGTTAACTCTCTTTAGCTGTATAAGTTGGAATCAGCGGATAAGTGTTGAAGAAAACTGCGAGGAACTATCGGCTGATAGCTTCCCCGCGGAAATTTGATGTTCCCAGACTTAAACACTCTATTGTGTTTGATGTTCATCACTAAATTTTTTCCGCGCGCCAGTTCAAAGATCAGATTGAATTGTGTTCAACTTTTTAAGATGAAAGGCGTCTAAGCAAAATGTAAACTTTGAAAAAGAAAACAGGCAAGTTGCGACTTTCAACATTTTCCCTATAGGCCCGCATTTTCACGGACGAGTGCAATCCCTCTGGGTATTTTCCTCGGACGGGCACTGAGAGCAGATTGTGTCTTTCCGCCAATGAACAATATCGCGTCACTCGATCGATTTAAACCATTAAGAATCAGAGAAAATTTATCGTTGAACTATAACCAGTCATCATCCTTTGAACAGCCCACGCTTGAAGGGGAAAAAATGTCTTGTTTGAGAATTGAACTAGCGCGTGTTGCATGTGATCAGCGAAAGGACAGGAGAGTGTGAAGTGTAAGAGATATTGGCGTTAGCACAAGGAATTCCTTCGTAAATTATTTTTAGAGATGGTACCCAGTTCTCTTGCGGATAATGTTGCCACGTGCGTCCTGGAGTTACCGGGGCTAATTCCTGTCACATGATCTAGACTCTCCTGAGACACCTGGAGTGATCTCAAGTCATAAAAGAAAAACATCTATTCTGGGGGACTGACTCTATTTCTCTTCACTTTCTTTCGTTGAGACCAAGTTAACCGTCTGTAATGTGACTCTGTCCGTAAGGAGAGGTTCACCGACTGTATGATACAACAGGCTACTTGATTCAACTGAAAGAATCCACTTCATTCAAAATTCCCGAGACAATGAACTGCAGTCTTTTCGGTCACGCTAACACCCACGTCTGGTATGAGATATGGGTGGTCCTAAGTTCATGGATATATAATTCTTTATAGACCAAAAAACTTTTGTAGTCTCGATGCTATTTGGAAAAATGTAATCAGTTTGAAATCTGGCGAAGAGGAATAACACATATTAATCACTCCTGAGAGCTTCTTGACATCAAAGCACTCTGGCCTAATTAATTCCAACAATAGTTATCTTAAGCTAAGCTGACGATCAAGTAGGTAAGATTTCATTTGAAAATACTGCAGAACGTAGTGAAGCTGTATGACCAGTCTTCATCTGGGCCCGGTTTAAAAGGCAATGAGTCCAGCAAGGAATCGTGCGAAGACTCTATAGTTTGGTAGTTACTGGCAATGAGACATTTCCGAAGGCGAATGTCTAACTATCCTGAGCAACCTTCGACCCTTAACGATTTTATTCCCCCATCCTAAACGATTTTCTTACACACCAAGGACGCGCTAAAAAGACCGAGTCTTTTAGCTTAATGTCGCGATCAGATAAACCTTTTAAACGACAACAAGATGACAAAAACTCGTAAATTTTTAACCTCCTAAAGGAAGTGTCCGTTACGGTTTTCATTTAGGGCCTCTTTTTGAGAAAATGTGAACAATTTTTCGCACTAATTTGTTGTGTCTTTCAAGTAAGCCGCTTTATTTCGATGTTTACACAGGGCAAAACCGACTATATTCTAAATCCCCGATAGATTGCGCTAGACTTTTTTGATGATATGTTGACACAGCTTTAGTTTGCATGAACCAAACCTTGTCGTGGATTATGATATCACCACAGGTTCTGTACCTATAAAACCAGCTGCCACTGCCATTAACATTGTCTGCGAAACCCGCGCTACTTCCAAAGTCACAGGCAAACCCCCGAGAGATAATATTTGTTCGTTGTCAATATCACAGAAAAGCTTTGAAAAGGTTTTCCGTCGTTTTATGTGAGTAGGAAAACCAGCCCGTGCTGTTTTCAGACAAAAATCGAGACAGTTATTAGAATAATCATTCCGGTTTTAGAAGAGTTTGATTAACTTTCAAGGATATAACTGTAAGTCGCAATGAATTAAGCAATTGTCGGTATCTCACCTACGTGACAACGGCGAGAAAGAAATCACTTCAAACAGAAATCGCACGTAAAAGATGGAGGCGAACAACTGAAAATAAAGAGAACTGCCATTCTGTTTCTTGTCCTCAGTATTAAATTAAAATTTCCTTTTTCAAATGGCTTCCTTCCTTAAAGGCCCCCAGAGGCCGCACAAAGCGTATATCTATTGTGATCGCTCTGGGATAGCTATAATTAATTGATTGTGAAAGGTATGTAATATATTGTGTCGAAAACGGCTAATTACTCGAACAGTTTGTTTTCTGCGCTGGCCAAATTCCGCCCACTACAAAAGACAAGCTACGCACTTCCGATAAATTTTGACATCAGGCGGCTTCTGAAAATCGGGATAAAATGATTCGCGGGAGAGAAAACTTAACCATCACAAATGAAGTCTTGTTAGTCCCAGTTTCAGCGATAAACCTGCGTTTCTCACATTGATTCCCTAAGGAGTGATTCTGGTTTTAAAGCGTTCCTGATAATGACAATTAAATCGATATAATTTCACCCATCGTGTGAACTCTTTTAAGCGTATTTTTAATCAGCGCAGTGAACCGACGATATATTTGCCACCTAAAACAAATTGACCAAATTTCATTCTATTAAACATCATAATAAATCCTTATTTGAACGGAACAATGGGCTTGCTTGATATTAATTCGAGCGCTCTCTGAAAAGCTCCGATGAAGGCGACATTGCGTCATTTTCAGGGCGACTTGATTTCGATGGGTTGGAGGTTTTAATCACTTTTTGAATGCGGGTTTTATTAGCTGGTTTGAATGACACCCTCTTAAACTGTTGACACCTGGTTAATTCCAATTCTAGCCTTTTATTAGGCATTTAGGAAAAGACACGTCTACAGAGTATTGCAACAAAAAAAAAACGTGCGGTTCCCTCAACTGGAAAGAAAACCAAACCCAAAGCGATTTTCGTTGGACAGCCGGCGGCGAGTTAATCAATCGAAGAACATGAGGTTTCTTTGGATCTTCGTTATTTGTTTATGTTTCTCTAAAGAGAGCGAGTCAGTTTGGTGGTGAGTAATTTTCATTGCTAACTTACCTTCGTTTTTGTTGAGTCATGTCAACCTGTTCAAACATCGCCGGTGAAGAGGAATGGGAGGAATTTAACTGATTTTCCTTCGTCTGTTATTTCCAGGACGTTAGGGACACACACGCCACTTTCTACGGATCCGGCAAAGAAGGCAGCTCTTATGTGTTTTACAACTCCACAGCTTAACACAAAACAAAGAGACCTCTGCCGGAGACACCCAACTCTGATGGCTAGTGTCGCTAAGGGAGCGAAAGAAGCCGTCGAAGAATGCCAGATTCAGTTTCGTTTGAGACGATGGAACTGTTCTGCTGTGCCTGAATCAGGTACACTATTCGATCCCATACTGAAACGAGGTAAGTGTCTAGATTTAAAGTATTACACATGATTCCCTGAGTTGACAGGTTTAAGATCTGTTTACTTAAACCAAGAGGTTTCGTTTTCTTAGCGTATAGAGAGTTTATTTGTCAGGAGCTGGGGCAGACAAGGTTATCAGTCCGCTTTTAAAAACTCATGCGGCGCTCGATTGAGTGAAAGTTATTCCATTTATCAACAGTTAGTTGAGTTGTGTGTCTGTAGGCCGTTAAACGAAATAAGGTGATAACTTTATACCTTATTCATAGGCGCTACGCTTGTGATCTTGAAGTCGCTTTTGTTGTGTGAAAATGACACATTGGCCGATTTTTTTATTGTTTACAGAAGAAAGAGTTTTATAAATTTTCAAGGCCACGAAATGGCGCGCAAGTTTTGTCTTACCATTACAAATTTCCCTGACCCTGTTAAGACGTGATACTATTAACGAAACTAATGATGAAAAAAAGTTGCTTTTTTAACCCCCGTTGAAGCGATAAAAAATCGGAGAGGAAAGAAAAACAACTCGTCACCGTGACGAATGAAACAACTTGGAAAGCTATTAAATTTTTAAAACTTTGAGGCGATGCCAGAACTGTGGTTTCACGATCGTCTTGTAACACTGTTATGGCTCTTGCTCGGAAGAGGATCTTTAATTAGGACAACAGTTAGCTTTCTATGGCTAAAATAATTTTAGTATTTTGACTTTTCTCGTAAACTTAAGGTATTACCATTAAGTTGCGATGGTGAACCACACTGAGCTATCTAGGATGTCCTGTTTGGAGAAGTCAATCAACTGATTCGTAGTTCTCAAGCACTGCATTGTTGAACTACAATCACATTTTGAACCTGTTACGTGATGAAATGATTCCTCTTTTAAAAGACCAACTTTTGAAATTTTGTTCTGAAAAATGCATTAGTTGATTTGCCCTAATCCACGGCTTGAAATTGGAAGGAAACCCCAAAATTATTGCTATTGCAAGTGAAAAACACTGATAAAAGACAAAGTAAATAGCTTCAGGCAAGTTAGACTTATTCACTTTTGTAAAATTCCACGGCCTCCAAAACTGAAAGGTTTTATATATGTGTTCAGTCATGTCTGAAGAAAATACCGCACAGCTAGGTGCGGTCACCGATTAGTTCAATTTCCTGGGGAAATGGCTGTTTCGACAAGATGTTTATTCTATTTACAGCGTACGGGATTGCACATTGTGTTCGTTCTGTGACCGAGACGTTGTAATTTTGAGTCTTTTTGGTGTTCAATTTCGCGCTCCTAGTCAAGTTTAAACTTCACTGAAAGGAAGAGAAACACAAAGGAACATTTGTACAAACAGCGGTAATTTTACAGTATATCTGCATATAGGGCTCAATTTCATTTGTGTGCGAAATTCGATTAAGTATCACATAAAAAAGAACGTAAAAATCATTCAAGAACCTTAAAAATAACGAACAAAAAGACAGGACTAGAGACTCTCAATAGCTGTGTGCCTCGACTGGGCTTCATAATTGTGCCATACCTTGGATATAAGCTCGGAATACTCGATGCAGTCTCTTTAGAAAGAAAGCAAGTTTCAATTAACATTTTTGGTTGATCTAAAGCTTAGAAATATACTGTGGTTACGATTTTTGCCACTTTAACAGTCACAGTGTTATCTACTCGAGAAATTCGCACAAGACTTAATTAGTAAAAATTAACAATTTTATGATATTCTTGAGTCTGGACATCAAAGTCTATAGATAAGGCCATAGCGCCCGTAAACCAAAGTTCTCGTTGTTTAATCAGCGTGTTTTCAGCACACTACGCATTCCAGGTCACAGTCCTAGATAGTGTCATTAGTTCTAGCGTTCCGTGCAGCACTCAGCAAATAACCAGCGCTGCTAAGGCTTCAGACAGTACTTGACAGCCTCTTGTGTACTGTGATTTAATAGTTAGGGTAGCTTGACCGCCGTCTCAGTTTTCAACGTAACAACTTCTTAACTCAAAGTTACTCTTTAGTTCGAATGCAATTTAGCTAATCATTGACAATTACGGTATTGGTTTTCGTCCATCGAAAGCGTTGAGGAGCACTGACAACGCCACGAAAGTTAGGTCGGGGTTGGATGTGTCCCGGAGATGGCTCGGTAGAGTCCAACCCGGGCTCCCACATAGGGGAGGTGCTAGGGTGGTTGTAGTGGAGTTGCTTGCCGCTCGTATTTTGTGCTGGTGTCGCTTTCTCTCAGCATCTGCTCTTCGGAGTAGTACTGTTCTAACCAAAGCTGATTTGTGCAAATATTAAGGTTAAATATGCAATCCAACAGATTTTAAGTATTCTCTCCAAAGGCAAATTTTATCAGTGGATAGAAAACAGAAATTTCCAGAAGAACGATTGTCATATATGACAGCACATCTAGCACTGAATTTATTGTAGCATCATCTAAATAAATGCTAGTTATTATTTTTGTTGCAGGTTTGTTTTTGTTAGAAGTTTATGTTTGTTGGGGGTTTCATGTCCTTACCCAGCATTCTTGAAATTTATCTCAGCTAGACTAAACAAATTTGTAACAGGCCAAGGTTACCTCTTGTTATCTTAAGAGAACTGATTACGAAATATAAGTCCACTGAAAACTGTTATCACAAAGTAAAAACAAGACTTATGGAAAACTCTTTAATGAATTGAATTTTTCGCTCGAATGCATGTGAAACTTTTTATGCGCGAAGACCGGAGCGTCTTGAAAGAAACTGATGACATCGTAACATGAACCGTTTTCATTTCTGGAGAAATTTTATACCGGCTTTAGTAATGGCTAAGAAAACTAGGTTCTCATACTGCTCCCATACTGGACCATGCTGAAGTAAAACCGCAAACCGCAAATAACCTAAACTAGTCTGCAGAATCTAAACCTTTTCCATGAGAACTTGAATACCGAAGTTGTTCGACAAAAAAACATCTTGTAGTGTTGTCTTTCTGTCAAAAAGATTGTTACAACATCTCAAGAGCGAAGTTCGTGTCATAACATTTTACCTAAGAAAACAATTTAGCTTTTTAACTAAACTCCCATCCGCTGATTGAACGAAATGTAAATTTGTTTGCTTTTATGGAATACCCACATGAAAACGATGCGACATCGTGTTTTGTACTAAGAACTGGAAAAGATTGACTGTTAACTTCGAACAGGAATGGATGGAAAAAAAAACCCACGTGCCTAGTGGTCCTAAGATACAAGCATATTAGGTTTACTTGCCTGCTTGTAAGTGTATGGAGAGAATTATATTATTCCTCACTGAAATATGCCAACCTTGGCAAACGAAAATCTGCGCATTCCTCGCACATTACACAGTTAGGTTACCTTGCAATATTTTTAATTTAGAGCTGCCCCTAGAATTCTAAGTAAAACTGTTTTCTTTTGCACGGTCATTTTAATATGCCACCAACGTTTGTCCCGCCAAGTACGGTCAGTTCGTTGTATATGTTAACCTCCTTTAAGTCCTGCATATTCCTTGATGTATACTTTTAAGCGCCCGGTATATACGTTCAGCAGGGATTTAACAATTCACCCAATCAGGTTTCTTGTCTGAGCGCGTTTGGTCAGTTGAAGTCATTTTCTAATTAATTAGCAGAAGCGTTACTTTAAAGTGGGACTATGAAATCTGGAGGTCCTTCCCTTAAGAATTTTATGATACGTTATTTATTGCCTCCCTAGCAAGTCCAGAGTCAGCTTATCTACACGCCATTACAGCAGCTGGTGTCGCCCATGCTGTCACGGCCTCCTGTAGCGCTGGCGATACTGAGAGTTGTGACTGTGACCGTTCACTGAGTGGCGCAACACAGAAGGGTTGGACTTGGTCAGGTTGTAGTAGTAACATCAAGTTTGGAAGTTGGTTTTCAGAGCAGTTCACGGACGCTCGAGCGAGAGGAAACAGTCCACGAGCGGTCATGAACAGACACAACAGCAAAGCGGGAAGGAAGGTAAATAATGTTCTTTGAAATTTCATCCTTTTTCGTTTCTATGTTTTTTGTTCGTTTCGCTGCACTCTCTCCCAGGGGTAAAGAAACTAATTTTTAATTTCTCTTTATGGAAATACATGTACATGTTTAGAACAAAGCTTTATCGTGAAAAATAGCAAAAACTGAATGTAGCTTTTTGCAAGTACGACGTAACACGGTTTCTTCAGGTTTTCAGATTCAAGATGGCAATGTCACACTTGAGATAGCGGAAATAGCTATCCATTATGGCCACAATTGGGAATTAACTGATTTGAAATACATTTACTTAAATGACTACGGTTTCCGCTATAAATGTGATTAATGGCAGGCTAAATAACATTACTAATTTCAGCTAGAAAAGCTTGTTATTTTAAGATGGCGCGTAAATTCGTGTTATTTTTTAATTTTATATCAGGCGCTGTCGAAATTAATGTGGCGAAAATGCAAATGCCATGGTTTATCCGGCTCATGCTCCTTGAAAACGTGTTGGATGCAACAACCTTCTTTCCGTCAAGTCGGTGATCATCTTAAACAAAAGTACGACAGTGCAGCGGAAATGATTATCAAACTGAACAGGAGAGGAAAAGAAAGACTGAAACCAAGATACACTCACTTAAAGCGACCTACAGATGTAGACTTACTATACTACCAACCATCACCCAATTACTGTGACGCTGATGCAAGCGAGGGAACCCTCGGGACTGCGGGTCGTGAGTGCAACATTTCCTCTTCTGGAATCGACGGTTGTGAGTTGTTGTGTTGTGGGCGTGGCCACAACATTCAGCAGGTCAAGGTTACACGAAATTGCAATTGTATATTTCTTTGGTGTTGTCAAGTGAAATGTCAGAAGTGTAAGGAGATTGTGAACATGTACACTTGTAAGTAATTTTTCTAAGCCAGGACAGAAAAACTGTAAAAAATATTTTTGTTAACTTGTAGATATTTCGAGCGACTTCTCGTAAATTCGTTCTGAAAAGCTAACATTATCGCCGGCATTCGGATTTAGCGGTCAACTGTGAGATTTCAGGTGTTTCTCTGATACAGAAAGCCTTCTTTGGTCACAAATACAATGTTCCACAAAAAGACAGGGAAAGCCCGAATGCGACTTAAACTTAAGTTATAGATAATATAAGTTAAGATGCGAACTGTTAAGCCAAAGGCTAACAGAGATTTCCATATCAAAGTGGACTATAAATCTAGCAAAGATGGGTTGGGGGAGAGATTACATCATGGTTGAGCCGTTCTTGAGAATTTTCATTAATCATATCAGATTAAACGCTTTTAATAAAATCCAAAATATATAGTTGTTAATTACTAGAACTACGTAGGCAAGAATAGC
>Ga0126338_10004381_pt1 | contig 10013 bp, 5 predicted proteins | sample OrbCmetagenome_2_FD_92529 | JGI IMG/M metagenome (GOLD analysis project Ga0126338, IMG submission 92529) | Coral microbial communities from Petempiche,Puerto Morelos, Mexico - Orbicella C C metagenome | ecosystem: Host-associated > Invertebrates > Cnidaria > Coral | place: Petempiche,Puerto...
AGATTGTAGAGACGGTAAGTTTTTTAAGTTAGTTGAGAGTCGATTCCACAGCATAGGTCCAATATATCTTAGCGAGTGTTTCCCATAGGTGACAGTATTAAATCTGGGAATGTGGAAATCTGCACTTCTAAGGTTGTAAGTAGAACTTTTCAATGAGAACAAATTTTTGACGTTTGGAGGACACAGATCATACTTCAGGTGTTTTCCGTCCGCACTACGCCGGAGAAATCTGAAAACGCAACAATAAACGGTGATTTCAGATTTGTGTTTGTGGAAAACTCGGGCATAGACTGCGAGCAGTCTCTCTTTTCCTCGAAAACCGTGGGGACAAACGCAAAACAAGTAAGCGTGTGAGCGTGACTGTAAGCGTGACTGTGAGCGTGACGTGTGAGCGGCAAGCGACGATGACGCGAGCCGCTAGTAGCGTTGGCGTCGGAAGACGTTCCTTCCACACTTAATGTGGCATTTTCGTAAAGCTCCGTTTTCGTGACGGATTAATGTGGACGGTACTAACCGTAGAAATAAAACTGCGTTTTCAAATTTCTTCGGCGTATGTCATTTCATCTAACGGCTTTTTACCGATATGGTGGCGATATTGACTATATACCTAAATAATAAGTCAAGGTAAGTCAAAGTAAATGTTCTTGTACTTGATAACGAAGGAGAAGAACAAACACAATCTAATAAAAAAAAAGGTTTATTGTGGAACAAAAATTCCATCAATGTAAAGCATATGAGGCTTCCTTTGACTAAATTAGGCCGATCGTCCTGCTTTCCTCACCTTACGTTTTGGATTGGATGTAGAAGATCTGGAAAAATAGAATCTGGGGGCGCGGAGATTCTTCTCCTTCGGCAGACGTGTCAACCTCGTTCCCAGGGTCCTCTCTCTTCCTCCCTCGAGAAAGACAAGTACAGTAGAATCCCGATTTTTCGAACCTCCAAGGGAAACGAAAATTGGTCCGAAAAATCGATGAGTTCAAGAAATCGGGGGTAAAATTAGTGTTCGACTGACGAGAGGCAACGACTTTTTGTTCGAGTTATCGGGAGGTTCGAAAAATTGAGGGTTCGAGAAATCATTCTACTGTACTTTTTCGAGGTAGAGAGAGGACCCTGGGAACGAGGTTGCAGCCGTGTAGAATCGGGTGCTCCTACTGGTCACGTGGGCAACGGCTAAATCTAAATGTTGTCCGGCGGACAATTACGCAATTGTCGCCCGCGCTCCCACTAACTGACCATAGATTACTTTGACCTCCCCTTGACTTATAACTCTACAATAAACTCCAGCTATATGACATAACAGTTAATTACTAGTCCTTCGGGAAACAGTATGCTTTCATTGTTTTCCCTCGAATTTTCCCTTGACTTGTGTCTTCTCCACACACTAGACATTTCTCTATCTCAAATGATAAAGTACCATACTGGAGTTAACTTTAAGGCACCCTGCTAATTATATTAACCAAGACACATTCGATTATATTTCAGCTATCTTTATTACATTTGTATTGTAACAGTAAAGCGTCTTTTTAAACTTACACTTCATTTTTTTTTTACCTGAGCAGTCAAGAGAGCTGCTGAAATCTTTAATTAGTAAATTCTTCATACAGTGGAACCTCGATTTAACGAAGTCGCTGGGGACCGGCCAAATTTGTTCGTTAAATCGAGGATTCGTTATATCGAAGACCTCGATATAACGAATTTGAGGGGAAACGACCAAAATGTTCGTTACATCGAGGTCATAGTTAATGATTGATTTGTAACATAGGTGACTTCTGACACGCAATTCAATACAATTTTCGTCACCCAGAAGTGCCGCGTTTTGAGATGCAATTCATTAAGCATGGTGGCTTTCAGTATCAATCATTTTCACTTTTGAGCAGACGCGCAGCTTTTGTTTACAAAAGAACGACACTTTCAGAGTAGCGATTTAAAAATGTTGCAACACAGAGGTTATAGAGAAAATTGTCTTCGCAAACAAGGAAACATTGTAATTCGTTATATCGAGGTACATTTTACGTTTGGGCTTCCGGATTATGTTCGTTATATCGAAGAATTCGTTATATCGAGGTTCGTTATATCGAGGTTCTATTCCATACAGTTTACTGTAACTTTGGCCGGGACATAGAATATCGTTCGTTATATATCGAGGACTTCGTTAAATAGAGGTTCGTTAAATCGAGGTTCCACTGTATAAGCGCACGTTTTTAATCCTATATCAAATATAACGTGGTATTCATAATTCATCAAAATTAAATTTCCTTGCGGTTGAAACTGTTCACGATATTATACGTGTTCCTGTGTTCCTGTGACTGACTGAAACAACCTATCAGAGTGCAGGAGCTAAGTCACATGTGGCACTTTGTAAGCCATATTAGACTTTATTTCTAAGTTGCTGTTCGTAATCTTGTTTCTTTTGTGTGTGTGTTTTTGTTGTTGTTGTTGTTGTTGTTGTTGTTTTGCTTTTTTTTTCTAGCTTGATCTGCTGTACAGAAAGTAACGAGGAGCAACAACAACAAAAACACAATGACTCGATAAGTCAATACTTAAGGTCGATACATAAGGTTTAGCTAAACGAATTATCAGTATAGCAGTTAAGGTCAGTTAGCCTGTGTTGCTCGCGGGATTCGCGTGCGAGCGAGTGATTTTTGTCGCCGTGCGCGAAATCCCGCTATTTAAACAGGCCTTATAACATTTCTCCGACTCGGTCCGATGGCCTTCAAATGTAATCACATTTAGGATATGTTCTCGCAAGAGCAGTCGAAATGAATTAAACTTCAATTTTTGTCTAGCCAGACATATTCTTTAGTATGCCTTGTTTAACACTTAGGTTACCAGAAGATTGTTCATTTTCACTAGTCCTGTCCTATAAAATAAGATCAATGCACTCTTGAGGTACAGGATGTTTTTAACAGCTGAGGGCATTAGGTATCACTTATAGTTCTTCTAGACCTCAACTAACGTTATTAACTGACCGGGTAAACTGAACGAGCAAACGGTCCGAAAATGGCGGTTTAAACGTCTGTCTCTTTATCCAGTCCCGGACAATGACTACAAAGTGAAGTACCATTTGGTTTGAGGGCTTCATCACTGCCGTATCTAATACGCATTTTCTGTGCACTCTCAAGACTTGACGAGTGAGGTCTAGTTACCGCGGGTCTCCAGCACAGTAAAGACAAGTAAACCGGCATGATGCACAGGCCGTGAAGAAGACCAAACACCACAATGCCGAAGAACATTCGGAAGAATATTCGGAAGATCTCCGAAGAGGCGAACGCAAGTACGATCATGCCGAGGAACGTACTGAATCCTGCAAGATAAAAAACCAGCTAGCAAATTAACCGCACGCATACATTATTTTACGTGCAAATTTTTTTATATTTAAAGAGATAAGAATTTACAAATTATAAGGCTAAACTAGACAGGTCATGTCTTAACGACCTTAACACGGAGGAACTATGACTATAAACAAGTCAAAAAGACTTTAAAACTAAACAAGAGCTTCAAAAAAGCCGACATGAGAAGGCTGTCACATCAGTACAGTGTCCTTGACAGTATCGAGACAGCACTAACGAGTACTAGATAGTTGATCTGAAAATGAAAGGTTCTTAATACTGAGTCAACGACTTTTGCAGGATCCTTTATATGATGATTTATGAGCAGTCCAAGCTCAAACGAGGAGATCGGGAGCAGAGATCGAGTGTTTTAATCTGGGTAATTATAGGTAAACGTTTCACTTATATGGCACACTCGAATACTAAACACTAGTCTTGTGGCGTTAATTATCTTTTTTCTCTAGCTGCCGGCCTCGTCTTTTGTACGATCCAATCGGCCTTTCTTGTTATTATTCCGATTAAATAACAAATTTTAATTTATTTGGGAACTTACCTCCCATGAAAACACTCGCGCCCAATGTGCTCAATGCATCCACTACTCGCTCATCAGCTGTGACCTTGTTTGAAGTTACGTAAGCATGCGCAATGTGTGCACTGTAATCGACTGCGAACCCAATAGCCATTACGAGGTTGATCATGGACACGGAGTTAAGGGACACATTCCAGATAACCATCAGTCCAAATAACTCACATATCAGAGCCGCAAAGTTGAGGACCACGATGAACATTACGGTACAGTCCACCAAGAAGGGGCTTGTGACGACCATCACCGCTATGGCTGCAATTATCAGGTTCCTTATGGTCTCCCTTGATGTTATAGCGTACTGTTCAAAGAACATAAACGGTCGAGTGATTGGAAAGGCATCGAGTTTGGACTTTTTTGCGATGTCATCTCGGATAGTGAGCATGGCGTTTTTCAGGAAGGTGGAGCTGTCGTCATCCTTCATGAAACCGAGGACGCGAGAAGCTTCCAGCTTTGTGCCGTCTTCGGAAAACTTCAAGTCTTGGTTGAAATAAGCAAATCCGGGAATGTTAAGGAATGCTTTCAATTCAGGCAAGAATCTAGGGCCGGTTATGTTCTTCCTAGACGTTTTGGCATACTGGGAAAATACTTCCATCCAGGAGACTGTCTGGTTCTTGTAATGTTCATTAGCCTTGATGATGTTTGTCAGCTCTCTGATCTGTTGCTGGGTGGAACCCAGCTCATAATCAACCTCACCACTCTCTACGATGTTTACTCCAATGGAAAGCTCAAAATATTTCTCTTGAGCTGACAGAAATCGTTTCAAGTAGGAATCATCTTTCGCCAAGATTCTTCTGTCAAACGCTTCATCCACTCGGGTGACCCCGTATATTCCAGCACCGACCAGCAACACTGAGAGGCAGATGACTACAACTTTTGTGAACGGATGTGTCAGGAACTTGCCCCAGCTCAGCATAACTTTATTTGACGTCTGTGGACGAGGCTCGTCCCAGGCTGGCGCGCCCTTCTTTGGCGAAGGTGCGAAGCAAAATGGTAAGCAATCTCTGCGGCCCGATTTGATTCTTGTCACGTCGTACGACATAATGGCAACGAAGAACGTCACAATCATGAAGAAGGAGAAAGTGACTGTCAGAGCAGCGTAGATACAGAAATACCTGCAATGCAACAAAAATGTGATATGCATAAAGAGAGAGCAAATTGGTTCAAGATTAATGACTAAGCCTGATTAAAATTTGATCTTTCCTTGAAGGACTATAGAAGTGTACGAAATTAGTCGTGAACATCTGGGCATACTACTCTGGTTCGCTAAGCATAAAGGACAAAGAAGTTACCCAACGGCAAGGAAACCGTGAAATGCTTCCTATAACTGGCATCCAGCTGGTATGTTATCCTGATCGTAGTAGTGTCTAGATGTAACATTAAATTCTATCGATTTATTAGATGGCAGCAGATTTCGTACTGTAAACTTCGGCTTATCAAGAAACCACAAACTTTCTTGCAAAAATTCAGATAACTAATAAGAAATGAATTTGTGTTTTGATTGAAGATGATAAAATAATAGAAACAATCTAATAAACAATCAATTTAATTGTCTTACTTTATAGCCGGAAATGAGGTAGAGGTGCTAACTGCGAACGCCACCAAATCCGTCACGGTTGTCATGGTAACAGTTGCTCCCGAACGCTTCATAACTTCTTTAATCGTGTCAGTCTTTGACAGTTCCCGTGGCTGTCGATCAAGCTCATCCACCATGATAAACATGTCGTCGATGCCGATTCCCAGAACCAAGAACGGCAATACTCCCACAAAACTAACAAAGGGCACGCCAAACCACATGGCAAGACCAAACCCAGATGCAATCCCCAGGGCCACTGCAAACACTCCTGCATTAGCGAGCAATGAGTGACCGGTCAGCGGATTCAAGAATTTACCGAGCATGACGCTAGCAAAGACGATCATGAGGTTGAAAGTGACTGACACCAATGCAATATCAGACCCGCTGCTCTCAGCGATAGCATCATCAAGACTTCGTTCACTTGAGTAGTGAACTTCGAAACAGGAAAGTTTGTCTACCAACAAGGCCAGTTTGTCATTGAAATTCTTCTCCAAGTCGAGAACTTTTTTGTTCTCGTCGTCGTCACTGGGGTCGCGGATGGCATACACTATTTGCAATGCTTTCGCATCAGTTATGCTTCCATGTCTTCGATTGGCCTCACCAAACATGCGGTTGAAATTGTACCAGAAGGGCCGTCCATTACGCATGAGGGCACTGTTGTTGTACGCTTTGCCTAGCTCGTGTTGAACCTGCTGGAGGTCTTTACCGTCTAACTTACTCTCATTGAACTGTACAAATTCCAGCGCGTTTATCATCACACATTCGTCTAGTGACTTGGATTTATTCCCAGTCAGCGTGACACAGAAGTCGGAATAAGATTCTAGTTCCATAACGGTGTTGTGAACTTCGAAGGCCTGCTTGAGACACTCAGGAGCAAGAACATTGGGATGACCAGGAGATGCTACTAAAACGATGTATTCTTCTCGAATCTTGACTCGGAAGAATTTTTCTGCGGTGTTTAAATCATCTATGGCCTTGCTACTTTGAGGGATGAATAATTTTTCAGTTCTGTTTTCTGTTTCGAACCAAGCAAATCCAACGCAGCAGACACCGACGAACGCAAGACACAGTTGGATTGTTACCAGTGGATGCTTGGCGATTCCTCTACCATACCAAGCGAAGAAGCGCTCCACAAGACGCAAATACCAGCTGCAGAACGACGACCAGAGAAGACATGGATTGAATTGTCGTGGACAGCAACAACTGTAATGGAGATGATTCTGATTAGTCTCTGAGCCCTACTGTGTTCAGTCCTGGGCACACACTGTGGGTTCGAGGTAGGCAGATAATTTTTCGCTGTGTTTAGGCAGCCGTGCGTCCGTTTTCACTGGACGCCAGCCTTGTCACACACACTATCCCGTGCTCGAACGTAAGACCAATCTATTTCCATTTCAGTAAGTCAAAAGAACAACGCAGCATTTTTCAATGTAGGGGAATATATTCACGGTGATTTTTAAAGGAGTCACATTTCGGTCAAGGGAAGAGTTGTAGGCAAAAACTTTACCCTGCACCCCCGTTTAGTCTGGTTAGCGATAAATATATGAAATAACTGAATCAGTATATCAAGGTGGTCAAGGAGTTATGCGTGACGCATGTTTAGAGTAAAAACAGAGCCCGTGGTGGTCGTGACAAGCGAGTTGAGACCCGCTTATTCTGAGAAGCGTGACCCGTAACTCCGTGAAAAGGTTCGTGAAAACAGAGATTATAACCGGCATTTTACGGTATAAAAAGATTGAGACGGTTCGACGTTTTGATGTCTTCGATGAACATAAGGAAATAAAAGTCAATAAAGTTGTGAAATTCAGAATAAGAGAGCATAAGCTTTTTTTTCTCAATAGAGCCATTCACGTGAACGTTTTCTTTTTGACAGAACCGGAGACACGAAGCCATCGGCACATCTCAGTTGTCTGTGTGCTCACGAAAGAAATTGCCCTGGTGCTAAGCTATTGAAACGTAAATGGTACTCAAATTCGTTAAAGCTTTCCGGGGATTTTATGCTATTTCTTTTAGTAAGTAACATTTTCATCCAGTTGTGTCTCTCAAAGAAACATTCGCTGATCTTGGTAGTATTCAGTTGAGGAAATTTATTATTTTTTTGCTTTAAATCACTTAGTGTTGATTTCTTTAAAACTATTTTCTACTAGTACTCTGTCCATTTTAAAGACAAAAATTCGGCTGCCACTCACTATAATTAAATCACGGTTTAAGCATGGTCACTCGGTTCGCTGTAGACATGAAAACCCGAAACGTGCTCGACTACAAATTTGAATAAATTTAAAAGTCGCTAAAGAAAACTGAAAATCTGATACCAGCAGAACACTTCACAGTTGCGACGAAAAAAACATCCGTTTTGACTGAACGACTCGCGTGATTAATATTACAATTCAACTCACGAGCTGCTTAGTAATTTCGGATGAAAACATGTCCATGTCGACCTCACGTGCAAGGTATTTTTTGCTTACTCTCCACACGTTTTCTTTCGACTTCCTTTTGGGATTCTGGATAGGAAGTCTTCAAGACCCTGCTCTCTCATGCAAATTTTTGCGAGCCACTCAAGAAACTGTCACTTGTTATTTAAGGATTACAGCAGCACGTTTCACAGTCGAACGAAAAAAACATCCGGTTTCGCTGAGCGATGATATGAATTATTTAAGAAAAGCCGCGCTATCACATAAATTTGCTTTTAAAATCAAATTCCAGGTTATTGTTCTTAGAAAAATTAACCAATCAGAATCTGCCGACCTTTCAACATTTCGTGGGTTCAGGGGGTAGTAGAAAGAAAGCAATTTGTCGCACTGTAGTTAACACTCGACTGACATGGCGTCCGTGAATTTTCATACGGACATTTTCCTCTCCTAAATTCAAATACAACTTCGTCGTGTTCAAAATGGAAAGAAGCAACTCGAAAGAACACTCGACCTTCGAAAGTGTGATCACAAAGGTTTTAGAACAACTTTAAAACATCGTTCGCTTTTGTAATCGAATCGGATTTTCAAGACACGTCCGCGCACTTCAATTCAGCTTATTCAAACGAGGTATTAGAAACCATCACATAGCGGTGATAGTTATTCTGAATTTTGCACTTTGTAAGACAGTTTTAATCGACTAGTTGTTCCGTCTCATCAGAATTTTCAACGGGTGGGGAAAATGTAAGCTCAAGCTTAATACCAATTGTGACAATTATTAGCATAAAATTTCAGACTCGAACTATTTGACCGTCTTTGATTTGTTTCTGGCGCTAAAATTATTTTTGCACTGTATTTTAAAGTTTCAGTAATGCTTAGGAGAGAAAAAATTGCTGTAGCAGATGATAATGTTGAATTCGACTAAAGAACTGTAATCATTTCGAGTCAGCAAGCGCTAGCGAAACTATAAATATAAATATAATGAATAAAAGAATAAATTATATTTCTACGGTCCATTTCTACGCCATACTCTGCAGTAATTTTATCGGTTACATTCACAAATTTATTTCTCCAGTTTAAGGCGATTTGAATTTCTCAACAGAGGGGGAAATCCTCATCTGAACGAAAGCTGCCCAAAAACCGGGCGCTGTCCACGCTAAATTGTTATTCCTTTGCCATAGTAAAAGTTCCATTTATTTCTTCGTCGATGAGATTCTGAGCGAGTCTCGGCGGTTAAAAATTTACGATCTTCTAGGATTTAAATGTCGCACATCTCGCTATGGCTTCTGGCTTTTTTGTAGGATTAAAGATAGAGAAGTGGGCGTTGTTTTGGTGCGAATGTAGGGCCCTTCACATGAAATACAGTACAACATAGGATTAAAACTGACACCAACCTTGCTTCTTTTAAATCCTGTTTCTGTTCGGGAGTGGAGTTAGCCATGACAAACTGCAGCGTCCGACAAAAATTTGTTTCGACGATTGGCAAACGTACTCCTCAGTTGTCGGTTAAATAATATCTCGGATGATTTACATAATCGTTATATTGCTTTATTATTTATGTTGTTTTCGCTCTCACTGCCTTCAAACGTCACGTCCCAGCTGTCTGTAGCGCTTCAGACATCACGGGCGTCACGTACAGAACAAAAACATTACTGCGCATTCCACTTCCGCGTTTAGTAGCAGGCTTGCTTGTGCCTGGCTTACACTTCTCTACACGTGCAAGCAATGCAATACTTATTTGGGAAGCTTAGGCGATTAGAAATATCAGGATAAAATAATCATTATCCTATCTGCTTAGAAACTAAAAATCACAAAAAGCATTTTCGATTTTCTCATCCGCACAGGAAATATTTAGATCACGTTGTTTAACAGGTACCAGACTCCAAGAATTCGTTCATCTACGCAGTAAATTTGAGTGTTTTAAATTTGTTTTGTTTTAAATATGATTCCATACATCTTTTTGTCGCGTTTCCTTTTTTTTTTTTCCTCTTTTTTTCCTTTTTTTTTTTTTTTAACTTTTTTTGACGAATTTTTTGGGGAAGTTCCCATAAAACAAAAAGATCTTTTAGATCTTATAACCGCGCTTTTAAAATTTAACTGTTTGCTTAGCACTACCGTCG
>Ga0126338_10004382_pt1 | contig 10013 bp, 2 predicted proteins | sample OrbCmetagenome_2_FD_92529 | JGI IMG/M metagenome (GOLD analysis project Ga0126338, IMG submission 92529) | Coral microbial communities from Petempiche,Puerto Morelos, Mexico - Orbicella C C metagenome | ecosystem: Host-associated > Invertebrates > Cnidaria > Coral | place: Petempiche,Puerto...
CGTTTAAAAGTAAAGGAGCATTTATTTCGCTATCGAGCTTAGTTTGAGGGAAATCTCCTACGTTTTGTACGCGCACGCGCTCATGTGCGCGCCCTAATGACGCGAAAATCGTGCGCGGTAGGGATGCGCGATGCAATACTAAGGAATCACTTTACGTAGTTGTAGTTCTTCACTTCTTCTAGAATTTCTGCATTTTAGCGAGATAAACGGAGTGAAAAAGTTCATTTAAGGATCTCTTTAACTTCTTCTTTAGCCACTGTTTACTTCGCATGACAAAAACCCAGCTGGTGTAATTCGCAGTCGTAATCTCCAAATTTCTACTAACTGAACACTCCTTGTAGCTCATTTCAATTTTGGACGATAATGGTCCGACCTAGAAGAATTTTATTTGCGGAAGCTCAGTTTTGCATCCTCGTACATAGGTGGAAATTGAATAGAACCAGATTTTAATTCAACAACTCCTTAAATGAATGATCATAAATTGGTATTTTTACTGATAAAAACTTTAGCTTTAGCTGGTATTATGGTATTTTGACACGAATGGTATTGATGTGATTGTTACTGACGATTCCTGCTGGCGCTTCGATCTCTATACAAGTATCTTCAACGCCAGGATATAATTTAGGCCGGGTGAGTATTTTTTTAATTTTTTTACTATTATTACAGAAGAAGGAAGAAAACTATTTTCCCTTGCATTTTAGCTGAAAACAAAACCATGTTCTAAATTAGCTCTACTTTAAGTGATATGTCACACATGGCAATATGTTTTCCCAATTGCGTCTTCTAATAACGCCGCCATTCTAAAACGTACGGGGGTGTAGGTTTCAATTCCATTTTTACTACTGGGAGCTAAAGGTTCAAAACTATGGTTAAAGTAAAGAGTATTCTGTACCAAAGGATTTAATAATTCGTATAGCTTTCGTAAATTAAGGTAATTTCTGAGTTGCGTCTTTGCTTGGGGCAGAACGTTACTTCATTTATATCTGGGCTTGATTCACTCTTTCATTCACATGAAAATCGATCCAACTTATTTTCAGTATAAAAGTTTTGCAGCTGTCTATTCTCGTTTTGAAAGGGAATTAAAAGCCTACGGCGTCCGAAATTACCTTTCGGCCAGGGAAGAATGCTTGGAGCAATTTATTTCAGACTAATGGGTTGTACTTTTAACCGACAAATTTTCAAGAAAGTCAGCAGGTAAATGAGTCGAATGTTTATACCCCCGTATTATATCATTCAGAAGGTGACCTATTTGATAAAAAGCTTGGAGTTGTAAAAACTCTGGTTTCTTACAACTCTTTTCCTACATTAACCATTTGATGCAAAACATTTACATTGTAAATATAATATCAATGAAATAACAGGTTGTGTGAAAGGTTTATTGTCTCTATAATTAATATTGTACCCGCTGAGACATCTGCAATGATGCACTGTGGGGAAGTCGAAACTTCCAAGTTTCAAGGAAACCACCGATGACACGTTTTCAATGGAAACTTTGAACAATATTTGTGTTTAAGATAATTGGATTCGGGTTACGCGTCTGACTGAGGTGAACACACTAGAGCGGCATTTGTTAACACAGATGTGTTTTCAAATTTAATTTACGTCGTTTTCATAGACTTCTCGGTCTAACAAAGAGTTCACATCTGACCCATCGTGACTCAACGCGACTTATTTACTGCCAGGTAAATAATGAAAATGGAAAGATTCTCAGTTGCATTGAGGCATTTCGTCTCCATCTTGACATTTAACGTACATGTTATTTTGATGAAGTAGTACCTGTCAGGCACCCAACGCCCTTAATGACATAACTTGTAACAAAATCCCACGTGAAGGACTCGCGGTTATAAGCCCCAGATATAGGCCCTTCTATTTGCTATTATAATATAAATAGGACCCTGCACGCGCTCTGATTGGTCAAAAACCCATGTTTTATCAGAGTATAAAACATAGAAAAAGCCTGTTTTATTGTTTTTGGCTACATAACCTCTATATCATAAAGAAAATGAATTGGAAGACTAAGCCCTGTATTACACTGTGATAAAACACTCCGGACGTTTGAGAACACTCGAGAATTGTACGAAAAAATCGCCTGCGGCTCGTGTTTTCTACATTTCCCTCGTGTTCTCAAATGCCAATCGTGTTTTATCACAGTGTAATACACACGGCTTAGGCTTCTTTATTTGTTGAACAAGGATAATATTCCGGATATATATGCCCCACTCCGGATATAAGCCCCCCGGATATGAGCCCATCTAATGTATAAATGCGTTCCTTTTGCTTTTCTTTACAAACATCAAAATTTTGAATCGAAAGTTACAGGCTAATAGGCTAATAAGGTAATAGCTGTTAATGTAATGGTATGTCAACTCAGCTTTAATTCGTTTCTCAGATACGTTTCATCTCGTCGTTCGGAAACATATTTTTTATTCCGCTTATATGTCCCCCGGATATATGCCCCCACCCCTCCCGTTTGTAAGCCCACTCAAGCCCCCTTATGAAGTTATATAAGCCCATATATGCGATTTTACGGTATGGAAACTTAATGTATTTCGTTGTTTCTGATGACTTTGGTTCCTCAGGGCTTATGTAAACCACACTAGCTTCGAGGTTTGCGGAAGATTCGACAAAAACTTTATCACGGCAGAAAAAAAGGGCATCAGGATGTCTTCTGAGACGAAAAGACAGACAAAAATAAACAGCAAAGCAAAGAATAGCCTTCTTCCACCCTCTAAATCGATCCAAAAAAACTGTCAAAGTACAATGAGATGTATAGTTGTCGCACATACAGATCTGAAGCTAGTTGAAATTAGGATTTATATTTTATTCATCTGAAGAGAATAAACTTGAATCCTTTGAAGAAAATAACCTTTTTTCAAATCCCCACTTGAATATTTTCAGCTGAGGATCACTACAATCAATATGTAAATATTCTCACTCCTAATTGGTATCTTTTCTTAATTTCGCTTATCCAATTTGCTTTAACTTGTTTCTCGTACCACCATTTCTGGAAGGGATGATGCTTGTCCCACACCCTTCAGTTCGGCCCTCTAGGGCTAAAATTATAAATCATGCACATTCCCGTGATTCCCCACGGATAACATGAGCTAGTTCCAGAACAATCCGACCACTTCGTTGCAATTTCTCGTGGCAATATCTTAAGAGAATAAAAATGCGTGAGAAGACCGGCTGGACGCGTGAGCGGCAAAGCATGTTTGAGACGTAAATTCATAATTAAATTCTTGCGGCGCTTCAGGTGGCCGAAAATGTCATCTGATGACAATCATAGGCAGGCCCACATGACGCCTACGGCTCGTAAAATTTGAGGCGTTTTCGCAACTTCTTTTAATTTTGGCCCTCCAACCTATTTTGTTTCACATTATTGTTGGGGAAGGACATAACATGTTGTGTTCTTAGAAGAGTTTTTTTTTTTTAAAGAATGCAGAGCAGAGCTGTTTGACTATGGTGTAGCAACTGTCATGTCAAAGGTCACACATATGTTGTATGGTGTGCATGGTGTTGACACCATGTTTATGTTTCGCTAGTTCGGTTTGCCTCGGCTCATTTAAAAATTTAATTTTGTCTGACTTCGCCAGTGACTGGTGTCGCTTCCCTTCAAGAAGACTGCCGTACACATCAATTTGACTGAGATCGATGTTTGCGTTTATTCCTCTCTTCGTTGACTTGTTCGTTATCTGAAATTCTGGCACGTCATGATTCAAATATAGATTCTAACGCATTAGGCTGTTGACTATTTTGTATGTTGTATATGCCACTATGGTTTAGATTAGACAAGATTTCATCAGTTGACGGTATTTGGTTAAATGTCCCACTAATGCGATCGCACTTCATATCGCACAACTTCTCTGCTACTGCGGGAAAGCTAATTTATGCGGCCTGCACGATTCAGGCAGGCAGATATTCTTATTGGTTGAAAATAACAATGTGAAGTCCACGAGTCCAGCCGTGAGCTCGCGGGGGGAGCGCGGGCTCCTTTCCCGAACAGCAGCTGGTAATCGAGCCTAAGGTTGAGTGCGAGCCGAAAAATTAATATCTTGTAAATTCCAACCAAAACACAACAAGCAAAGAAAATAGAGTGAGGCAAACATCTAAAGTAACAGTAAACTAAAATTGAGACGTTTCAGTAACATTTAGAATGCAGTCTTCACTTAATAAATAAATAAAAAAACTAAGTTTACGAATGAAATAATTCTTCATAAATAAACATGGTTATTGTATGTTCCCATGATGTATAAATTTATTTCAAATTGTTTTCACAGTTTCAGTTTTCTTAGTTAATTATTGTTTAGACATTTTAGCCAGTAGTTGATCCGTTTTGCTGACAGGATTGTAGTGGTCACTATTTACTGTTTAGGATTCACTTTCCTCCCATCTCCATTTCTCTGTAACATTAGTGAAAGAGTAACAATTAAACAGAAAACAACTGACTTGCTAGAAAGTTACTTGTTAACTCGTGAATTGCGTAAGCAAGTTATGGGCTGAGTGGGGGTCAGAGTATGCCGATTTAGGGTTGGTCATTAAACTGTTAACTTTTTTTCACAATTCCGCTGTTTGGAGGTCGCATATACATCAGTGAATCATTTGACATCTCTAGGACAATGTGTAACGTAACTGTGGGGGGTTGCGCTAAGAATGGAACTGTTAGTTCAAATTAAGTAGTTTTTAAAAGTAATGATTAATTTGTTGATCAGGGACGGTGTTTATGGAAGCTTGCAGCTTTTAGTTCAAATAACTCAGATTAATAATGTGTTGAAACTTCCAGTTCATTTGTTAAAAAGTGTGGATCTCAATCGGTGACTTAGATGCTGCGAAGGACACTAGGAAAGGGTCTGCTGTGGGCATGAAGTCCGGAGAAAAGATCTTTGTGTAAATCAGAAGCAGTATTTTCAGGAAATGTAAGTCAAAGTTCAAAAACTCCAGGCAATGCCGAGGACTTCCAAAGCTTGTATTCGGAAGGACTTTGTGACAACCCGAATAACACTATTTACTTTAAAGTAATAGTTTAACAACTAGTTACCTCGTTTGGAATAACGAGGTACTTTTTGAGCTCTGTCGTACATTTCGTAGATTATGTCAGCGTCTTCTTCAGCGGGCTGATTTGGAATCATATTTCTCCCACCACGAATAAGGGCCTGTCCTGACCCAAAGAATGTCCCCAGCAATAGCCCAAGAAACAGCGTTGTGGCCAATACCTTCCTCATGGTGAATTTCTTGGGTTAACTTAAAGATTGAAAGAAAAAAAAAAAAAGATTGACTAGTGATTCAACGACAATTCTGTTATCGGCGACTGAATATGTAACTGGAAATTCGTAGCCTAAACGCCATTTTCAGTCTAAAGGCTGGAAAACCCTTCCGGCTATTACCTCACTCAGGCAAGTTAGAATCAAGCTTGACCGGTCAAACTGCTTTTCTTCAAACATCCTTGGAATAGCCCCCAAACAAACCACTATACTCATTCAGTTCCATAAGGTGGATGCTTTGAGTACAGAGAGTGTGGCCAGGTATGAATGAAAGCGAGAAGTTTGAACAGCACGAGAGACATCTATGAAGCACTGGAGGCGCAGGCAAAAGCAACTATAGTTTTATGAGTACCGGTGGCACAACTGCGCTCTGCTGCTTCCATATATAGCTTAACAATCGGAAAGGATTAAAGAGTGAAAAAACTATTTCAAACATATAAGGCTAGTAGGAATAGCAACAAACAGATTTTATTGAGCTCTGTTTGAAACTTTCGATTGGCTCATCCCCGCTGTGGCCATTCCACGTAATCGTTATACTGAATTTACGGAATATAAAAATAGAATTTACAGAATATAAATTAAAAATCTTAGAAGTTTATTCCTATTATTTTTCCCCTTTATTTTTTCCCCCTTTCTTTAAGATTTTTAATAACCTTTAATGTAAAACGCCATTGACAATTATTGGATTTAGCGCTATACATATATTTTAATTATTTATTTATTTATTTACTTATTTGTTTATTAATATACCTCACTATATTTAAGAATCGCGAGCATCTCATAATTTTTCTCACAAGAGAGACGACATTACAACACAGTAATGCCACTGATTTAACTTTGGCCGCCGTGATAGGTTCAAAACTTGAAATAGCTGTTATTGAAGTTAGCAGCGGTTTGACATACAAACGTGGCGAAAGGGTCAACTTTGCTTTATATTGACCAGGTCGCCTCGTTTGTATGCCTTTTTAAACAAAGGAATATTTGACTGCAGGCTCAACTGCAATAAGAGCTATTGACATTGCGGCACTGAAATGGGTTTGTCACAAACGCTTCAAATCTTAGAACTTTAGAGCGATGAAAGGCTGCTAATATTTTACTTCTTCATCGTAGGATAATCATGAAATGAATCTTACTTTTTTCAACCTATTTCGCCAACATGTAGTATTTGTTTCCGCGGCCTTCCTCTTTGAAGTTGTCAAAACTGGTTAAGCCTGACTTAGGTGAATCTTTGTTTACAATGTATTTACCTCATTAGCATGCGAAACTCAGTTTTCGATTGAAGTACCAAAATACATGCTCCGAGTTTTGAAAGGGTATGTCACGATTAACTATCCTAAGGAATTTGAGCCTGATGTATTGAATTCTCTTTGTGGGGAGTGGTCTAAAATCTCAAAAGTTACTTTGCCAATTACCAAGTTTCACAAGCTCTTTAAATCGTTTAAGTCAATTCGTATTTAGCATGATGCCTTCTCACACAAATTCGTATGTTTATAAGAAAAAAATTAAAAGTGACGAAATATTGCGTCAACGATTGTGAATCGAATATTTTCCTTTCACTGGAATATTTTTTTGCGAGGAAGAAAAGCTGACGGAAGATTAGGAACGCGCGACTTTGCTTTGTTGTTCCTTCTCAGAACACCGAGGATGACAGACCAATCGAGAACAATTCCAAATTCCCTCAGTTTTTAAACAAACATTTCCTCCATGAACTGGGGAAATATCAGGAAACTTCTATAAAAAAAGGTGATTGAAATAAGATCGGAGAATTATTGTTCGTAATCAGGGTATGGGGTAAACTTATTGGGAAAATGTGAGAAATTGACTTCATCCGAATAATGAAGAGATCCGTCGACTCAAAAGTATCAATGAGTTAACTGTTTTAGAGAAAGGCTGAATAGAGAAAATTAGGTTAAAAACAAGATAAAAAGCCTTGCCTTGATCAAATACTATATAAAAGATAAACTGGAAGTAACTTAAGGTCGACTAAAGCTCCGACAAAGGACTGTAATTATTTGCCTCGATCTAGTATTGTAATCATACATTTTTGCTTTCAGTAAACCCTTTTGCACCTAAAATCGTTTAGTACACTTCAAAGAGGGCGCGGAGATGATCAAATAATTGAAATTTCATGAAAACTAAGCTAGATCAAACGAAATGGCAGGGAAACAATACCAGGACATTTTTTCGATTGTAACAAACCCATAGAAATAATACAAAAATATGAGCAAATAGAAAAAGCACTACTTACATTTCAGTCAGCGAACGAGTTTTAGTTTGTGAATTGTCTGGGTGCTGCAGCAGCTAAAACTGAAGTAAAATCAGGATTCAGGGGGAAAGATATATCCGTTGTATATATCTACATCATCTTTCTTCTTACGTGAAAGGATATTGACCACTTATAAATATCAGATCTCCGAAAAGAGATAATAGCTTTGTGGAAGGCTCTCATGTAATGCCAAACAAAAGCCGCCATGTCGTCAGACTTCACAATTACTTAATTTATGTAATGTAAGTTTAAAATTTGACATTTCCATTATTTCATCAACTCACGTTTATCCTAAGCAATTGTTTTTTTTTAAGGAAACTTTAAAACCTATTTTGTTATGGGAAAAAATGGTCAGGGAGTCTTTTTCCGAAATGTTAAATTTGTGAAAGGTTTCAATGATTAGATTTAACGGGGAATTTTATCTCTGGGCTATTGTAGAATTCAAAAGAGGGGAAACGCAGCATAACTGCCATTTGGCTAATGAGCCTAAAATCAATTACTCTTATAGTTCCAAAAGATATGATACAATATGATTGTTAAGCTATTTCCGAAAAAAAAAATATCGACACTAAGAAAGACCTTAATGTCAATTAAAAATATTTGCTCCAAAGGAGACAATAATTCATTACTTCAGTTCCGCTTTCAAATGAAACCGATTTGGAATATTAATCAAAAAACATCAAGCCAGGTAGCCAGAAAGATGAAAAAGTTAACGATAAACAAGCAGCTCTCTGTTCCTTCATAAATGTTCAAAATAAAGTTTCTGGCATACATATTTTAATAGCTTTGTTCTTCTTTGCTTAGACTAGATTATTAAGTGAGACTATTTTTTTTCAATAAAACTTTGTTAATAATGCCAAACCCCAATGAACTATTCGCTTTTTCGGCTAAAAGAAAGTGTTTCTGGTCCTGTGTGAATATTTCACAATTAATAAAATTTCGAAGTTGACATTTTGATTTGGTTTTAGCTTTGAATTTAGCGATAGGCGATGGCTGATGTTATCTATCCTACAAATTAGCATTGGAGGTATTGTATATCCGTTCTTCCTAATTGATGAGTGATACAGTGATTAGCTTCGATTCCCACAGACAGTATCTCAGTATTATTAATTCTTTTCTTTAACTGCATGGATTTGAACCTTCAATCAATTGTTTTTAGGAAATGAAAACTCGCAGGATTTGAGCAGATAGCTCATCCCTAGTTTTTGTTGAGATTTTTAAGTGAACGTATCTTTAAGTGATCAGTGCTATCTCGGAGGCCCTTTCTTTGGGCGAATTTTAAACACGATTGTTGACGCTGGTGCCAAGCGAAAAAATAAAGCTGAACTGTAGCATAACGCTTTCGTGTTTTATTTCCCATGAGTAATTTATTGAGGACCGATTAGTTAAATGGATTGTAGATCAAGTTAAGAAAGTCACGTTCACGAAACTCCAAGCCTTACTCTTTGAAGAGTTTTTGACTGAATGTCCATATATATTTAAGAATGCCATCAGTACTTTTAACAGTTATGGTTATAGTTTCAATATCAATTGCTTTTTGGTAACATGTGTTCTGTAATTTTATACTCTAATACAGTATTTGTATTTCTATTTTCTATGTTCCGGGCCAAGTTTTGGTCAGTTTTTTCTTATATATAAACAAAGTTTATCTTTGCTTGGCGTTTTTTTTTTAATTGCAGCAAAACCAGGGCATCAAACCAGTGAGGAGCGTCGGATCTATTAAGACTAGGATCAGTACAAATGCTGAAATAATCAATAGAATCAAAAACTTATCTTTACGGTAGGGAGAGGACATGAAGAGAGATAAAATGAAACTATGAAATGTATCTTTTTTTTCCTTTGGTTAGCCCCGGGGGTCTCTTTGTGTCCTCAAAGATCGATTTAGAACAATGGAAAAGTAAATGTAACAAAAATATAAAGAAATTGGAAAAAGAGTCTTCGTGTAATCCTAATTCGCAATAAAATCATAAATTTTCGCTTTAAAAAAAAAACACAAAATTTCGGTCAGACACCCTTTGCATTATTGCTTGCAATAAAAAAGTTAATTTAATGACCAAACATTTTTAATTCGTGAGCCTGGGAGGGACAAAACTGCCCCACCTAAATATCTCCAGTTACAAAAGTATGTATACACTAAATGATAATCACACTTAGTGCTTGTAAAGCATCTGAACTTCTGTAAAGTGTTGGTTACCATGTGTTAATCATGACGTCACAGAACGCCACACATGACGTCACAAAAGTCAAGATGTCCATTATCTTGACGGACGTTTCACTGCTAGAGCGTCAACGCTGTTTTTGTGATAAAAGATTGAAATCAGCGCGGACCCCAGGCTAAATAGGACTAAGTTACAAAGGTTTGAAAACAGTCTGGGTGTACTGTTTTACCCCCCCCCCATTTCTTTCCCCCCCCCCCCCGTGGGCGCTTTATATGTCGACCGTGATGTAAAATACCTTATTCTATTTTTACTGTACATGATGAACTGCTA
>Ga0126338_10004383_pt1 | contig 10012 bp, 5 predicted proteins | sample OrbCmetagenome_2_FD_92529 | JGI IMG/M metagenome (GOLD analysis project Ga0126338, IMG submission 92529) | Coral microbial communities from Petempiche,Puerto Morelos, Mexico - Orbicella C C metagenome | ecosystem: Host-associated > Invertebrates > Cnidaria > Coral | place: Petempiche,Puerto...
AGACACAAACACACAGGTAAATCATTTAGTTTTATGCCATAAATATGAACAGGCTAATTAAAGCACAAAGGTTCCCTGTGATGTCACAAAATGAAAGACACACTCGTTCCTGCGTGTTGCAGAATTGTAGCAGATTTTACCTCCGTGCAAATATTTTTGACAAAATTAGCAACACAAAATTTTTGTTTCATAAGTTGGATTAAGTGACATTGGCGTAGATTTCTCGGAAATGGTAATGTGAAGTGTATTGTGTATTGTTGCTGAAGACTCGTGCATCTGGCTCACTGTATAGACCATAACTTACATTACATTTTTAGTACGATATTAAGGAGCGTTCATATCATTATTTTGTATTTTCACGAAAACAATAAGTTTCCACTTTGACTGAGAATGATGGCAAAAATAAGTTTTACATACCATCCAGTAAACCAGCTTGGCATAATAATTCTAATAATGCCATGATTTCAAAAGGCGTGGGAACGATAATGCTGAATAATCTGTCATAACAGCTTTACTATTAAATAAATTATTACGTTTAAACGCTCATTTAAAGAAAACATTTGCCAAAGGAAAAACGCACTAAAACATTTTGTAAACGTGTTTAAATGTTTTTTTAGCCCGTTTTAAAAGGTGTTTAAACACATTTTGGTCTGAAATGTGAATAAACGCGTTTTTCTCTTTTCACCTTTAACCACTTTTTCCAAAATAGGGTCACATATGTAAACATGTGAGACTTCAAATGAATTGGAAGTGCTATAATGCTAGTCTTGATCAACAAGCAAGATTCTAAAAATACTAAAATTAAGATGCGGTATAACTACTGACCTTTAATGCTCTAATGCTACTAAAATTAGTATTTTTCAACAAGATTTGGAAATTCATTGAAGTAAACCATCCCTTGGGTAACTGGCATGATATCCATGAACAACACAACCTTTGTTGATAGCCTCTTTCCGGGTCACTAAAAGAAGATTACCATCACTGCAATAAGAAAAATAAGATACTTCTCAGTGAAACTAAATAGAGTCCTGATACAACATAATCTGGACGAGTGGGAAAAATTCTGAGCATACAAGTGACAAAAATTATTCCACGTGATTTAAGCAATACTTCTGTCAGTGTAAAATGCAGACTACACACTTTTTAACTGAATCATGTCACCATTTTCATAATTGAGAGCTATATCCATAGACAAGCTAACTGGAGCATTACTCAGGTCAACTGACCAGAGTGCAGACTTTCACTGCAATTAGCCTGGATAACCCTGTTTATAGTCAGCACGCAATAATGGAAATATGACATATATACTTAAAAAGTCCGTAGTCTGCAGTCTTCATTTTACCTCATTTTTTTACAATGTAATTTTGATGTAATAAATTTTGATTTGCTTGTTTTAATCCTATCTAAATTCTGTATTTTTTTTGTTGTAACTTCAAAATGTTTTTATACTATTTGTATTTCATTGATGGCCATAAGTTTATAAGTGCTATATGCACTATTTATAATAACTCTCATGAAATGAATGTAGCATTGTATGCCCTTTCATTTCTTTGAATTGCATAGTTTGGAACTTCCTTCAAGCTTGAACAATTTCTTAGAACTATTTCTAGCACAATTTGAAAATTTTTCAGTTAAGTTTCTTTCTCCAGGATTACTTGAAATGACAAACATTTTTCTATTTCAGGCTTTTGATGACAGTGCTGCCCTCCTGACACGATGCTCCATTCAGTCCTTGAAATCCATTTTGGACAAGGAGGAAGCAAGAAGCTGGCTTGATGTCAACGCTTACCACCAAGCAGTTGACGAATTTTGCAATGCTGGAAAACTGGCCGACAAGTTGATTATTGTGGCCTTTGAAAAGGGATCAGGTAGCCCAGCTGGTGTGGTGTTACTTAAGAAGACGACTTATGATCCTGTACATTTGAAACCTCTCGGCAAACATCCAATTAAGGCTGAAATGAAAAGAACCACCAGGAAACTGTACTGGGAACTGAGTTATGGTACCAGGAGGGCTGACCAACACTCAATGTGTCTAGGAGATATTTGCAACTCTTGTGAGATAGAGGAAGTGTTCAACGGAGCAAAAAAACCATCTGCATGGGGCTAGTACTGTTATGGCTTACTTTTGAAGGTGGAGTCAAAAACAAACCTGCATTGCGCCTGTACTTGGCACACGGATTTGACATTATTGGTTTACATGCAAGTGCAGTAATGATGGCCCTTTGCAATGTTGATGATGGAAGTGTTAGGAAGACTTCAAAACTAGTGGTAAGTAAGTTAGAAAGCACATTTATCCTGCCTCTTTTGAAACAGAGAGCAGATTCTCAAAGCCAGAGGTCAGAAACTGATCAGAACAGCCAGGAAGCAGCTCCAAGTGGGCTGCAGGACCCAACATCACAAGGTTCTATCCATAGTGTCCAGTCTGGAGACCATGAAAGGGAACCAGATTCACAACATTCAACTGTTGCTAGTGGTGGAGGCTTTGTGCCACCGAGCCAGGAAAGCAACAAGTCAAATGTAAATACATTGTCAAATTTAATTGGCTATAACAGTTAACTAACAATTAATTAATTTATATATTAATTAATTAACATTAAAAGTGCTAAGTAACTAGGAATTCTCATAGACTGTCATCTCAATTGGAAAGAACAAAATCCAACAAGTTTCTTGTTTGGTTTACTTTGTACGATTAGGCATTTTGTCTATATCGAAATTTTAGTTCAATTATATGCTATGATTCTTACTTTTTCCTTATAGTTGTTATGATCATAGGTTGTATACACCTATGATCATAATGCCAACCCACTTCAAAGAATGCAAAAGAAAGCACTACGATTGATTACTTTTTCTAATTTGATGCACATACTACTCCTTTGTTTGCTCAACTTAACCTTCAAGATCATATCAAACTTCAAACTCTCTAATTTATGCACCAAGTTGAAACTGGCAAATTACCAAAGATCTTTGATTTATTTTTTATCAAAACCTCAGGTAAGCATGTTAACACTCGCTTTGCAACTAGGTCCACCTACTATGTCCTCAAAAAAATCGAAACAAATTATGGCATATCTGATATCCAATATAATGACCTAAGTTATGGAATGAAACTGGTTAGAGATTTAAGATCCTAACTTCAAACTTATTTGAAACATAACTCACCTCACATTTTATTTATTTCTACATGTAATTAATTTCAATAATATGTAGTATATTTTGCTATTTTCATGTTCCCATTCTGTTGCTTATTTATCAATTTATTCATTTGTTTATTTATTTATATTATTCCTATGTCTGGATGTAAATTATTCATATATTTGTTGTGTAATCTTTTCTACCAATTAAGTTTTAAACATTCCACTAAATATCTTTCTTACTACTTCTTTCATTTTTAATTAATGAATGTGGTAACCCAACTAGCTTAGCTTTGTAGTTATTTTGGGTGACCAGTTCCTGAATTTATTTTTAATTTGCACTGTATGTTAGTAGCCTTCATGTGTTTAAAAAACATGTTTAGAGATGCATGTCCTATGAAAACTGATGGCTGTGACTTTCACTGAGTGAATGTCATAATCTCCCCTATTTGCCTCAACCATCTGTGGTCAAGTGTCAATTGATATCCTCTATCAACTCTCAATCAACACTTGTTTGACATCTCGATTGACACTCCATGGACACCTCAATCAATACTCAGATGACACTTGACCAATGTCTTGATCGCCACATGATTGACCATCAGTCAAGTGTTGATCGACTCGTGTGTCAATTGACACTTGATGGGGTGTCTGCAAAAATTAGTACACTCTCAGCTGACTGTTGACCAAGTGATTGAGTGTCAACCAAGGTGTTGATGAAGTATTGATCAAATGTTGATCGAGGGTCAATTAATGGTCGATCAAGGGTATCGATTGAGCATATCGATCAACACTCCCTGGATGCTTTTAGTACACAAGATCCATGTACATTTTGACACTTGAGTTCAGATCTTTTGAAGAAAATCTGAGATGCCTACACTCACAATCTCTGGTAAAACCCCAAAATGATGTAACTCAAGCAGACATGGTGAGTCAAATAGAGTCCATGGAAACTAATGTAACCACACATGGGCAATTTCACTCATTAGCACAAAAGCTACAAATGTCAAAGCAGCTGGAGTATTTAAGCAATGCCAAAAATGAACGTGTGCTGACATAACAAAGTGGCCGATAGATGATGGAAAAACCTCTTTGTCCACGAGTTTGCTAAGGGACATTATTAGTACTGGTTGGGCTGTTTATCGTCACCCTGTACTAGGCCAGGTCAAATTGGGCTGGGTAGCAGCAAAAACAGTGATAGCTGCCGCTGTTAACCTTTTCAACAAAAACGTTGAGGCAAATGAATCTCTACCTGTAAATGTGATCAGAGCCCAGCAGTCAAGATGTGATGCACCCAATCTACCAGCGTCCCTTGAATTCCCAAGTGAGGCACCTGTACAGTAATGATGATGATGTCAATGATTTGCAGACTGAAATGTTTCATCAGAAGATTTATCCAGGTAATCTTGCACAGGAAGGTGTCCCGCGAGAGTGCATTGAAATGAGAAGCAGGCTTATAGGCTTTGACACCCAAGAGGCACCAAGAGACCCAGGGAGGAGGGATTGCAATATCCCTCAACATTTCTGGAGAGAAGGAAGGCAATTTCTATAGCAGGAGCTGAATAGCCTGAGAGGAGAAGTACCTATCGATCGGACCAAAATCCCTGGTGATTGTTATGGAGTTGACCTCTCTGGACTCATGTTGTTGGACATCTGTGCAGTTTATGATGAATCTGTTGAAGGCCGGGAAGCTCCAACACTGAGAAGGCTAGAAATGGTAGAAAAAGTCCTATGTACTGGGTATGCATTCCCTACAAAACACTATCTTGTCACTGATGGTCTGTGGGAGGTCTTTGAACAAGCAGTACAACAAAAAAAGGGTGCATTTGGTAGTGACTTGGATTTTGTCCATCCATGTATATGCAGACAGGCACGTCACCAGCTTGAGGTTGCTACCAGCCGCAACAGGAGACACAGATACGCAGAGTAACTGCAGGATGCTCCAAGAAGGACAGACATGTCCTGGTCACTTTTACAATGTATGATTATACAAAAGAGGAACAAAATTGCAGGTAACGATTAGAGATGCTCTAAAACATATATTATAGTAGAGAGAAATAAAATTGCCTGGAAACCTCACCCTCTCACGAGACCTCCTACAAATACATAATGGTCTCCAATACTTCACAACTTGTCCTGATTTTTCAAAATTATTCATGTTGTGCTGGCAAATTTTCCCCCACCCCCACTGGGGGTAGAAATTCGTAACTTAAGGCATGTAGCCTGTTTCAGAGCTCGCAAGCAAGCCAAAAACAAGTGGGGTTATTATTTCCCACTCTTTTCTTTGCTCACGCACCCGCTTATTTGAATTTTCGTTCGCTCCCAACTATTCTAGCTAAAGACGGGGATTTGAATTTAATTGTGAAGTGAAGAGAAGGAAGTGAAAAAGAAAATTAGTTAGAAAGTTTCTTATAAACATACAAAACCCAGTTTTAAAACTGTAGCTAGGGCAGACAAGTCAATTTTACTATAAAAATGTCCATATCTTCTGAACTTCTTTTCCCAGTTCTTTGGACCCAGAGATTAAGGGTTTTAGAAGAAAGGCAAATTTGGCACTGTCTGAGGAGCCTTCCTCCTAGTTTTCGTTTCAATTAATTCACCGTATCATTCATCTTAATCAGCATAAATGATGGGCAACAATCTCAAAATAATCAGGACCAACTGCATCAACATTTGCAATGGCAACCAAATCAACAAGGGCTTCCCTTCCCTTCCTCATCACCAGCAAACACCACAGCAATGGCCACAACCACTACTGCAGTTATTGCAATTGCAACAACAGCAGCATCAGGCACTTTTGCAGCAACAAATGCAGCAACAGCAGCAACCACTGCCACACCAACAGATGCAACCACAGCCTCACCAACAGCTGCAACCACAAATGCAGCAACAGCAGCAACCACAGCTGCACCAACAGTAGCAACTACTGCCGTACCAACAGCAGCAACCACAGCCGCACCAACGACAACAACCACTAATACAGCAACAGCTGCAACCACAGCCATACCAACAGCTACAACCACTGCCACACCAACAGCACTGATACAGCAACAGCGGTGGCCTCTCCTGTTACAACAACAACTGCAGCCACCTATTTCTAAGCCACTGCAACATCTTCATTCGTTTTCACATCAACAGCAAATTTTACCCCGGCAACATCCTGCATGAACCATAAACCCCCAACAATTAACAAATGGATTGGCTAGTGTTAGACAGGCTGGGCAACGGTTGGTGGACATGTTGCAAGAGGCTCCTTCTTTCTCTGACGAACTTTCACGAAATTTTCCTCGTACTCCAGGTGGTCGAGCAGCAAACCAGAGACAGTGAAGAGCAGGCGAGCAAACCTTGCAGATGAGTGTCATCTGCTTTCTGCAGGGAAGTTTGTCTGTGTCTTTACACTCTCACCTGGGTTTGATGACCAACTCTGGTTGTGGCTATGGTTATCCTGTTGGTTCAAATGCTCCTGGTTCGATCGACTGCCCCATTAACTTTTCATCACAGGATGAACTGCTGCAGCACCTAATGGGGTACTTTAGTTCTTTAAGTAGCAACGAATCACTGAATGAATCACTGGATGAATGGATGGATGGATGGATGGACGAATGAAGGTTACACATTGTTCTTGTTGTCAAGCCCAGGAATCCCAATCAGAAAGGAACTGTGAAGATTCTGAGGTACGATTGGTTTGGTTCATTAACATACAGACAGAGTCTTGGATTTGATTATGAGTGAAGCCTTTGATGTGAATTTAGCTTTACTTTTTCAATAAATATGTAGGTATCTATCAGGCGTCCCCATCCAGGAGAAGATAACCTCAATGATACGGTGCAGGACATCGAAGAGGTAGGTTCCTTTAAAAGTGAATTTTATCGGTCATTAAAATTAACCTGCTCCTTGGTGTTTATAGGGCAATGTCTATCTAATGATCATGTTTTTGTCTATTCAATTAGTATCAAGTCAATAGTCCGTCAAGTTCAAATGAGGATGAAACACTAGATGACTTCACCATGCAACGACTGGTTGAGTTGACAGCAACTGGCAAGTGAAAAATAAGAGTTACTACTTACAATAATAGAGCACACTAATTTTTACCAACTTTTTATTAGAAATACAAAGAAAAAATGTTGAAATGCGTATCCCACTAAACTATCCAGAAACATCTAAAAGTTGAGTATATTTTCTGCCTAGGCAATAGAAGATATTATCTCATCTTAATGTGAATGGACTTGGAGAATTCAAGACAGTTCTAAAAACTAGCTTTCAATTGTGTGGTGGTAAGTTACTGCTTGTTTGATAACTATCTTTTGGTTATTGTCATCTATTCAATAAAATTCTTGCTTACCAAATAATAGGTGCAAGAAACAGACATAAGGCAGTGAAGCACCTAATATGGGTTCATCCATTGGGTAAGCATCTATGGCTGTTCACAATTCTAGCTTATTTTAAAGTGAACAGTACATAGGAATTTGGGCATTGCAAGACTCCTTGTGAGTATAGCTTATTGAATTAATTTGTGCATTGCTTAGCAAATGAGCATCAAGGAAAGGCAAAATAGCCTCAGTATAATAGAATAAAGTTGCACAAGTGAGGTCGCGATCCTTCCTATCCTATCTCTGAAGATTGCCATGGCAGTGCTTGCAATTATAAACTCACGTTCGTGTATTTAATTTACTTTGAAAAGAAATATTCCTGTTTCACAAGTTTCAAAGGTTTTCTTCTTTGTAAATCATAAGGATAGTCTAATCACGCAAACGGTCATTTCGTTTCAACTCATTTAACATAATATAGGAACAGCTGTCTTTCTATCTTTTTACAGATTGTCTGAAATAATAGACAGATTTTCAATGCAAATCTCCACAACGCGATTAACCAGCTCTCAGGACGTGTTACACCTGGGATCAAGGTCACCGCACCACATTATAGAGGTTTATAAATCACTTCCAGGGACGTGGACCATCTTTGTGGCAGAGGGTGCTCTTCGACAATGACAATGGTGTGGGGGATGGAGTAACTAGACAGGCTTTCTCATGGGAAGATGGGAACTAAACATCTGTTGTAAACACAAAATGGTCGTGGCATTTATCAATCCTTCCTTGGCTCCCCGGATCACCCTTTACTGTTCATACATGTGCGCCAAGAGTTGTCTAAAAGAGTCCTTCTAGAAACCTTTCAAAGGACTCTACATGATTAAACCACCTTGGAGGAAAACAATAGTCAGTAATACAAAGAACATCAAAGTATGACTGTCACGCTTGACACAGATGAGGAACATATAAATGTACTTTATATACCAACCTACAGCTGGAAGGAAGACCTGCCAGTTTTAATGCTACAGGTTTCAAGGATTGCTACAAAGGACCAAAACTTTAATCTTGAAGCCAGGTAAGAGGTTTATATGAATTTATCGGAGCACTTTATGAAAGCGAGTGTGTTAGTTACTCCCTGGAATATTTTCAAAATTTCCTGAACTTTCAGCAGTCATTATTTTTGAAAACCTAGTGGGCAGCCAAATTTTATTGTTTTAAATTAAGGCACATTTATACTTTCTATTCATGTAGTTCAGCAGTTTCAAACAGGTGCCAAATTTTTAAAACATGCCTTCAAAGTAGAGCTTTTTTCGCGGATCATCAACTCAAATCTTTGTTCACTGCTTCAAAAAGGCTCATCACAGTTGACTTCCTTAATAGTCATTTATTGAATGGGTCGTGTCCATTGCCAGCGGGACTGAGCAGGCTGAGATGCCTCACTTTGACAGGGACCAATATCACCGACAAAATTTTATCAAGCATCCTACAAGCCAGCAGCAAGTTATTAGAACTTCAATTAACTGGAACTCAAATCAGCGAGATGTGTGTACCTGAGATAATTGGCCTTAGGAAACTTAAGTATATTGCTTTCCCCCCTGAAGGTGTCTTGTCTTTTGTAAAAGGCTGCCCGTCCCTGACAACACTGGATTGTCAAGAGGGTTACTTTTTTGACCAAGAGGAGATTGCAGAGATTGTCAGGAACAACAGCCAACTCACTGACTTAATCATCTCTTATGCATTTATTGATGACAACACGTTTATGTTTGTCATTGGAAGCTTAAGGAACTTGACACATATTTGTGTGTGAGACAAGCATTACACAAGCATGTGTGGACAGAATGAAAAGCAGGAAGCCTTGTTTAAACATTTGTTGGAATGTGGACCATTCACCGTAACAGAACTGTAACATTTTAGTTGCAGACATAGAAATAGAGTAGGTTTTGTTACTGATAATTGTTACACATAGTTTTGTTGATGTTATTGGCCACACATGGTTGCGTAACCCTTTCTTGCATAATAATTTTTCATGGCCTCTTTATTTTTCCTGAGAAATATGGCAGTTTCTAATCCAGTTCTTATTAGATGCAATTTTGAGTGGAACTGCACTGAAATAGATCACCTGAACTACATATGTACATGACTATTTATGCTCATTCTTAACCTTGGTATGTAAATAAATGAACAATTATTCTTGTCACAAGGTCCGAAAAATTTTGTAAACGAAGCTTTTGACTGTATCGCACAGTCTTCGTCAGCGATTAAAGTGAGCTCACGTTGTCACGTGAATGCAAATTGTTTAATCACGTGACAACAGATGGTCAAAAGTGGCAGGAAGATCATAGCCCCCGTTGTAAAGAACATTCATGAACTCTTTTGTTGCGTAAGAACTTGTTGTTTGTACAGATACGACACAGCTTGATATAGCACGTGATATCACATAAATATAATCAGTTGTACATTAGACTTTGATCAGTCCTTTTGCGAAGTGAAGACGAGAACACGAGATAGCGAGTTTACGAAATTTTATGTTGTAAATAGGGACAAATCTCAAATTAAACGGAAATCATTCAAAAT
>Ga0126338_10004385_pt1 | contig 10010 bp, 7 predicted proteins | sample OrbCmetagenome_2_FD_92529 | JGI IMG/M metagenome (GOLD analysis project Ga0126338, IMG submission 92529) | Coral microbial communities from Petempiche,Puerto Morelos, Mexico - Orbicella C C metagenome | ecosystem: Host-associated > Invertebrates > Cnidaria > Coral | place: Petempiche,Puerto...
AATAATAATAATAATAATAATAATAATAATAAAACATGTGAGCTTATAATCTTTTCAGTTAAGAAATCTGTGCTTGATGCCCTTCTCTACTTAGCCTGGCCAGTTGGAGAATAGGCTTTACTACGGTTTTCGACGCCATCTTGACGGGTAGGCAAAGCGGTCAGAAATTACAGAGTTTCTATGGGAATCCGATAGCAAATAACTTTCTCCAAATTTGAATTTTACACAGTTTGTGAATCGCAGTGTTAAATACTGGGTAGAAGATTGCATTCACCAAGTTCAAAGGATGAAACTTGGTTAGAAGACACTCAGTTAATTTGCCAATTTTCCATACATTGGTCTGTAATTTTTTTTTCCCGTGAACTGTGTCAACCCAGCCAAATGTACAGACAAATGTAAGGAAAATTGGAAAATTAACTGAGCGTCTTTTAGCCTAGCTACATCCTTCAAACTTAGTATTTTAACATTGCGATTTGCAAATTCTGTAAAATTCGATTTTTCAAAAAGTTATTTGCCTTCGGATTCCCATACAAACACTGCAATTTCTAACCGCTCTACCTACCCGTCAAAATGGCGTCGAAAACCGTGATAAGGTCTATATTCCAACTGGCCAGTTCGAGAAATCGTTAAGCAACACAACGCGACAAGTGAAAGAGCTCTTTATCATCACCGTGAAGTAAACTAAGAATACTGAAAACAAATTAGCTAATTAAAAAAAATTAATCAGTAGACCCGGCAGCTAGCTGGTTAGTGGGCTAGGGTCCATGGATTGCATTCAAGGAACCAAATATTCAGCGTTTGAAAACAATAAACAATAATTCATTCAGCGTTCTTTATGACAAACGTGATCGGGCTAAATTCTTACATAAAGGACTGGACCAACAATGAAAAGAGGTTTCAATCATTTTGCATGTATCCTTGCGACATGACGGCACAATACTGCAACAAAGCTCAATTACTCCCGGCGTTTGTTAGAGAGCAGAATGTGTCTTTTGTTGCTAAGAGCTCAGCAGAATACTGCAATAGAGATGACAGGCGACACTGTACCTTGCAAAGATCAGCTGTGAGGTAATCGCCATCGAATGCAAAAAGGATGACAGAAGAATACGACAGAATGCAACCCAAGATGATGACATTGTTCAGGTTTGGACTTGACATCTTTATAAGTCTGATAATAGAGCACAAAACAAGAAATTTGAAAGATTTTCACTGCGGCGTGTGAATGGGGCTACTAGAAATTGAGGTTTTAGGTGAGAGGTTGAGAGTGCCGCTATGCCATTTGCAAGATAAATCAGATTACGATGACATGACGTGACGTGATGTGCCATGACGTGACATGACACGACGCGACACAGCATGATATGACATGGCGTAACATGACGTGACGTGAAGTGACCTGGCCTGACAGTACAAGCATAACATGTCATGACTGACGTGACGCGAACTGGATAGCCCGATATACCCCCGGGGGAGGCTCCCATATAAAAAGCACGGGGCTGTTCGTCATATCTTTTAGGGGTTAAAAATGCCGGTTTTGGAGCCTCTTCGGGTGTTCGGCCTCATAAGGTCCACAAACGGAGCTTTTGCGGTGCCTTTTAGGGTATTGAAATTTCAAGCCAAGCCCACGAAACAGGACCTTAGTACCTCTTAGGGGTTCTTCTCAAAACTTCCGATGAGCACCCGGCCCCCGTCCTCTTTATAAGGGAGTCCCCACCGGGGATATACCGTGTGCATGACATTGCTTATGGAATGATGAGAAGTGTAGGACTGGTAGCGGAATGCTTCTCTCTAGGAAGTTGTTAAGTCGTGAGCATTGTTTTGTTGAACGTACCTCTTACGCCTATTTCTGACATTGAAGCACAAGAAGAGAAAAGCCAAACAGATTCCCAAAGAAGACATGATACACATCAAGATAAACATGGTTATAGTCATAGTCTTCAACTGTTTATGTACACTTTGACGATCTGCAGGTGCCCTTCCTCCTTATAAGGAAAAAAGAAAAAAAAATTAGCAGTTAAATATACTCAGTCCGTTCACACTAACATATCCAGTTAAGTCGTGATTAAAAAAACTAAAAATTGGTGACACGAACGGATTCAAATATTCTACGTAAAGTTTCAATATGGAAATCTTCAAGTTCATAATATCAGTGAGCAACATTTATGCAGAACGTCTTGACTTTGTTTAGCAAGCGGGGTATCGATATTTTATACTTAATTTATTCCTTTCGCGATCGTATGCATTTATCAGTTTAGCAAATATGGTAACTCGGAAGGAAATACTCTTGTCTCAAGTAGGCCTGTTCCGATTGTGCTCGGCAACTTATCGACAACCTTTGGCATTTCGAGCAACGTTTTGCAGTTTTAGCAACCACGAGCAAGTTTTGCCTTTCTGAGCAACTTTTGAGCAAAATATAAGCTTACAGCACATATCAAGCACGAAAAAGTGAACGATGTCGCAGTAAACTTCAATTTATACGAATTTCTTGAATGTTTATCAACCTTTTGAAGTCAAATGAATTATGTGATAGCATTTATTGTGAAGAACGAAATATATAGCTTTAACATAAAATATCAAAAAATTTAGGAAGCAAGTTTTGAAATTTAGGTAGCAACCTTTTGGAATTTTGGCAATTTTTTACCAACTTTTTGGCATTCCAGTGAGCAACTTTCAAACATTTTACTAGTCTCAAGCTCGTGGAAGTTTTAGTCATAATTACTTACTAGTCTAAACGATTCTGAATTAGCTTAGCTCCAATTTTCTCTTGGCTAAAGATATTAAGAGATGCTAAATGTATCTCACTCTACCTTCCCAATGAAAGTCAGCTCCAGGGTATAAGACCAGGGACGATTCCCGTACATCATGACTACAGATGGCTTTAAACTCTGATCCTGGTTGGTGTAAAAGAAATATTTTATGCGTATTACATACCTATAAATCCACGATAACCTGGTAGTCGTTTTAATGTTATTCGTTACTAGAAGACACAACCTGATTGTATTTTAATTATAACGTTGTCATTCCGTTAATACCGACACTTTATTCCCTAAAGAAAAATTGGGAAATTCCAGGAAATTCCATTAATTACCAGCGCCATTATGACTGACCAGGTCTGTGGTTTATGACGATGTCTTGTCACTTGGCCACAAGGACTTACCCCCCCCCCCCGGGCCTAGACCCCTGTACCTTGTTATGATCATCTTATTTGTTCACTCTATTTTGGCACCGACTGAGGAGCTCACCTTTACGACAGAGAAGGCGCAGGCAACGAATTAAAAACTTATACGATACTCGTACGATTCTAATTCCAGTAGTTGTCCTCAAGCGATCTTCACCGCAAACAGCTTCCAAATATTATATTTAAAGCATTTCATACCTATTAATTGAGAGATTTCGAACACTCCTGATCTGTCGCCTTTTTCATTCAGCTTCACAAAACTCTGAAAATAATTAGATAAGGATTAGAATCGCGTACACTAAGTGAAGAGTGCTTGTTCACAGACTCCGGCGCGCAATAATTAATGTTCATTTCCCAGATTTGAAAGTTACACTTACCGTCATTCCCTGAAATTCTGTTAACAAAAGGTTTTCTTTCATGGAGTTTGAGAAATTTTTGTCCCCAAAAGGCAAAGAGTCAAGATAGATATTCGGACCCAGGTTCTGGGCGGTTCTGTTTAAGGCGAGGGCGACCAGCCAAGCTGCATCATAAGCAAAACCCTTGTAGTCTGAGTCGTTCAAATTCTTAAATTGGGCCCGCTGTAGGAACTTCGAATGGAACTGTTTCGGCGTCTGATGACAAAGAAATGAGTTTTATGTTTATTTTGTCGCTTTGTCTCGGTTACTTTTAATCTTTATCCCAGTAGGTAAGACCTAGGTAAATGTTGAATCTATATTTAAGCATAATAGGAAAACAGGGCCACGACTGTCGCAACGGTTTTATAAGCAGTAACAGACTAGGAGAATTCCTACTGCCCCCCTGGGTGGGATGCTAGTCCACCGCAAGGTTACCCCCAGCATTAAATTCACCGGTACCCATATATTTACTGCCTAGTCTGAAATGTCAGACATCTCCCGCCCTCAACCTAACCACGTCAATGCCTGGTTTAGGCTGAGGGAGGAAGATGACTAACATCTCGGGCTATGTATGGCCTAGCTGTCCACCATTTCCTGTTCATGATCTGTTGTTCAACAGGTGCTTGCCTTGTGATCTCCCACAAGTTACTGATGGTGGAAGCGGGCAGAAAATACGGTTGATTCTGCGCAGACCTCTTTTTTTTTTTTTTATAAAAGTCTGTAGCTTTGACACGATCTCCTCAGTCATTCTCGGCATGTTTCCGAACCAGGGGCCCGTTTCTCGAAAGCCCCGGAAACGTTTCGGGCCCGGAAAACCATTTTTAGTTAATCTGTATTTAAAAACGGAGGAGTGTACACCCCTGAAACTTGGTCAGATTTTTCACAATAACTCTGGAACATAGGAAACGGGACTTCAAGACGTTAAACTCCGAACAATCTAAAACATTTCCTAGGGAAGCATGGCCTCGGACCCTCTCGAAGCTTTCGCCTTCGGTGCTCGTAAGTTGTTTCGGAAATCGGTCACCATTTAGCCTTGCACCGCGCTTGAGAACCAAAGAGCAATAAACAATTTAAGTAAGGAGAGGGTTGATTGTAGTTTTGCTGGTAAATAAAACAGTCTGTCCCCTTAATTTTCGATTATTGCGCGTAGTCACTCACCATACCAGCCTCGGTTGTCTTTTGTGAGCTGCTGAGCCACATATAGTTTACGTAAAAGATCCCTTCAGCTCCTTCGTTGACTTCCTCTGGGGTGCAGGTAGACCCGGGGTAAAGTCGTTTCCACCAGCCATATTTATCAGGGGTGTGAATTACCCAAACGTATTTATGCCCATACATCTTTTGTTTGTAAATCTATCAGGAGTAGAGAATTAAAAATTAAGCGCCTGCCCAACAATATCTTTAACAAGACTGTACAAATGCTACCTTCTGAATAATCAAACTTGATTTTTCTACTGCAATGTTTTACTTTGCTGTTTGATTTTGTTGCTGTACAAGTGTAAATAAGGTGTATGTTAGTTGTAATTTACTGTAGCTTAGCTGAATTAATTTCTCATGCCGCAATTTCCTTGACCGTGGCGGTGTCCAACCAGAGAGCTCTTGCTACTTTGGCCACCGCTCACATTGTATTTCTTTACGAATTAATACTTCTTAACATTTTACTATTTTCACTACTTTACCCTATAAAATGTGTGTAAATGCCCTTTATATCGTAAATAAAGAAACGAATTGGATTGAATTTAGTTTGTTAATGATGCATCTAGGATATAAAATGGCCCAGGGGGGAACTCCCTTAAATGGGCCATATAGGTATGTGCGGCCCCGAAAGATAACGGTTTTCCGCCGTTTTGGTCATAAACAGGGTGTTGATTTTGGCCATTTGGTCAAAAACAGGTTATAGATGTTGTACTGTAGTCTTGAACTGGGTATGTTTCTTTTAGAAGAAGCTACTTTTTCAGGTCATAAGTAGGCGGGGTAGGGAGAATTGCAGATTTTGGTCATAAATAGGGTAAGGGTTTTGCTAAGCAGGCCGTTCACCCCCACTCAATTTTTCTGGGAATATACCTCCTAGAAAATGGCTTTGGATGATTTGTTACCTCGCACATTGCTATGGTTGAATGACTGAAGAAACCAAATATGATCCTTGCATCAATATCCTGTGGAAACATAGTATAGTAAGTTTTGGAGATTGCCAAAGAAAAAAATGACCACGAACTTGTTGAATTATATGGGGAAAAACGTCTGCGATGGAGTGCTTGTTAAATGCGAAATTATATCAATGCTTAACGTACCTTAAGATGTTTTATTTGGCTATTCGGATCCAACAAAAAGCTTCCATAAGAGATCACTTCAATGTTATTCTTGTGGCATTCTTCTCTTAGACTTGTTGCTGCCTGCAACATATAAAACACGGTATAAACGTTGTAAATATCAATGTCAGTGTTTTCTTTTTCATCCTTTTTGCTTTTAAATTTTCTAAAAAAAAAATACCCTCATCTTTATTTGACACAGCCAAGGAAAAATTATAGTTTAATGGATTTAGTAACTTGTAATTCGTAAAATGATAATATAACTGGAGTGGGTGAGATTGCTTTTCACGGTCAACATCGCCCAAAATGACTTACGGATGCAAAGAGCTCTCTACTCTGGTACAGTATAGCTATTCTGTTCCAGTAAAACTTTTTGGCAATGGTGATGAATGTACGGTTAGCAGCGGATAACGCTGGCACCGTTCGAAAGAAGTATGGGAAGACATCTTTTTGTGATAGCTCACCGGAAGCTGCTGATGGAGAAACCTGTGGGAAGAATAGAAAATTGATGAAAAATAAAGTAAAAACGTTTATTTTCTTAGCGTGAAAACATTTCATGATCTCCAACCTGCATAGCCACGACTTTTAGCTGGTTTATGACAAGACAATCCAAATTATATTTCTGGCTTAAAACTTTCATCCCCAAGGATGACCAGCGTCTAAATTTACATAAGAATGTCGATACAGGCTCAGGGATGAATGTTTTGGCAAAAGATAGGACCTGATCAAAAAGAAGAAATTACAATTTCTATGTCTCTAACAAGCCTAGTATGTGAGTGAGGCGAAAAAATAATAATACAGTTTTAGGAGAAAGCCCTTTTATTTTTGGTCTCAGTTGAGTTTAGCTCTTGCACTCTAGTTAGTCCTTATGCATGTTACTTAGAAGAAAGTATTTTTTATCATTAAACTTAAATAAAATAGAAAAGTGAATCACTTTATTTCAATGTCATGGTATGATATTGTCATGGTATTGGTGTCATGGCATGGTATTAGCCAACCTAATGTGTAATGGACTTGTGCATTTAAAAATGTTTTCAAGTAAAACTGTGTCAAAGACCTGAACCATATTGTAGTACTTTGCAGTAGCTCCAGCCGACTCGGCAACGTTTGACCGGGAGGGACCGAGTATGAGACGGACTTGCTTCTCCAGCAAGAAATCGTAGAATACTTTGTTTCCGAGACCAGTATTACCCTGTCGATGAAGAGTGAAATGGAACATTTTAACAAAATGGAAATAAAAATAGAATATGATATACCCAAATAATTTTTTTCATTTCAAAACTGCCATCATCATTACCGATAGATATCTGCCTAGAAAATTTCTACGCAAGCTCATTGCGCTCGATTTCCTCGTATCCAAGTTGGATTACATTGTAATGCAAATGAGAAAAGTTTTAAATATGAAAAGGGCTACTATGGAACTGCCTGCAAGTCACGCAACTCAAGCAATTTTGTAGTTTTTGCCAGAAATTGTCTCGCATCCACGTTGGATTACATTGTACTCCAAATGAGAAAAGTTAACCACAAAAAGGGCTAATATGGAACTACCTGCGTGTCACGTTGGATCAGGCTCAACTTGTACACCTTCAGGATATCACTTCTTTTGTTGATGTCTTCAAAAGCCATCTCAATGGCTAGTGGAATGCCAGCTCCCCACCAAGATCTCCTTCCAGTCATTGGCGCCATTGATCCTATGTACAAAGGCCTTCCTTGCGTTGTGAAGTTGTCGGGCGGCAAGCTTACAGCGTCAAGAAGACGGATAACACCTTGTGCGGCAAAATATGTGAATGTGACGATCCATCTTGTTAAAGCAAAATCCATTTTGCAGAGAGAGTGCTACTCTGGTGCTGTCCTGTTCGAACTCAATACGTCAATCTTTTTTTCAAAGTTTTATCGCTTCCTTTTTGATGTCACGCGAATCTCCAACTGTGTAGGTACGTCATTGCAGGTCCGGACAAAATGTTTACCTAAAACAATATGAAGGGAGAAAAACGTGAACATTGCAGGTCTGTTTGTTGCACTGGATTATATCGATCGTGCGGGTGATTGCCAGTGAAAAGCAATTAAAAGCAACCGGTGTAAACACAATACTGCGACTAATTGTTGCCTTTTAAACAGCAATTTGGGCTTTCTTTCACAGTAAATTCTCTTTGACAGCTGAAATTAATAACGCGTGAACTGACTGCCGGCGGACGTTAAAATCTTCATTAATCTTTCTTCTGAGTTCCTTAGTTTCTGGCAGATGCATCGACATCTAATGAAACCACCTCGTCTATGTGCTGTAATGAAACATTCAATAGTTATGTTTATTGCCGAACTCTTCCTCTCTGCGTGGCCCGCTTATAAAAGGTAATCACCCAGCCGCCTGCTGACAAAGATGATTTACTCTTTGAATATGGATATAATAGACGTGATACCACTTCGGCCGGATCCATATGTTTCACTAAATATAAGCTATTACACACATACTAGAACTGTGATCTTTTCATTTTCTTCAAAATTAGGAGTTTCCACCGTATTGTCTTATTTTATTGAACCATCAACTGCTAGTTTAATATGCATTGCCAATAACGCGACCAAAATGATGTTCGTGCTCGACTCATACTGCGTTTATTTTAGAATACTGATAACAGTTAGTGATGTATTGTCTTCCAGTTCGCCGTTGATCAAGGTTTGACAAAAATGTTTCAATCGTGTTTGTTTCCCAATTCTATCTAGTTTCACTTACTTTATTATTGAATCCTCGACTAAAAAAACACTTACCTTTCAGTCATAGAAGATAAACCGACTAAAAGTGACTGCTAAACCAATTAGCATTTTTCTTTAGTTTGCGAGAAAAATTAAATCTCTTGGAAGCCCGGACCCAAATATTAATCTCTTTTTCACTCTGTTTTAATCATCCAGTGCACTTCACAGCCAGATGCATATGAAGACAGCGGATACTTAAGAAGCAATTTTTAATAAAGAACATGTGATGATACTCGCGTCTTAATAGAAGACGAATATGTTTTCACGTCTTAAAAATAACAAAGGCAGGGACACGTTCACACTTTCAGGTTCACATCAGACCAATCACAAAGTCGCAGAAAATTGATCTGTTCAAATACGAAGAAACTAAAAGAAGGCTCCTGTTACTTTGTTCTATAAATGTTGCCCAGTCTGTCGAAGTGAATAATGCTTTTGTTGGCGAATCATGTCAAGACTCCATTTTGCCTAAAGCCTTTTACTAAAATGTATTGACTACATCGCTTCGAAGGCAACACATACCAATCAAATGATAATTAGAGGGCAGCTGTTTTCATGAAGGTTGTCGAAGTTTTAAATGTTTTATCAATATAAGGCCGGGTTTTGAGCTGCGATTCCGCACGGATTTTGATAACTAAGAAAGACACACTACAGTCTAAGGTGTGCCACAATATTTACTGCCATGACTGACCTGGTGAAGTTCGTGTATCTGGTGGTTCATAATTAAAGATACATAAACAAACGGGAGAGAGACAAGCGTAGAATAAGGGAAAAAACTCTTAACAACTTCCAGTTGCCAGGGGGAACCATGCGGAGGTTACCCTGTCGTTTAGCCTTGTTTTCGCTGAACGAGCGAGAATCTAACCTGCGAGAAGACGACAGACATTTGTTTTGGCTAGCAAGAATGCGATTGTATAAAGAAATTGTCAGGAAGGAAAAGAAACAATTAATATCCGGCGGCTTTTAAGTTACGTAACGGCAGCTCAGTTTAGCTTCAAACATTTTTAATTAAGTTGTACACCCATTCTAAAAATATCTGTCATTGTCTTCCGTTGATTCATGAAGACCAAACAAATAGACAACTTTCTATGTACCGATGGCGACACTGCAGTCTGAGAAGAATCGTTGTTTTTGTTTATCCGGCCGGGGTACCTCCGCCAAATGATTCTTCGTAATTTTTCGCCCAAAGGAAGTGTATCGAAAAAAACGTTTGAAAGATATGCTTCCTTTGGACGACAAATAATAGCAATAGTAATAGTAATAGTAGTGGGAGCATTGGGATCAATACCACTGAGATTGAAGGACAATCTGAGAGCCATTGAGGTGGGCATTCCTGTTGGACTGATCCAGAGATGTGCATTGTTGGGGTCGGCAAGAATTCTTAGA
>Ga0126338_10004386_pt1 | contig 10009 bp, 5 predicted proteins | sample OrbCmetagenome_2_FD_92529 | JGI IMG/M metagenome (GOLD analysis project Ga0126338, IMG submission 92529) | Coral microbial communities from Petempiche,Puerto Morelos, Mexico - Orbicella C C metagenome | ecosystem: Host-associated > Invertebrates > Cnidaria > Coral | place: Petempiche,Puerto...
CTCTGTGAGCCATATTTACTGCAGAAAAATAGCTCGCTTCCAGTGCGTTTGTCTGAGTCACAGGGGATGTTTAATTTGGGTCAAATTTGTCAAAATTCCGAAGCAAAAATTTGGAAGCCAACTCACCGTCATCAATCCGTGCCCTGTTCTCTGATAAAGCACGCTGTTTCAGCCAATCAGAGCGTGCGTTATATGGAAACTTTATTATAAACACATATAAATTGTGTATGTGTAGTTCACTTATATCTGAGCTGCACTGTAGTGAGTAGCCCAGCAGTCTGGTAAATTTACACTAAAATAAAATATTAGATTACATGTTCTTGATTTCTAGGTGTGATACCATAGAATTCTGCAGACTTAAGCAGTCAAAAGGGGCTGCTATTTTTGAGTATCTGTTACTCACAGGCAGCTGTTACTTTCGTATGGGTAAAATTTTTTTTCAGCAATACACAGTAGTTTCAGACAAAGCAGACATGTAACACATGAAATAAAAAGTTAAAAGTGGTAATCTTCATCTTTACTTTTGGGAGGACTGTTACTTTCAGGATTTAAAAAAATTGTTACCTTTGGGAACCATCTTTTGCCTTGTGTCCACGTGACTTTAGTCCCTTTGACTGCTTTAGGTAATAGGAGAGTTGAAACATTCCTGTGTAACCATTCTTAGCGTTCCTAGTGTAAGATTCCTGTGAAGATGGATAGGTAGATAGATACGGTTCAGGCAACTGGCGGGTTAATCCTTTACCCCCTAAGAGTGCAAATTGGCACACAAGGTCATAACTTTGTGAATATTTGATAGATTTCTATGAATTTTTGCCATGAAAATTGTCTTGTGAAGATCTGCTCATTGAAGTTATAAAAATTTGACCCCCTCCCATCCAAGACATAGTTGACCACCCCCAGAAGTTTTTCGTTCCTTTTTCAGGATGCAAATGGAATGCAAGACTTGTTTCAAATCACGCTATACATATACATGCATGGCATATTGTACACAGGCAGTGTCTTTATTTGCTGATTTGGGAAAAACTGCTGTTCGCCTTAGGGGGTAAAGGGTTAATCAATTTTGGCTTCAAGAGACAGGTACAAAACAGATGATAAATATTATTGACACCGTTTGGTGTCATTGATTTTGGAAATGCGAGTTTCTTACAGATTCAAGACACTTTATCAATATCTAACTGTATATATACAACGTGGGTCAGAGCAGGGCATCCAGTTCAAATTGCATTCTGCAATGCGACTGGAAGCATAACGCTTTCATTGTGTTTACTGTGATAAGGTTTTTAACAGCATGACCTGTTTATTCTCAAGAAATTCACACAAAACAGTGTTGAGTGAAAAGTCAACGAATTTGTCAAGGTGCTTATGGGCGTCACAAGGAATTCTTCTGCTCCTTTCACTCACAAAGACACAGTTGTCAACATTTTGTCTTACAAATTGCCTGAAGAAGAACTCGACATTATGAAATTTGGCCTTACGTTTTTAGTGCAGAGTGCACTATTGAGATGGCTTGGGGGTTGATGTCGCTAAAGCACTATGGCACTATGGCAATATGGCACTATGGAAATATGGTGTAAACTTTAATGTTTGTTTAATTAATTAATTTCAGTTAATTAATTAATTAGGCTTGCAGCAAGGAGGGGGGGTTAGGATGGGGTAGGTACTTGTGAGCACTACGTAAAATGGATGGTGCATGTATCTACCTTCTAAGATCACTTCAAAAAGCTATATATTTGTTTCGGAAAGCCCCTTGCTCTCCTTGTGGTACTTTTCTCTTCAGAACAAAACCAATATTTGCAGATTACTAAGCGTTAGTGTCAACTACATATATCAGGTGGAAGACACATTTCATACAAGATCACACACTAACGTTGAGCGCTTTTCCTTGTGGTAGAACCCTAATAAGTCATACACATGTGTTCTAGTCATACGCATGATACAAGTATGTTACTGTGACTGCGTGTCTTTTGGAATTATGCATAACTTGGTTCAAGAAATATCATCCATTGTTTCCAAACTATACTAGTGCGTTTATTTCATCCTTTAATTGTCTCCATCAAAGAGACCAAAATGTTCATACCCTCAGCCGAAACTCTCCCGAGTAAGTGGCATTAAAACTTGTCAAATTGAACAAAAAACCCAGGAAACTGCTCAAATGTATCTGCAGACTCCATGGCACCTACTGAAGGCATAAATTTTATCAGTCTTTTAGGGGAATTGTTCACCGATGAAGGATATAATCTCGGTCAAGTAGCGTTGTTTACTTTCAATACCTCTTGTTGAAGCACTCCTTGGTTGTATTAATCAATATCAGTGTGTATTTTAAATTTAAGTGGTTTTATTGTTAATGCCAAAGGTGGAAACAGAACGTGCTGTTCCGTGACAATTTGATAATTAGATTAGTTCCTGTTTATCGTTCAAAAGAAAGTTTGCATTTTAAATAAAGCAAATTGTTCCTCTTCCATTTCTTCATCCGACATTCAACTTTCTCCCATTTATCTCCAGCGGTGAAAAGAATACTAGCACATCTTTCCTGTGTTTTCGAGAAAACAAGAGTTTTGGGTTACATACCTTTGCAAGGAAAACAAAAGTATCAAGCTACAAATGTTAACGTGAAGAGTAAAATTGTCATGTTCGCAACTTAAATGTATTATTTAATTTAAAATGAGCAAAAATCAACGTAAAACACTACAGTAAAATCTGAGAGCTGTCTTGACAAATGGTAATTAATTGCAAGTTAATGTCCCTGCCCCTCACCACAAGAAGAACAGCGCACAGGTTTGGGCCTCAAACGAGCAGTTTAATGTAATGTATATATTGGGACACAAAACAAACTGCCCAAAATGTGGCCCAATGAAAACTAAGTGCTGGAGTGATAATGAGACGCATATTGGTAAGGAATGTCCTTCGTCTGTGCGATACAAGGAGCAACCATTAGGAAGAGACTTAAGGGAGAACGAATGTATCTTTTATAGCAGTTGGAGGACCAGCGACCAAGCAGTTTGATCTCATAATCGTTCAGTTCTGCGATGGTAGCAGAAGTTGCACCACCAATGCAAAAACTGTGTCCACTGTAATGTTGAGGGTCTAGACCCTTGAGTTGGAGCAGCGTTGAAAGGAAAGTGGTGAGATCTCTGCGTGCTAGTGGGAGTCCGGAGGAAAGTCGAAACAATGGGCTGCTGGGGGTAGAACGTGGATGAGCATGTTGAAGGTGTAGATTGGTCTTTAAGGTGCAGACTGCATAAACAGTGTGGTGAGCAAGACCAACATATAGGACCACTCCACGGTGTTGTTGATCAGTCTTCGATTTTCGCAGGTGTAGAGCTACATATTCATCACCAGTTTGCGTGGTGTGAAGGCTGACATCCTGTAGGCAGAGTAAGGTCTCGGCATCATAAGAAGTTTTGCTTGTGACGGTGAATTCTCCCGCGCGTAGGAGCAGAAAGTGGGCGGTGGTCACAGCTGCCCAGTAAACTGTATCGTCTTTGGGGTGCAGCTCGATGAAATATTGTAGGTGACACAGAAGGTCAAAGGTTATCAGTAATTTCTGCTTGGGTAGACTGGAGTGTACGCGTTCAATTCCTCTCAATGTTTGTTGTAGCTTAATAGTGTGAGTAAGAGGATTATGAAATCCGTGACTGATGTGTAGCACACATACGCCGGCAAGGTACACTTTAATAGATTGTGGTTTTAAATGGTCGGCTAAGAAGGCCACAAACAAGGAGAGTGTTTCTTCGGATGCTGGAACGGCAGTGAAGTCATGTGTTTTGCAGAATGTGAGGTACTGGCGTTGTGCGGAACTGTATGTGCGATGGGTATTGTCGGCCAAGTTCAGCGGAAAGACTGGTGTAGGTAGGAGGTCTGCGTCGGGCACCAACTTGCGAAAGCGTTGGACCTGTAATCAAGATAAGGCATCAGAAGCAGAATTTAGTATCACAGGGATGTGTACAGCCTTCAAAACAATGTTAAACTTGGCGCAGATGAAGAAAAGATAATGTGTAAGGGACATAATGTGGCGACATTTGCTGGAACGGAAGGTCAGAATGCGCACGACTGATTGATTGTCACAATGCAACAAAGAACTTTGTGAGGCTAAGGGAGGGGGCCCACACTGTCATGGCCATGGTGATGGCGTAAAGTTCTTTGTACATTATGGAGCGACGACTGGGGATACTGACATGAAGTGTTGCACAGAGCCAAGCGGTGCCAAATAAGGCTCCAAAGGACTCAGCACAGGCATCAGTAAACAGGTGTAGGCACATGTTACTGAGCCACTGTTCATCATAGAACAAACTGCGACCATTCCAATCAGAGAAATGACAGCCACCATTCAATGTCTTTGAAGAACCGCTTAGTAAGATGGATATGATGGCTCAGGTGAGACCCTTTTGACAGAAGTTTGATCATTTGACGAAGAAACGTTCTACCTGGTCTGCATACTGAGCAGATGAAGTTGAGTTTTCCAATGAGGGACTGGAGCTGTCTCTTTGTGCAGGAGGCTTTGGTTTGCCACATCTGAAGTAAATTGAGAGTCTCATCCAGACGGGTCTGTGAAATGCGCGCCTCTTGAGTAATGCTATCGAGTTCGATACCCAGTAGTTCCAGGGTAGTACATGGCACAACAGTCTTTGCATGCATGACATCTAAATTGGTTTGGCAGAGGGGGTCTGGGGCAGGGGGACCGCAGGTCCAGAAGTCGTCCAGATAGTTCCAAATGGGGCTGGCCCCACGGTTGTGCATGGTGAACGATAAGATATCCACGTACTTGAGGAAGAGCGCGGGCGAGCTGCGCAATCCGAACGGCAAAAAGGCATCGACAAAGTAAGCAGTGGTGGGTGTGCCATTAATATCAATTTGCCATGTGGAGCCAAGGAGCTCCCAGTCTTCGCGACGCACTGAAATGTGACGAAAGGCATCAGATAAATCGAGTTTACTCATTAATGCGCCTTGTCCACGGAGTTTAAGTTGTGAAATCGCGCGGTCAAGTGTGTCATAGGTACAGGAAAACAGTTCTTTGGGAATGCCATCGTTGACAGAGTGAGCGGTGGGCCATGATAAATCGTGAATTATGCGCCATTTTGTGGGCATCGAGCGCTTTTTAGGAATAGCTCCCATCAGCAATCCGACAAAGTTAGCAAAGGGCGGTGTAAGGACCAATCTTACGATTAAGAGAGAGTTTGCGTTCCAGCTCTCTTGCCACCGCCTTGGGGTTTGTTGTTGCTGGTAAATGGTTATCATAGATCTGACTGGAACGGTTTCCGGAGAAACCGATGTTTACTCCAGAACAAATGTTGTGTAATAAATCATTTGCAAGCGTTTGATCAGGGTAGCGTGATAAGCAGTCCATCCAGGTATCAATATTGAAGTGTGAATTAATGTCCGGTAACATATTTACAATCGGCCAGAGAGTGCTCCTCCCGCAAAGCCTTGCAAACGTGGGCACACTTGCACTCAGTTCCTTGTTGGCAAGAATTGCGCTGGAACAAGTTGCAGCCTTCTTTGCTGTTGCTTGTAAACCACAAATGATTTGGTGATTTACAACGCTGGCAAGAGACGCCTTCCTTCCTGACAGCGGACGAGTCGAGGATTGTCGTGTACAACGTCGTGTTAACGGTGTTGAAGTGTGCAGAGGTATTTAGAGTTAAGCTGAGGCAAAATTGAACGTCATAATTGTAAACGGCGCTCCACATGAATTTCCTATTCGCTTTTTGAATCACGTCCTGACAGCGGGCAAGTTCCTTGTAGCGAAGTGGTGTGACATCCATCACGAGCACCTCATAAACGCCCCACGCTTTGAGCCACGAGTTGAACGATTCGATAGTTACATTCTGTGTCATGCTTGCTTTCCGATCGCCGGTTCCAGAGATAACATCGCCACATGGTGGAAGGAGATTGAGAAAATCAGCATAAGCGCCAGCTTTTACGGCTTTAAGTACGGTACCTGAAATTGGTTGGCCAGAGCCACTGTGTGGGCCAGATGAAGGTTGCTGTTCCTTCTGAATGGAGGAGTTATTGTCGTTGTTGTCGGCGCAAGCGGATGGTTTGTGTGTTGAGGCACCACCCCAATTTTATCCTTGGTTGTTTTCAATTCTGTTACAGTGTCATGTAGTGTTTGCTGCTTGAGCTGCAGGGCTTCAACTTGGCTCGACAAAGTTCGTATGGCTTGGAGCAAGGCGTTTTGCTTATTGCCAGGATCAGGAGCGAGTGTTTTCTCCTCTCCGACGGGCGACTTTTCATCCATGTTGCCGTCGCTATCAGGATTTCGTTCTTCGGGTCCTTCGCAGTATTTTCCCATGGCTGCAAAATCATGTTGATCTTTCGGTGTTCCCCAACCGGAGCACTTATTCTTGCGTTTGGATTTGTTTTTCGAAGACATTGCTTGAAACGCACAGTTACAAGTCGAAGAGAGCAGTAAAACACAAACAGCTGAACGATCGAACTAAAACAGTGATAAGCGAATGTACAATGTAATATGATGCTAGCACGTGCCGGCTACATTAAACTATATTAACAATATTAACATCACTTATTCTTGGACTGTGAATGAAAATACACACATCAAACATACACACTGCTAAGATTACGACTCATCAAAATCCCTAGCTTACTAGCGAGGTCAGTACAAACCAGGAGTGAATGGCAGGGGTTATATAGGAACTGTGTCAAGTACTGCGTTCTAGCTATGCATTACACTCTGCACTATCTGAGATTGTCTCACTAGTCCTTTAAACCATGGCATCGAAACAGTCACATTTTCACAACATTTGAACTTCTTCACCAAGATCTTTACAGACATCTCTCAGACAAGAGCAAAGCCAATGAAGTAAGAAGTGAAATCCAGCATTTGGCAAACACGTCACTAAATACTTGACTTAAAGAAACTTAAAATACTGAAGAAACTGAAATAAAAGAGACATCATTATCCTAAGACCTGATAAAGGTAATGGCATTGTAGTGCTTGATAAGGTAGTCTAATATAATGCAATTAGTGATTTGTTTAGTAACTTGACTCTAAATTTAAGAAATTGCAATCTAATTTAACATTATGCAGGGGAAGTCACTTACTAAGGTATTTACGTAAACTTAAGAAAAATGGTCTGGTACATACTGTTTTTTTTTTTTTTGGCACTGGTTCTCAACCAGCAAGATTATAATTATGCTTTATATGGTCAAAGATTCTAGATCAACTGTTCCTCTTTTTAGACTGATTGTCTCCTCCATAGGCACTTACAGCTACAACTTAACTACAAGGGAAGTCTGAAATACTTAAATTTATATAAAAGTATAAAATATTAATACATCTTTAAGAGAAGCACACAATTTTATAGCTATCACAACTAATAACACACAATAACATTATATACATTAACATATCATATAAAAGGCTTAGAAAAGTGAGACAATTTAATGAAATACTAATTTACCAGATCATCAGGGAAATGACACAACTGCAGTTTAAAGTGATTTGAATACAGATAACTGATCATGTAACTAATAATCTTTATCAAGATTGCTTTTTACTGATTCCTTAAATTTTGATTGTTGTTTATATGTTTCGCATATCCACAACTAAAAAACTGCTTCTTCAGAGGCACTGTGATCCTAGTGATTTCGGATCACTGATCCTGATACGGATAATCCTAAAGGAACTGAACCAGAGTAAATCTGTTCATTTTCTGATGTTTCACTGCCCTACAATAATTGGAGACATTTTGCACCAATAAAATTGATAACTTCAATGAAATCAATAAGATTAATTCAAAAATAAATACTCACAGAGTATCACTTTATAAATTCTGGTGCAATTTATTAATTTCAATTGATTTTTTATAATTTATCGATTTTCTTGATTCAACACAGCAGCATTAACAACACAAGACAGTCCAAAGGGCCTTTGATTTTTTTTTGTGGGAGGGGGAGGTAATAACTTTTCCAATTCTAAGGTAGTTGACTTGGGCTACTCCCTCATTAACTATCATTTATTAGAAATCTCAAGTTCATAATCTAATTGTTGAATATAAATCTTAAACCCATAGTCTAATTGTTAAATAGAACACCCTTGAGAATTTGGGAGAACTGGAGAAAGCTTTGGAAATGCTTTTGGCTTATGTTCCCACAGCATCTCTCATTCTCTCTTTGGCTGTGCATTAGAAATAGTCGGTTGGTCAGTTTCAACCCATTAGGATTGTTAAGTGACATGGTTTTGTTCTATTTCAAAATATTGCTTCTCTACTTCCAGTGCTGTAATTCTACTGAGTTACCATAGTGGTGCAACATACATCAAAACTTAAATAAAGCCATTTAGTTATACAATCACGCATTTATCTATTGCTTAAGGAATGCAGTTGACTATCTCATTAAAAGCAACTTGTGGTGTCAACTTCTGTATTTTTTAGATGATGATGATAATGAATCTACATCCACACGAGATGATGAAGAAGGTGACTCTTCTGCAAATATTCTTGTGTACTGCGGGGAACTTGTAAGTGCAGTGTTGGAAATGAAAGACAGCCATGGACGTGTTATCTGCCATCTTTTCAAAAAATTACCGCCCGAGAGTGTGAGTATTGTTAGTATAGATCGTTTTCACTGTCATGCAACAAAAAAATAAATTAAAAACTATTCAGTGGATAAAGTCAAGAAATTGTAATGTTACAGGATATAAGTAAAGAGGACACTTCTCCAAGTTTTAGGTTTCTGCGTTTTCCCAAATATTCGTTGAAATGTTTTGCGCAAATTTACAGAGTCCAGTATGGTCCACCAATATGTTGGCTGGAAAATATTGGAAATATCTGGAACTTACTTTGGCTATCTAGTTGACTGATTATCTGAACTGAACCAACAAACATTGACACAAGCACTTTTTCTAATACTTCAATTCCTAACATGGTTAAAATCATGACTCAGATAAGTGTATATTTTTTAGCAAACATGATCGTAGCTTTATGTCACGCACCGCCATAACTCCGAATTTCAAAATACGCTGGTTTCCAAACTAAACATGCTATTGAGCTGAATAGTTGTTAACAGATATAAATTTAGATCCCCTTATGCCTGATGAGGGCCTCATGCACCTGCTGGTGCCTCGAGAACTGATGATGATGATGCCTGATGAGGATAAAAACTTTTGTGGCCCTTTTGTTTTGGATTTCACATGAAAATGATCTATACCAAATAAAATGTCTTACAATTCCTTAGCCGAATAAACTTGAAGTTTTCAAATGTTATCTGCCATCAATGTTCTATCCAAATTTAAGATTGTGATCTGAGGGGCTAGCAAAATAATGAGACACAAACTTTAGGACAACAAAATTACTCTTGTCATCAAGTAGCTCTTTGCTCGTGGAGCACTGTTCAAGTTTTCACTGTTCAAGTGTGTTCCATTTATGTCCTCCCCTGACTTCATTGTGTTGTGGTTTCTTCACTTAAAACCAGACATAACTTATCAATGATCAGTGACCTCGATGAGTAATCAAAAGGTAATCAGTTGATTTCTCATTAAGTATTGACAATGATCAGTGGGTAATTGATGACCAATGTGGCCTATTGATTACTCGTGTCACTGATTATTCAGCAGTGCGATTATTACAATTTCAGTTAAATGTACACTAAAACATTAATGTGAGAAATGTAAATAAAAGCTTATCTTTTGGGTGTGTGTCTACTGAGGATGGATTGTGAAGATGCATCAATTTATCAGCAGATTAAAAAGAGCCATTATAATAAATACTTTAATGAACTAGCTTGTTTGGTCCTTATTGGAGAATATTGGTCTTGTTCTTTTGTTTGCAAGTCTATGCATTAAGCTTGCAAAAAAGAACTCAAGCAATATTTTTCTTTTACAGACCTCAAACTAGTTCAATAACATATATGAAGTAACTGCTTGATACAAATGCTGCCCACTTTAGGACCGACGTTCTCGTTTTTTTCTCTTAGTACACGTACTTTCTGTACTAACGGATTGTCTTCTAGCTCAGTGTCTTTTAGTTGTCTTTAATTTATGGGTAACGGC
>Ga0126338_10004387_pt1 | contig 10009 bp, 7 predicted proteins | sample OrbCmetagenome_2_FD_92529 | JGI IMG/M metagenome (GOLD analysis project Ga0126338, IMG submission 92529) | Coral microbial communities from Petempiche,Puerto Morelos, Mexico - Orbicella C C metagenome | ecosystem: Host-associated > Invertebrates > Cnidaria > Coral | place: Petempiche,Puerto...
AACTTAATGCTGTGGGTAACCCTGCGATGGACTAGCATCCCATCCAGGGGGGAGTAGAAATACTCCTAGTTGCTTCATGCTACAGAAACCGGGATAAGCTCCGGCCTGATGGGCCACTTGGCTTGTATGCAGACTTCACTTTTTACCTACTGTATAAATGACATAAAGAAAATGTACAAAACGACCAATGATACACATGTATGTAGATATTATGTACAATATACCTTATATATGTAGATGTCGTGGCTCATTATTACCCTTGGTACACATTGGTATTTTCCTTATGTTTCATACACATTATAATGTCTTACCATACACCACAGCAAAGGAAAATACTAAATTGCACCAAGGTCAAAATTGAACCACGACATATATATGCAGTGTACATGTACAAGGGTACTTGTATTAATGCCAAAATGTTTTCTGTACTATTACCAAGATAAAGCCTATCAACAAACCTGTCCCTCCTGAGTTTCACGGCTTTCACATCACTTGAAAAATCCAGTTCTATGACACATTTCTTTTTCAAGTCATCCCAAACCATAACTAAAAAGTTGCAAACAGAGGATTAACTCAGTCTGTTAAAAGGGTTTTGCTGGATTCAGTCTTACAAACTTTGAACTATATACAGGCATATCTCCTCTGAAATAGATATTCCAGCCTCTAACTTAATGATTAATGATCATCCTTCCATTATCTGACTGACTGGAAGTTACTTGTACCTTTATTCCTAGGATACTTGGGATGTTGGCCACCTCCCACAAGTGCTAGATAATTACAACGAAAAAGCATTTCCACATGGTTAATACCTCCATCTGGGAAATCTGCAATAAAATTAACAATTAACTATTACTTATAATGGGAGTATATTAAGAAAAGTATTGGTCTCAAGATTGTGAAAAAAGGAAACCAATAAAATCTTCATGCCTTTTATAGCTTCAAGATGCATTTTGATATTATTTGAAGCAATGACCTGTCTTAATAGTGTCCATCTATTGGTTCCTTAATTTTACTATAATACTCTGCAAAAACTGTTATTTGAAATGCTTTTGCAATTTACTCAAAATCAAACGAACATAGTTTTTAAATTTTAATTTGTAGATTCTGCTTGCCGTACACCATAACTTAAGACATTAGTAAAAGCTTTCCTATATCACACAGACGTGGTTCCTGTAAAATAATCATGTTTTACTGATTTTCAATATTTTGGATCATTTTTTCCATGCGTTTGGAAATATTAATTGCTTTAAGGTTGCTCCCTATAGTTTCACCCTATAGTTTTACGATTGCATCCTCTAGTAATCTGCGCATGCTCGAAGGAAAACGTAGAATCAGTGATAAGACATCAACATGAGCACAAATAGCAAAACTGACAGAGAACTTTCCTTCTGTGAAATTCCGTAAAATTTGGCAGACTGGTAGTAAATATTTTACTTGAGCCAGAGATAGTTTCAGGGAAATCTACAAGACCAGTTTTTTCACAGTGGTAAAAGACATAAATTTGTTAAAATAAAAAAAAACTGCCGTTACAAACCCTATTTACTTGTAAAATTTGTATCCCACAAGATGCAATGTGCACGGTGAAAATTTTGGAAGATTTCATCGAAGGAAATTCAAGAAAATCACACATAAAGCCATAAAGAAAATAAAAAAAGCACATTTGTTTGGGCATTTATAATTCAAGACTAAAGCCCAAAATTTTTAACAGAGATGACAGTAAAACACTATTTAATCATTGCTTATTACATGTAATAAGTTTGAGAGGATATGCAACCCCATAAATGATTACCCTATGGAGCCACCTTCAGAAATACATGTACATCATACAAAACTTCACTCCGATTCTAATCCTGGCATAGTCTTCATATTGATCCAATTAAGGGAAAGCTGTATCAAGACAGCTTAAAAGTCCTCACATAGTTAATAGAGGAGACTGGTTATGAAGCCCAGTAAACATCAAAGGAGCAAACAAGGATACCAAGATTTATGTTGGAAGGACCTCAACCGTACGTGCACAATCTTTTGTTTTGCGCTCATACACTACGCATGAATTACTTAACTAACATGTTTCTATTGATCAGTTCCTCAGTACAGAGAAAACAACTATTGTGTTTTGTGCATGGTCAAGGCCAAAAAAGCAAACAAAAACATACAACAAAGAACTTTGTTGGGTTTCATAACCATTTCCCTCCATTAACTATGGTCCTCAGTTGCGCTGTGATCAAATGAATTGTGCAATTTCACATGAGGATTGAGGGCATTAATTTTTGATAAAAGGATCTGCTAACACCACTATAAGGCCACTGGTTTTAGGACTGGATATAATTAAAAGATTATAGTGAGCTGATTGGGCTTCAGATGAGGGACCTGGACATGAAGAAGTCCAACTTTACAGGAAAGAAAGGCATTTGAACATGAGTAAAGCATGCACTATAATTGTACCTGTGAAACAAAGTGGAGGTAGCTACTTCAAAAAAGGCGATGGACAAAACACTGACCCCCAGTCCATGGACCACCCCAATGGACTACCCTAATAGACTACTCTAAAATGGACTATTAAAAACGCTGAAAAAATATAATAACACCAGCATAATATGGCAACCAGAGTTTTTCTCAAATACATTGTAAACATTCAGATTCAGGCTGTTTGCTCGCAAATTATTTTGGAACAATTAAGGGCTATTAATAGATGGAAAAGAACTGAATGTTCTGCGGACTACCTTGTTAATTTGGCATTGTTTCTGGAAGGTTTACTCTTCAGCCATTAATCTTGTCATCTCCTATTATGTCATCTTTTAGCTTGCACATGTGTAATAATGGCTAACTGAATCGCACGGAATAAAATTGAAAATCACTGTGTGACATTTACATTGTGCTGTTCCTAAATCAAATAAGACTGGGTTCCTCACTCACATTTCAATCGCTTTTCAAGTTATTATGTTTACACTTGTATGATCCTGATACTGATTGGTACCTCTGATTGATAACAGCCATTGATAATCAAATGATGAAATTTGGTTTGAGTTTACGTTTTTCGCACCATTCTGTGTTCAGCAGTTGCTTATTTTAAGTACAGTTATTCAAAATGGTGGCTAGAGGCTGTACAGGATGAACGTAAGCGGAAGTTATGTGTAATTTAAGTACTAGCAGCTAAGAACATTAAATTGTACTCATTTGGAATATTACTCTTAGGCTTAGTCCAGTTTAGGGTAGTCCATTTGGGTAGTCCATGGACTGGGGGTCAGTGTTTTGTACATCACCTTCAAAAAAGTGGAACTATTACATTGATGCATATCGATAGCTCATTTGATTATGTCCATACCATCCACATTGAATGGACCAAGCTATGCTACTGATAACTCAGTTTTAAATCAAGAGAAAGGAAAGTTAATTGACCAAAGCACCAAAGCTTTCTTTGATTGTCATCAGAGGACCAGACGTGCCGCACAAATAAAATTTTGAATTTACATCACAGACATGCTTTGCTGCTCATGCATTCAGCCGTCTCTTCTCAAGAAGAAACGTAGACTAGACTCAAGAGAGTGGTGGAAATCAACCTTAGTGCCCGACTAGTGTAGGCTTTATTAACACCCTCTTCCGACAGTGGGGGTAGGGGGGTAGAGTTGGGGATTTCAATTGATTAACCCATAATGAACAAAATGAGATATATACAACAATGCCATACAAATTAACTAAAGGTACCTTGGCGTTCTTTTTCTTTCAAAGGATCACAGTTGTATATCCTAAAACCATTTTCCATGCCGCAAGAAAAACAGCCTTTGAGAAAGGATGTGTATAATTAGCCTATTGTGAGTTGTTTATACTCTTGAAATGGTCAGCTTGATCCACTCAACTACATACCTTGGTCTTGATTAAAGCCTGCATACAGCAGACCATTACCATACGAATTTGTTTCGCTTATATTCATTCTCACCATAAGAGTTTACTCATGAAATCTCACATAGTTTCCAACTCACGCGAAAGCTGTACAACACCAACTTCGTCGGCCATTTTGAATTTATGCAAGCCATGTGACATTTTTTTCTGGATATCCAATGAAAAGCCACAAAAGAAAATAAATGTTCCTTATGCCAACGTTTATGATTGGCTTATTCAACATCGATTCCCAAAATCCATTTCGATCATGTCCTTTCCATAACAGACTGAACCATCCTGGTTTCATTTGACGCTTTTGCTCTTGGTTAAACGCAGTTATGAACCCTGGTAGTAGAAAAGTATTTCGAGCAAAACCACCAGACAAGGGAAGTTTTCCTTTGGATCATGATGGTGAGTAAATGTAATGGAAATTAGAGCGGAGTTTCCCAACTTGCTGGACATTTCCCGGCGTCCCAATTTAAAAAACAAAATTGGAAGGCAATCGATATAATCAATATAATCGATAATAATTAATCGATTATTATGGATTGCCTTAATTAATCGATGAAAATCGATACTCACAATTCAAATCCTCATAATTGCTATAATATTAATTATCATCGATTGTCATCGATCTTAACTTGGCAAGTCTTGAAAGAGGATTAAGTACTTACTTTCAATTTTCACTTAGTTTTTGTACACAGAGTGCGTGTCAGGCCAGCTCTATACTGATATAGTGGATGTCAAATTGACAGAGGGAGTAGTGAAAGGGTACCATGAGTGTGGGTGTACCGTAATGACAGGAGAAACATTTATCTTTGAAGAGAGAATTGGTGGCTGTGGGAAGGCATTCCAGGTCCTGAATTCCAAAGGACAATTGGGACAAATTTGAAAAGAACTTCCCAAACCCCTATAGCCACTTGAAGCGACTATTGAGTAATAAGTATATGTCTCTCCTACGGAAATTTCATGGTCATATTAGTTTCTTTGCTGAAATCTATAGTTTGGAGCATGCTGAATTGAAAAAACACTTTGTCACCAATTGTTTCAACCATGGTGAGATCACTTTTTATGCAAATGAAATAAGACACCATGAATTAGCCATTTTTGCCTTGTGTCCACATGACCAAAGTCACATGGACACAAGGGTATGGAGTGAGTTGGACAAAACATTCCTGTGTAAGACATTCCTGTGTAACCATTCTTTGCATTCCTAATGTAAGATTCCTGTGAAGGGTGGTTCAGGCAACTTGCAAGTTAAGGTATCATGGTAGGTGGATTTTTACGAAAAATGCAAAAAACTTTTCTTTGCTATTCAAATTGAGAAGACTGAGATAAATATTTTGCAAAAAGAACAGGGAAAAAAGCTTTTGTACTTTTAAAGATAAAGAGGAAAACTATTTTTGAATCTCATTAACCCCTCACAGCACGTTAACACCTCTAATTAAAATTCACCACCAGTTGTCACATGTAATGCGAATTGCAGTGTGATAATTTATTTGTGCATGCGAACTGTTCTCGATCTGGTTGTTTCATGGTAGGTTAGCTTTTGTTCTTGTCAAATTTTCTTTATGTCAGGACGAAAATGCAAGAAAAGTTCTTGCCCGTTTTTGTCTTCAAAGAAGCTGAAGAGGCAAAAATCTGGTGGAACCCACAGGTTCAGCATCGAACAAGATCTTTGGCTCTGAGCAACTGTGGGTCACACTGTAACTAAGAAGAATGATTTAAGGAACTCGATTACACTAGTCCTGCCAATGAAGCTGTAGGACAAAACACAACAAGTGCTCATTGCTGGAGAACAGACGTGATTCCAAAACTTCCATAATGAGAGTGTCAAGTGCAGATGTAGATGTAGACGATGTAGATTTCTTCTTTTTGGCTTCATGAGGCATGGTTTCAAAAAATGTCTGGAGAATGAAGAAGCCTAAACTTGAGCAACATAATACCAATGCTGCCAATAAAATCTAAGCAAAAGAAAGCACTGCAGTTTAAATACAACTTCTCTGACGATTTCACTGTGACGGGTTTCCGCCCCAGAATTGTAGACATCTGTTTATTTCAAGTTGTCATAAGCCATTGTTGGGGTAAACTGACCCATGCGAACATCTGTCAGTGCGGTGGGGATTTTTAACACCTAATCATACCAATCTCACAAAAGGTTTTTCGTCTTTTTCTGGATAAAATAAAACTACATATAAGGATGAACATTTTTAGTTCATTTATGTGCGTCTTCCGACGGAATTGGTTCAAAATCGGCAGGTATGTACCTCCTTCGAAAAAGGGTGTCAGGCTCTGTTTAACTTTGCTTCTGTTTCAAAGGAATGGCCTCTTTAGTAGTAGGAAACATCTGCATTGAAAATATCAAACTTTAGGAGGGTGTAGAAAAAAAGCCAAACCACATCTGGAAAATCGCCACCACTCTTTTTGAGGGTGATGTGTGAGAATTCAAAACATTTCCAACGTTAATTCTGCCGCTCCGATAATTCACATGTAGAAGGTAACCAGTTTAAATGAAGCATTATTTCTGGGTATTTCTTTTAATATTACTGTGACAACAACTTTTTACAAAATTTCAAAGATATGATCAGTCTGTTAGTATGCCAGTTTTGGAAGAAGCGAGAACAATGGATTACATCACGAACCATAACATGATCACCATGGCGATGAGCATTTTCAAAACATTAAAAATGGCAGCTGAACGCGGGAGAATATCGGGGTAAACGTATTCGCTTTAATTTGGCTTTCATTTCGACTTTTCTATGCCTAATAATTAGGCTTTTCCTATTATAGGAAAAGTTGATATATATGGATAATAACCATTCTTGTGCTAGAATATTGAGCGTAACATGCACCTAGAGCTCATAGCGTCAGCAATGTCGATGCTACTGGTATAAAACCAAGGTTCATTCCACACAAAGGTCACGCCAAAGATCTGCCAAGCTTATGCCAAGATGTTAGAGTATTGTATTGAAAAAGGCAAAGATCCATGTGGAAGATCTTTTGCATAGCTTGCACAGAATGCAGCCTGGCTATGTAACCTCAAACTTCAAACAGGTATTAGTGAACAGTTTTTCAAGTCTTCGCCAGTTTATTCCATGCTAAGTGAACGTAATTAAGAGAGTTCTTGTGTTTGCAGTAATTTTTTTCTCGTAAATATTCGGCTCTGTTTAGCCTGGTCAAATATTTAAAAATCAAATGTGATGTAGACTTTCTTAAAATCGACAAAGACTGCAAAACTAACGCAATGTAGTCCTAGATTGTTAGTGCAAAACTCAACATTTGTGACCGTGAACGGGAAAACGTACCTTAACGCTTATCCGTTAGACAGGTAAAAGCGTTAAGCATCCATTAGTCATACGTTAGAAAGTTTTCTTAAAAACGTTAGGGGCGTTAGAATGGAGAGTGCAACCGTTAGCAAGAGACATGTAGCCGTTAGCCGTTAGCATCAGACCGTTAGACGGGACAGCATAAACGTTAGCAAAAACTCTGTATCCGTTAGCATGGCTAGAGAAGCCATTAGGATCCGTTAGAATAAACTAGCATACGTTAAACGGGTAACAATTCCGTTAGAATGGCATGACATGCGTTGAAGTAGCATGTGGTACGTAGCCTAACACAGTGTGAAACGAGAGCAGCTCTTGGCTTCCATTTAGTTCAAAACAATCATGAGAGATAGCTATCTTTCGACGAGAAGTTTGGCAATTATTATTTTTTGATGCCCTGATGATTGATAAATACAACTCAAATGAAGTTCAATAAAGCCTTCACACTATAATTATTATACAAGATCCAAAACAAAACACGTTTGCCACTTTCAAAAACAGAAACGACATGTAAAAAAAAAAAAAAAATGCACTGGAGTGTGACCTTTAGTGACAATGATGTTTACGACAATGTGATGTTTAATACACAAATGAAAAACGACTACTTGTGGCTAATTACAGGGTAGTGTATAAATTAACTATTTGGTTGGTTTTTTAACGTTTTTATTAGCTTTCCAAAAATAACTAACCATTTAATAGGGTGGATTGCTAGTTCCTTTTTATTTGACTCCATTAGCACGTTAATGCAGGAAAACTGCCGGTGATTTGTAAGAGAGTACCCACCGGAGCTCCGGCGGGAGCCGGGTCTTACTGAAAGCACTGCACCAGAATATGTTTTGGAATTATAGTGTTAAAGGCTTTGTGGCATGGCTAGCCTGTGTATATATTAGTAGAACCAAGAACATTGGTCTGCTTGTGATGTACAATGTATCAAATGTGTCCCCATCAGTCAGTAGCCTAATTTTCCTCAAAGAATGTTCAATTATTAAAAGTATAATTATCTCAGAGTATTGTTTTTGTTGTCATCTTAGAGTGGTACTATGATCAAAGTTTTCCCCCTTGATATTTTAGGTGTATCACATAGAATTCTATGAAAGAATAAAAATGCTGTTTGCCATTTGCAAATGTCTGCATTAGTTCCGGAATTTTGATTGTATTAATGAACAATACACTTATACCATATTTGGAATGCTAAGCACCAGGACCTCTCCTGTAGTGGCGGAAAAGATATCAAAGATGCCTTACATTGAAGCAAGTTTTATGGAAGGGACAGAAAAGGTAGGTTTGCATCAAGATACCAAACTATTTTTGAAGAGGTTCGTTTTAAACAAAGTTCATTAATCCAATCAAAATTCAAGGATTGGATCAAGTCTTGTTTTGAATTTTCAACACTTCACTTGAATGATGGACTATTGAAACGAGTAATGAAATCAAATGTCCGATAATGAACTCATTCATTCACCCTTGGCAGGAACGCTTGAGCTGTTCTGACTGTAGATGTGGAACTTATCACTAGGATTGATGCTTTAATGTAGACTATTTGGATTTTGTTTTTTTTGGAAAATTGACTAAAGAGGGAGTAATATGCGTGAGACTACGTGTGAATTAGGATGGCGTGTTCGCGTGTACGCAGTCCATGATATAAAACCGCTTGCCAGACTCTCAGAGAAAACACAGAATTGAAGTATGAATGCTTCAAGTATGATGACAGTAACAAGAAGAAATTATATACAGTGTTTGTCAACATTATGTGTAATGTGCAGGAAAGAAAATTTGATAGTCAAACATTGGAATAGATGTATATCATTTCAATTGGTATCCTTGATAGAGAAGTATTAAGTTCACTTTAGACATTTACATGTAGCTACTACTATATCAAGGCAGTTTGTACATTATACACTCACTTTTGTGTGTTTTGATCTCTATAATGCTATTGAGATTTTATGATGCCTCTTACATTTGTAAGTATTCAAATTTCCTTCTTGCTGCAACAGCATTTCTCCCTTTTTTATCCACTCTTTTTTGGGGGCTCCAGTTTATGTTTACTTATTATTTCACTACAGTACAGTGTGATGAGTTTACTTTGTCACTGAATTTCCAAGGAGGTGGTGAGGTCCACTGAAGTTTTTTGTTGGCATTCCTGTACAGTAATGGCTGGAGTTGTAAAATGTGTTTCCAACTTTCTAATTATATGCCATTGAACATACTAATTTCATATTGGTCGTGAGCAGTAATGTTCCTTTTGTTCTTTCTGTGTTCGGAGAAGTTTAGCATTTTGCGATCTTGGTGTGTTTGAGGAAATTTGGCATAGTTATCTGTAGTTGTCACATTTTTCCATGGAGTAGGCATTTGATTACTTGTGTTCTTGCCAATTCCGAATGAAGCATTTCAGTTTGTTGCAGCTGTAACCTAATTTATAGACATAACAACACCGAGCGTGTTACCATCTTGTTTCTGTCGCTTGCATAATTATTGTGGTTGCAGATACTGCAGAGTTGCTGTCGTTTCCATACTTCATGTACATCAGTTGTTGACAGTAGGAAATTCTGCACCAATAATACACACAAAAAAATCATGGGTTACAATGTAACTTACAAGTGCACAAATGAACTTAATATGCTTAATTATCTAGTTGTATTGTTTTGTCCCTCCCCCTCTTACCGTAATTTCCGGCAGTTTACCCGCATGGCAGATTACCCGCACCGGTCGTTTTTTGCCAAAATGAGAAAAAAGATTCAGCAGATTACCCGCACTGGCAGATAACCCGCACCAAAAAACAAAAGAAAGTTATGCTAAATAGTTCGAGAACT
>Ga0126338_10004388_pt1 | contig 10008 bp, 8 predicted proteins | sample OrbCmetagenome_2_FD_92529 | JGI IMG/M metagenome (GOLD analysis project Ga0126338, IMG submission 92529) | Coral microbial communities from Petempiche,Puerto Morelos, Mexico - Orbicella C C metagenome | ecosystem: Host-associated > Invertebrates > Cnidaria > Coral | place: Petempiche,Puerto...
GGCCTTATCTACAAAACGAAGACCCATTGATTTCGCGTCAGTTGGTGTCTGAAGAAAAGCGTTGACCCGGTTTGACTGTCTCTGGTTTGATAGGCCTGTAAAAAAACAAGTCTTCGTTTTTGGATCCTAGGTCTTAGGTCTTCATTTTGTAGGCACCCGCAGTAAATGTATATGATGTAGGGATACTCTTATCTAGTGTGGTACAAGCTTTGTAATGTGCTTTGGTTTTGCAGTCTCTTATCATGACCTTGGGCTCTTGCAGGAATAGTTACCTTCAAATGTCAAACTTTACATGTGCTAAACTTAATAATAAGGTTCAGCACATGTAAAGTTTGACGTATGAAGTGGGCCTAAGAATTCTTCCAAAATAAGTTCTTGTATTTTGGGATAGTTTTTGGCAGTTAAAGCTAAGTAGCTTCTTAACTAGTTTTCTTAGTTCTGTGAAGGAGGTGTGACTGTTGATTACCAGAAAAACAAATAAGCTTGGGTTTACTCCTTAAATATCCGGAATGTTAGTCGAAATAGACACAGGCATGCATCTTATGCATTTTTTACACTGGAAAATATGTTAAATAAATGATTGTTTTGATACTACTGTGAGAACAGCTACTTAACTTAGGTCACGGAAAACTTGGAAAGGTCTTGGAAAGGTCATGGAAAGTCATGGAATTTTTCAAAAACCTTCAAAGAGTACAAACCCTGAATTACAATTTAGCTACTTCATAATTATAAGTCTAGGATCTATCCCCAAAAGAGCATTTCTTTGCTCTTTACTGTTATATTCCCTGCACAAATTCAAATTGACAGATACTATTTCACACTGGGTTACAGTTTCTATTTCTTGATTTATATGAAAATTGATATATGTAAAATCACCATGAGCAACTTAATTTATATGGGCAGTTTTTCACTGTCTTTCATCAAAGGTACAGTGACAGGAGTGTCTGCCACCATTTCCCTACAAACCATTCAACAGATCAATACTCTCTCTAACCAAGGCGTCCATATAAGTAAGGCGTAAAAAAGTTTAAAGGAACCTCTTCTGTGTACTCTCAAGCCCAGCGATCTTAAATATCCAGAAATGTATACTTGACCACTTGTTGCTCCATGCTGTAGGATATAGTCTCCTACTTTTTGGTCTAATTCATCATCAGTTAGCTTACTAAATGTCAAAAATCATCCAAGCCATAAGCTTTAATCCTTCTTGATATGGTCCAACGAGATACTCCTAACATTTCAGCAATTTTAGTGCGAGTAAATCCTAACCCTAGAGGATCTTTTAGCAATTCTGCAGAGATGTTGAATACTGGTCTACTGGGCTCAATACTTGTAAGTTTGGGACAAATATTCTGTGCTACTGTAGTAGGAGACAATGATACATTGGCTAAACATTGCTGCATAGCACAAAAGACATCGTTAAAAGGTGATGAAAGACCACCTAAAATTTCGTTGTCAGCTGTGTCAATAATCGATCTGGAGTCTCTGAGTGAGGGAAGCAAACTGACCGTCTGATCAACAACAACGATATGCTGCTCCACAATTCTCCTTTCCACATTTCATTGACAAATATACTCAGCTTTTTCAAGAACAGAGTTAAAAAAAACTTGGTAGATTAGTATCCACATCAAAGTCATCGACATCAGCCGCCATCTCCTCCATGACATTTCTCGAAAGAAGAGTACATCCTGGAAACGAGGTTATCTTTAGTCACTGACCAGAAATAATGAGGGCTCAAGAAAGTTGAATATAAAAAAAGTTGAACATTGAATGAATAATTGAATGTTGAATAAAAAGTTGAACATTGAATGAAAAATTGAATGTTGAATACAAAGTTGAACTTTGAATAAAAAATTGAATGTTGAATAAAAAGGTTAACATTGAATAAATAATCGAATGTTGACAAAAAAGTTGAACATTGAATAAATAATTGAATGTTGAACAAGAAGTTGAACATGGAATATAGAACTGAATATAAATTATATAAATTGAATATTGCTACATTTGGTCTGCCAAAGTTTTCTTTTTCATGATATCAAAAATTAGACTTGTCGACCCTATGATTACTTGCACTATAATTTTCTGGTAATTTTTTGTTGAACCCTTCTTCAAATCGTGAAAACAACTCAAAATTGTAGATGTTTTTGAACCATTGACCACTCATACTTCAGATATTGTGAATAAGTTTATCCCAATGTTTTGTTAACATTGATTCACAGGACCTCTTTCAAATTTAACAACTAAGAAAGGGGTGTATGAACTGATGAGAGAGTTGCATTCCAATTTCACGGTATGCTAGATTTTTCTAATTATTGTCTACTGCATTCCTCCACGATTCAAAACAATAGCATCCTCAGACAGCAAAGTATAATTGATGCCCTTGGAATGCAGTAAACACTGATTTGAATATTTTAGCATAATATTGTACATCATGTAAATCAAGATTGGTAATGCAACTTTTTTATTGGTTCAAGGGCCTCCTTCATTGCTAAATTTAATAGTGTTCCAGAGTACCAATTTATTGATAAAACTTTGAGGTACAAAATGTTTGTAATTTATCATGCATTTAACTAATGTTTCAGAAAAATCTATCAAGCTGTTTTTTAGGTTTTTAAAAAAGCTCTTAAAATTTTTTTACTGATGTTTCACCGATTTTCAATTATTTTTTTGTTGTTTCCATGGAAATAGCGATTGAAAAACATACCCAACTGTAATCCATTTCCAATTACTGCCTGACAGGTGTAATTTTCATATCTATCCAATTATTAAGGTAAGGCTGTTTGAAAGGCTGATTAAAAATGCTGGTATGGTTTAGAAAAACTCTGTCAAGACACCTTAAAATTAGGGAAATGAACATTGATAATTCCTAGTGACGAGTTAAAATTTAGTGTCCACAGTGACATTTAATTGCTGTGTTTTAAACATCCAGGTTCGAAGTGAATTGAGAAGCTATGTTCATTGTCAGCCAATTTGATTGCAACACTTGTTGTTTGTGCTTGTTTTAACATAACACAGGAAACGAAAAAGCGGCGTCCTTCAAGTGCACGTAAGTTCAAGAGGCCAGCTCAGAAGAAAAAAGAGAAAGGAACTAAAGATGCAGGCTTGTTAACACCAGATGCAAACAACGGCAAAGATAATGCTGACAATGCTGAGGATCCAGAAAAATTGTACCAGGTCAGGATAATTATGCTCCAATCTTAAGCCCAAGAAGCATTATTAAATTTCTTAAAAATAAAAAAAAAAAATAAAAAAATTCTCAACATTATTATGTTCTTTTCATGTTTCACAGGAAATTGCCAAAAGATATCCTGATGTTCCCTTAAGTACAGTCCTTATTGCGGAGAAAAAGTTTGTGGAGGCTGATCTTGATAGAAATGGGGTAAGAAGACAAGTTTGTATCTACCTTGTGTTAGTTATTTACATGTAACAATTTGTGCCCCAAGAGAATTTGCTGCTTACATTTTAAGAACCAAACTGCCAATTACAATTTACTCAATTCTGACTATGTTTTACCCCATTTGAATACTGTAGTGTTACTTTTGGCAAAAACTCAGTTAGAAATCTGGATCCAAAATTATGGAACAGACTCCCTAGCAAATTAAGGTTGGCTACCAGGTTGGAAACTCTACTGGATGAGGGATGCCATAGTTGCAATCTATGCAATAGTTAATTAATTAATTAGGTTTTTTTAAATGCTTTTTATTTATTTTTATTTTTTTTCACTGTTAAGTATTTTCATGAAACTTGTAAATAGACTAATTTTTAAATTGTTCTCAAGTTTGGTAACTTCTAAATGGACTAATTTTTAAATTATTATTATTAATATTATTATTATTATTATGTCAACAGCCAATGTTTTGGCATAATCGTGACACCATTCTCAAGGCAAAGTGAATAATTATTAATGAGAAGATTTGATTTTGATAATTTTTACAGTCTACAAATTAGCATAATAACAAAGGCTCGCAAGTTCTTCAAGTGAACACCTTTGCACGAATCAAGTCCATTTCCTCGTTAAGTTTTCGTGTAAAGAGTATCTCCTTAATAAGGGCAATCAAATTTGTTAAGCATTTAGGATGTGTGTGAAATTGTTCTGAAAGACACATTAGGTACTTTCAAATTATGTTTGCTCAAGTAATGTTTACAATTCAACAAAGATTTTTGTTTTTGTCCATCAACACATACATGGAGGTGGCTGTGAGTGTGACCAACATATCCTGCATCACACAGGTTACATTTAAATTTATAAACTAGGCATTGTTGATTAACAGTGGCTGGCTTAACTTTTCAAACTTGAAGGTCTTTGTTGAGTTTCCCGCTGATGAACAAGGGCTAAATTTTGAGCTGAGGTCTGTGAGATGTGTCTTTACCACATTAACAGAGGCCTGTTCTTGAAATGGTATGATAACTTGGATGGTGGGTGTTGTTGTCTCGGTTGATGGGGTGTGCTGCTGGTCTGAGATTTTGACAGCCAAATTGAATAAGTGTCTCCTTTTAAATGCATCTCGCCTCCAGGATTTTGTGCAGCCATTTTTTGCTCGCAGTTTCTTTAGGTTTACAGTCTTGTTCAACGGATTAGCCTAAAGAGGACTACTCGTAGTCTATAAAATGTGTAAAACCATGCAGTGGAGCCTCTCACATGTGACTTATTAATGTTTCCTCTTGAAGTTTAAACACAATGTCCTTCCTTGTCAGCTGTTGTAGACCATGGAAAATTCAGTTACCAGGGTGAAATCTGATAGGAAATCAAGCAATTTCAGTATTTAGTAGACAGAAACCTTATACCAGAATACTTTTAAGTTTATTAAAATCATTTTAATTTACATTTTTTAAAAGCTGAAGCTGTAAAGAATTGCCTGATATAACACCAAAAACAATTTCCCGCAGGAACTCTAGAAACTAAATATCTTCAAAGTTCAGATGCAAAATTGTGTAATCACAGGTAAAAGTTTCATTTCACCAGTACTTTCAAGTGTTTCATATGAACTTCATAATTTGTTTTTAACATTTGGTGTTGCTAGAAATGGTTTCTTATACAAATAATCTTGGTACAAAGTTTTAGCCCACTTTTTACTGGTGGATTCCTTCTTAATTTGCTGGATTAGCATGTACAAAAATTGGACCTTCAGTTTAAGTCCCAGAGCATATCAACTGAGACATTCATTAACATACACTTATGATGTAACCAAATCCTCACAACTATCTTTCATGATGATCGTTCTTAGCATTTAACATCATGGAACAAAAGCCAAGTGGAAGCCTACTCTATGGACACCCTCTTATTATGGACATGCAATTTTGTTTGTGCCATGGAAAACTCATATCTTCTCTTACAGCTACCTTTTATTACAGACAATGGACACTTTTCTGCAGTGACCTAAGTGAACAGATTTCCCAGTTACGTACAAAATAACATTGAAATATCTATAGTTTATACATTAACTGACTGATCATTCCTTTATATTTTACTGCAGGTCATAGATAGTGATGAACTAGAAAAGATGCTGGATCTAGTGGCACAACAGGGGAGCTCCTTGATGTACACAAAATCAGAAGTAAAAGACAAGATATTTAGAAAAATTGACTTGGATAATACAAATTCTATAGACTTCTTTGAATGCATAGGGGTAAGTGGCTTGTGGCTGATATAGCTCATGCTCTGATTGGCTGAGAGCGAGATCTGAGCGGTCAGTATGCAGCCGTAATGCCCACGAGCCGATTACGGATTACACAAATTAGGAAGAGCCCTGCTCTGAAAATTCAAGTGCATTGAAACAATGAAAGCCATTTAAAAACAGTAAGAGAAAGTAAATTTAATTCCAAGTAGCTAAAACTGAAGTTTAGACAACGAGTAGTCCCTCTTCTTCCTGGGGGTGAGGAGAGCGCGCAAGGAGGGATTACTGCCTAAGCCCAAAGAGTTTGAATTATGCATTGCTCTCACAACGCAAAAATATGATTGGCTTATGTTAGGAGCATTGACAACGCGTTGTCAACATTTGAGATATGCGTGTTGTCTTGCAGGAATGTTTTGGAACTGGAGCAAATGGGAGCGTTGGAATCGCGCTTAGCAAGCCATAGCTGTGATGTTCTTGCGAATCTGCCAACAGACGTTTGAAAGATTTGAATTTATCGAGTGTTTTGTTTGGCAAAGCTTTCCGCCTCCAACCCGACTGTGAGCACATTAGTTCACCGCTCAACAACATCGTTAAAGTCAGCGAATATGAATTCACTGAGCTTGGCCTTTCTGCCGTCCATTTGAAAGATTGAACCAGACTTGAAACTTCACTTGAAACCATACATTCACCTGAAACTTTCCGCTGCTATCAGCAAACATTTCACCGCAGTTGGATTATCTCCTATGTCAAATACATAATGTAAATTCTCGGTTGCATCGCTGCAGTTGAAATCTTCGCAGTAACTTTTATATTTACACCTACAGATGCAGCAAAAATTGTTACAACATGCGTCATTTGCCGTCTTCTTTTTAAAACTTCTTTGGCAGTTTCGCTGAACAAACACTGAACAAAGATATACTTCTCACGGAATGGTTTTGTCTCATTACTTGAAGAGTAGTAAAATAGAGCAATTTTATTCAGGATATCTCCCAGGGTTATTGACAACAGGCGATAATAAGAGGACGTCAAGATGAGAAATCCTACACCAAAAACCACAAACACCACGAAGAAACTTATAAGTTATCATCTTAGTCACAACAATTACCGAAATATTGAACTCCGTCACATTTCTCATCAAATAGATTCCCTTGCCTTAACACAAGCAAGTGTAAATCAGCTTCTAAGATCATCAAATGGAAACAATCGGGCAGTTTCTGTTGGCAGCAGTGTTTATGATAAAACTGCAGGAAGTTTTAAAACGTTCTCAAGGCTTGAAAAGTTCATCCGTAAATCTCAAAATGAAGAAGGTGAAGATATGTTGTCAAAAGCGAACACAAAGATTGAGTTATTCTGAGCAGTGCACTCTGAAGCATCAGTATTTTCTTTCACCAAAAGACTGTTTGTTTGGACTATTTTGAAGCACTTTCTGTCTCTTCTATATGCACTGACATTTTGCCACAAAAGTCATAAAAACTCCCCATCAAGTTTGTGACACCACAATACTAAAATACCTTTTCGAGGTTGAGACAATCATTTTTCCTGTAAAGATATGTGTTTTTAACGGAATACATCACTGACTGTGTAGTTTTGCCCTGGGTTTGAGACGATGAATGAATCAGTAATTGGGGAGGGACATCAGGGGATAATTTCTCATTTGAAGAGGATGTAGATGAAGCTAAGGATGAAGGAATATGTATGACTTCTCATTGCAGTGATCAGCAACTTTCATCTTGGTCACAGACTGACTTATTTTAGTCAGCAGCATAACTGAGATTATGCGTTTGTAGTCCCAGTCTGGGCTGTGGTTACCTATTGTTTCACAGCACTGAGCAATTGAAGATTGGATGTCAATAAATTCCAACCTAAAAGGATATAGATAAAATAACTAGTTGTAGTTTAAGTACCACAAATTAAGTGTCACAAAATATTATAAATTGATAAGCCTTGTTTAATTGTGTTGTTTTATCCTCAGATCTTAGAGATGGTAAGGCAAAACAAAAGCACAGATTTACCAACCTCATTACAGCAAAACAAGAGTGCTGTTTGTGCCATTCAATAACACTGGACTAAACATCATTCAGTGAACTGAGAGCAAGTGTCGTGGAACAGAGGCTTCTGATTGCCTTCATAACATCAGGAAATTAAAATGTTCAAGTATCACAGTGTGGCTCCTTGAACTGGGTAACTTGGAACAAAGTTAGCCAACAAGAACTTCGATTGAAAACATAATTTAATGATGGCCTTTTTTGTAAACAAACCAGTGAAATTGAAGAATCAGATGATAGTTATCCAACAATATTTTTTGACAAAGGTGCAGAAAGTCCCAGATTTCTCAGGAAATGTGGAGATTTGGTTAGTTTCAATCCTGAATTTTGAGCACCATGAAAAAGGGTCACAAGAATGATTTTTCACTAAAAGAAGATGCATGATCTCATGCATGATGGCAGGTCAACAGAATGATTAAGTTAAACAATGCTGTTGAACAGACGTTTTTTTTCCACAGATTCAAACTAATAACTCCAAAATCATGTGAAATAAAACAAACAATGTGAATTCTGAAATAACGTTTCTAATAGGAACATTGAAATTTACCAGTGAAAAGATTACCAGCTTTCTTACAAAGTTCACAAATTTGTTGGGTTTCAGATTTTGTACAACTTTGAATTGTTTGTATAATCATCAACATCACTACTGGTTTGCTTACAAAAGAAGATTGCCTTCCTATCATGAAGTGGCCTGGTTCCAGTTGTTCCAACACTGTAAAAAGAGACTGAACCTTATTTCAAATGAAGAGATCCTGATCATTACAAGCAAAACTCCTGACAGGATTGAGCTGCTATTTTTTGTAATAACTTATAACTAGACAACCATGCTTATTAAACAACTGAAAATAATTTGAGGATTTTATGCCCATATTTTTTTTATATTTTTCTCAATTTTAAGGTTTCCTTGTGTTAGCAATCGATTATAATTATGTTTCAATGAGTAGATCACTCTGGTTAAGAGCTGCAATAAAAATATGAATTAAGTAGGTTTGTTTTCTTGGAATGTAAAATATGAACATGTTTAACTTAATTTTTAAAATCCAAAAGGTAATCTTTTTGTGTTGAATGTATATACAGAGCGCTATTTTAATACCATTTTAAGTTAATAAAATTATATCTGTCTATTTGTCACCTTTTGACTAGCATATGTGGACCACCTTGAATGGTACGTGGCGTCTGCTATAGTTCAAGGTATGAACCAACCTCTGTTCAAGGCCTTGTGCTTCTGTCAAAAGCAAAGGGGTGTGGTGGGTTGCCCATTTGATTGTTCAACTCAGACTGTCTTCAGTCACATGTTTTGTTCAATTAATGACTCAGGCAAAAGCAAATGGCAGGTTAGGAAGCAGACTCTACTTTTATCATTGAGAAGGAAGATTGTGACAGTTTTGTTAACCCATTGATGCCTGTGTCACCCATCACTGCCTGAGACAAGTGTTGGCCTTCGTTTCACTCCTGTGACTTTTTCGAGATTTGACACATTTTTGTGGTTGAATCTGCAGAATACCACTTTTAACAACTTTTCTTAGGCTCAAGAAGGTAAAATTGGCAATCTCCCTGATTTCAGTGTTTTAGGTTGGCATCTCTTCGAGAATGACAATGAAAAGAAACTAAAAATTGTACATAGTACTGTCAACCATGCCAACTGAGTCCTAGAAGATTAAGTTGTCACATTAGTTCTAAGCGTTATTGTACTAGTTCAGACAAGTTACTTATTCACCTCTTACTATGTACCTGACATGATCAGGAAACCATTTCCTGTGTTTCTAAAGAGTTGTGAATGGAACATAGCAGTTTATGGTATTGCAGTTTCTTGCTATTTCTTGCTTATGGATGAAACTTCCTGGTCAAATTGATTTTTGAGTTTGCCAATTTTTTCACAGTATTGCAATTAGGAGTATCCCCCAATGTCCCTCTCACACTAGTCCAACTGTCGTCATCCAAAAATATGTTGAATCGCTCACTTTGATGATGAAAGAATGAAACTTTGCTAGATAACTACCATCCCTAAGACCAAATTTTTTGATATGGAGCCAGCCAGACTCGTCAACATAGAAAAGAGGCTGAAAATATAACCCTTAAAAAATGCCATTTTTAAGGTAACTTTGTACATTTACCCATCTTATGTTGAACATAGGCACGCAAGGCGTGCAAGAGTGATATTTTTTGTGAAGTGTCGGAGATAGGAGCATTAATGGAGCTGTTTACAGTAATGATTTGGATAATTTGATAAGTTTTTTTGGTTGCGATGTACAGCAAGAAAGAAACTGGGAATTTATGATGTACATGCGATGTTACATCGGTCATGGTAAGATAGCTAAATAGTGAGCCATAAAATGTTTGACTGAACAAAC
>Ga0126338_10004391_pt1 | contig 10005 bp, 5 predicted proteins | sample OrbCmetagenome_2_FD_92529 | JGI IMG/M metagenome (GOLD analysis project Ga0126338, IMG submission 92529) | Coral microbial communities from Petempiche,Puerto Morelos, Mexico - Orbicella C C metagenome | ecosystem: Host-associated > Invertebrates > Cnidaria > Coral | place: Petempiche,Puerto...
AACTATGGTCCGTTTCTATTCTTACTAGGACCTATCTATGGACAAAATACAAGCGAAATCAATTTTTCGACTTGTGCCATTGATAGGCGATTTAGGTCCATTTTTATAGGCATTCACTCTTAAACAGTGTTCCACGATTTATTTAAGCAAGGAAGCCCAGACAAAAGCACTGAACCGTTAGGGTTGTTCATATACAGTCGAACCTCCGGTTGCAACCACCTCTCCTCAGCGACCAGTTTTCCAAAATACCAATGTTTCCAAGTCAAATCACTATGTTTGGAACCTCTTGTAAGCGACCACCTCTCGTAAGTGACCTCGACTACTTTCAGAGCTAAATGTTTGCAATTTTCTTTTTCTTTAACCTCCCGTAAGGGACAACTTGACAGATAATAGAGCGAAAATTGGATAATATGGTGTTGTAACATTATCGTATTCCTGGGTAGTACAAGAGACAGAAATTTTCAATGGGAAGAACCGGATATTTTTTTCTCTAAATTGACTTTTTACAGGAATAAAATATTGCATCAGCATTGGCGTATGGGGTACATTGTAAGTCTCGTCAGTTACCATGTTCCAATGAGGCAAAATTTTGATTCAATATGGTCTAAACTCTCGTAAGCGACCATATAGGCTTGACATTTTGGCCGGTGGTCGCTTACGAGAGGTTTGACTGTATTTGCGTTTAACTAGGAGATTTTGTCTTCAAGAGGTGGAGGGGAAAAGTTATCTTCTTGACAACACACTATTTTCTTTTCTACTAAGATTTGCCAAAACAATTCACCGTAAGTATTTGGAGTGGTTTCACAAAGCGCTCCGTATTGCAAAATTCGGAACACTCAGGGAATAATCAGAATTGCTACATAAAACTTAACAGCCTTTAAAGAGGATATTCAATGGCTTAGCGATATGAAAGTTGTTCACCAACCTGTTTTCACCTGCAAAAGTTTCACTGAATTGATGCTTTGCCTTCTTAAGAAGATCCTGGTGCAGTCTTAGCCTTCAACTTCACCCTGGAAGAGAAGGACAGAAACAAAACGAGGTCACATACAAACCAAACACGAATGCGCTGAAAGGAAAAGAGCGAAAACCAGGGAAAGTTCGATAAATAAATCTGGTCACATTCAATGAAAAGATTGCAAGAAAAGCGAAGAAGTATTAACGAGGGTTAAACGTTTACCTTGAAATAACCTTGCTCGGTCAGACAAGCTAAGAATTTCTCCCACCTTGGTCCTTTAGGATCATTTTCTTCCTATATTGTACATGTAAATGGAAAGTTCAGTTATTAGACATCTAACTATGAATTGCAGAAGGAAGGCAAACTGACTCCGTCCCTGTAAATCACATGCAAGCGCTTTGCTTGAACATTGTTACACAATGTTTTATGTCACAAGTATATCCTTAAGTACTGTTCCATAGAACTTGCGCAATATTTTTTTCTAAACGCAAGTAACCGAAAAACTCAGCGAACAAACAGTGTAGAAAGAAGAACCTGAAGGTGTACTTCACACAGTGATGGCAGAAATCGTTCCTGCCACAAATTTGGACAGGTTTGACATATTCGATGCAAAGTATAAGCCAGGCAACTTATACCACACCTACATGTATGCTAAACAGTGCCTTTGTATCCTTGAGTCTGTGACAATTGAACTTGTTTTGCTACAGTTTTACCACGCAACAGTTAAGCTAAGGTCGCTTGGTTTCTGTTACTCTCGGAGGAACTCATCAAACAGTAGGTCCGCAATGCATATTTGCGTAATCTTTCAGAAAACTGACCTCAACGCTTCTGTGCACTATAATCAGATGTTCAGTGGCAATCTGATTGTCTAATTTGCCGTTGTCAGTAAGAGTCCAGACAACAATGCTCGCGTCAATATGTCACGCTCTTGATCACGCTCTAAAAAAAACATTTTCTTTGACGTTGATATTGTGGTAAAGAACAAATCGCATGTGGTTTAGCGTCGTCTGTACTCTTATCAACAACGATATGCGTCATCACATTGGTCAAAATTTGTTGAGGATTCACTCGGTTGCGCCTCATGAGTCTACAACATTTTGACCACCGTGATGACGCATATCGTTGTCGATAAGAGTACCGACAACGCTGAACCACATTCGATTTGTTAAGTAGACTGTCTGTGCAGCACTAAAACAGCAAACTAAGATCCATTTCTAATTCTCGGTTACTTTTAAGGGAGATCTGATCATGATGAAACGCTCCTCCTGACCACTCACACCACAACATTTATTTAGATACCTTTAACTCAACTTCTTTTGTTCCATTTCTTCTACACAAGATCTGAAATCCACAGGCCTTCAAGCGAAATGAAAATCTATTAAAACTTCATCTGTGATGAGAATAATTATTTAAATCTTCACCAATTACTTGGTAGTTATCATTACTGCGTCTTTTAATAACACACAGTCAAGCAACTTTTTGCTGATATTAATGGTTTTAGTGGATCTCTCAAGAAACAGAAACCATTCAATGGTTTCAAAGGGCCACATCTGTTGGTTGTGATTGGTAGAATTTGGTCCATTTTGTACGCCTCTTTTTAATGTTTGTTGATTGTTGTTGTAACTATGATTGATAATTGTCCAAGTGTTATTGCAAGGTTCATTCTAGAACTACAAAAGTTGAGCAGGAAAAAATCTTGAGACATCACACCAACTGTAAACCTTGAGAGTAAAATTCTTAAAACACTAAATGAATCAAAAAGATTTACTTAAAAATGTTGACAGATTGGAATACTAACATTATTCTTCCCAAATGTACTCCTCAAGGCCTGAAACCGCTTGCCATTCAGACCATCAATAACATCTAATTAATACAAGATTTCTCCATCTCCATCTCCTTAATCTTTTCGACCACTAGACTAGCATGCCTAGCATGAGGGTGGTAAAGGGTTTATGTGTGGCATGTGATGAGAGCAAAAATTAATGTGTGATGCATAAAGAAAGAAAAGACATGCATGATTCATGAATTTATGGAAAAAAAATTGTTGTTAAAAGTAGCTACATTACAAAAGTATGTTACGCATGAATTCCTGTTAAAATTTGAATGCGAAGCAGGATCACAAACTTGGCTGCCCTGACCCCTCAAGCATAGTATCTGGGAAAGGTGGAAGGGGGTGTCACTTTGATATGCCATTTATTACCATTAATTTAAAAGCTATCATAGGGAATAACTAACACTAAGCTTAACAAATACAGCACCATTTTTTCTTTTCAATTCCATAATTTATTATAATAAGTTATTACCAATTTCAGACCCATCTCATGTGCTTTATACTGAGGATTTGAAACAGGAGGCAAAGTCCAGTCTGATCGTCTGTCTGGCTTGAACGGTTGTTGGGATAACTGGGCATATAGGCATCGTGTAAAACATATCTGAAATCGATGGAAAAATTAATCTTATTAATCAAAGCAGTATGTGATAATGACTACACATGATAGTATAGAACAATACCAATAACAGAATGTTATAATAACATTACATACCCTGGACATTAGTCTAGTTTTCAGTGTAAATTGTTCCATTGTCCTACAAGCCTGAAATGTAGAAAGAGATGTCAACAGTACAGTACAAAGTGCAGAATTATACAACTGTAAACAGGTAACTGTAAGAGCCAGAAATGATATTGAGCAGACAGAGAAGAGATGAAGTCAACAAAAACAAGTTTGTATAGATGAGCAGGGTGGAGATGCAGTGGCAGGGACTCCCCCTGTAAGAGGACACTTGGACACAAAGTCACATGGGATCAGCAGCAGCCTAATGGTTAGTGCTTTGGACTCTGGCTGAAACAGTCTGGGTTCCAGCACTAACTTAGGGGTAACCTGACCACATGTAGTTAGCATTGGGCTGAGAAGTACTACCAATACATCTAACTGCTTCAAGCTACAGAACTTGAATATTACAATACTGTTGCGTACATATACAGTTAGGATGACCTCCTGCACCAAACAGTGCAAAGTGGTAAGTAGACCAAGTAACAAAAAACCTCTCACAAAGGAACATGTCTAAGGGAGTACTTCTCACATGGCGACACTAAAACATGGTCAGGACCAACCACAGAAAAACACTTCATTTGCAAGGTCCTCCAGTAAGGAAAAAGTGGGCACCTTCCATGTAAGGGTAACTCATCATCCTGAAGGCTAAAGGAAAGTTCTTCGCATTAAACACCGGGTCTTGGTCACAGCAATTTTAATGCTGGGGGTACCCCTGTGATGGACCAGCATCCCATCCAGAGGGGAGTGAAAATATTCCTAGTCACTTGGTGCTAAAGAAACCGGGATAAACTCCAGCCTAATGGGCCATTTGGCTTTGTATGCAGACTTTACCTAATTTACCTTGGTCAGACCACACTCAATTCAGTTAACATCTATGTGACAAAGCAATATTTATTGATCATGATTCCAGTCATACACAAAGAACACATTATTTTGTAACTCTCTGTAGCAAAATAGATCAAGGTACATATACTTTCCCTAAGAAGACACTGTGGACTACAGAATACTGCAGTATAACAAACCTTCATATCAGTAGGAACCCTCTCATAAAATGCCTGGACAATTGGACTGATCAAAGATGGCTTCTGATCAAGAACATATTTCACCTCTGCAGGCACATAGCAGTGAGCATGATGGAAACTGTTCTGAGATTGCTCTGAAAGTCTGAAGTGACAAAGACAAGTAAATACCCTGACAAGAATGTAGCTGGTACATGTATCCAGTATATAACAAAGTAGACAAAGCATCAAATCTTGCTGTATTAGACTAAAAGAAAATGAAGGTTCTTACATCTCAATCCTTTGATTGATTGTCTTTTGGATCTTTGCTGCTGCTTCAGTATTGTGAGGGCCAAACACTAACTGTAGTGCCTGATCTATTATGGGAGTACCGGTTGGGTATATCGTCACTTCTCCAGGGTTGGAGGGAATGGGAATAATATGAACTTTTCCATCATGAACAAAAACCTGAAAACAATAATAACTTAAAGAAAAAACCAAGCAAGGTTTGAAGGTGACTATATGCGACACTAAACTGGAAAGTCAAGAGCAAAAATCACACAAACAAACAGTATCCATGTATAAGGTTCTGTGACATCATAACACAGCAGAATACATGAACACCACTTTTTGAGCATTTTTAAAGTCTGACATGTTTTGCCTAGAGAAAGAAACAATGCAGTGTATGAAGTAACAGCTGGCTTACTCTGTTCTTGCTGTTGTCTGGATTAAGCCATCTTGGTAGGAAATGAGCTGCTTCGATCAAAAGGAATTCACCATCATTGTCTGATATACTGAGATTTGAAAGTAAATCAAAACAAAAATTTATTGACTATGAAAAATATATGGTCAAATATTTAACACTACAAAACCTTTACAGTACATAAAGTGGAACAACTCATGTCCACTGTAGGGATTTGAGTCTGCCTCCTCCACAGGCTTTTCTCATTTTTTTTTTTTTTAGCGCTAAGGGCGATTGAGAGACTGGGAGTGAGCAAGACGGCATGATCAGGAGCTGGTAGCGAGTGAGGAGCACAAGTGCAGGAAGGATTCCCTGTGCCCCTCCTCACTAGTTAATTATCATATTTTTTACTATTGCACGGGTGACTGGGGGACATCAAGGCAGGATTTGAGTCACTACATTGTTTAATTGTCTAAGGAACATTGCTTAAAGTAGTGCTTATGTTGCGTACAAGGTTTTTGAAATTTTGGTATCTCTATCAGGGTTGTAAGAAGTAACTGGCCACAGGGGAAAATGAAAATCACCATCTACTTCATGATCTCAGCCGCTATTTATCTGCTGGCTATTTATCTGTAGGCTATTTATCTGCAGCCTATTTATCTGCAGCCTATTTACCTGATCCTTGAGAAAGAAAAATTGCAAATTCAGCTACCTACTAAATGACAATTGGCTCCCAGTTCATTATCGTATAGTTTTTAGAGTCTTGTTGTTAGTGTTTAAGCATGCAAATGGTATGTCTCCAGCCTATATAACTTATTTGTTACATTATCATACTCCCTTAAGATCAATATGCTCTGTTAACAAATATGCTTCAAGATCAGTCGAGCTCATTTACTAAGACTTACGGGGATAGAGCATTCTCTGTATTTGCTCCGAGACTTTGGAATAATTATATTTATCCTTAGCTTTGTGCAGATGGAATTTGACTGATAGTTTTAAGAGGGCCCTCAAGACCTATCTTTTTACAGAATTACTATTACTATTACTATTACTATTATTACTATTATAAATAAAAATTTTAAGGGAGTGTCACTTGGATAATTTTTCTACAGTCAATCAAAGAGTATATGCTACATATACTTGGAGATTGAAATGTCTTCAGTCTCAGTTCTAAATTACCTTTCAAACAAGGACTTTTAAAGTGCATATGATGCAGAAATGTTATGTGTAATTATAAAATTTGCCATTTGAAATACACGTTTCCAAAGTTGGAAACTTTTAGGGGGAAAATTCCCGATTATACAAGCCGCCAAATTTGTGCTATTTTGCCCTCCAAAATGGCATTTGAATTGCACAGTAAAAATACCACGTGACAAGAACATAAGCACTTAAAGTTCGCGAAGGCAGTTTTGTCCATTACCTTACCTAATACATATTTCAGGGAAAGCCTTGGAAAGTTTGAAGAGAAGAGAAACTATGAACCATTCATCATCAACATTGTCACCAAACTTTGTTTTCCCATACAGATGAGCAGGGACATCTCCTGTAAACAAAAAGTCAATTAAGTATGGCATGACATTTGGTGCAAGTCAACTCAAGTCAAGCCAAATATTTGACCTTAAAACTGTGCATGACGTACACCACATAACTAACCACACCTCTACTAGCTGTGGGACCGAAATGCTACTAAGAGATGCCAGCCTAAAAATATAGAAATCTGGATATGAAGGAAAGTGTTTAAAGTGCATGTTTACACACTTATTTTGACCGATTTTGGGAAATGTTAGGGGATTTTTTGACACATTTCCATGGTTGAAACAGTGGAACTCAATTAAGTTCTAAGTTTTTTGGATGTTGAGAAGAGGAAAATATCAGCAAAATCCCAAACTTTGTTTTTTTTTTTTGTAAGTTGGCACCTGAATTATGGTGAGATGCACATAGGACATGCACTAGACCCAGTCTGTAGAGTATGGAAGTAATGTCTGACAAGACCTTGCACAGGCACAAACATTTTTCCAAGCATGCAGAGCAACAAATGTTGGTAAAAGGACAGTTTCAACTTTACCACTTTTCTTGACTTCAGAGTACCTAAAGTAGACTTCAGATGGCACACAGCTGAGACCGGTCCATAAGCTACTAAGCTTTAATTTTTAATCGTATCTGTCTGGTTGTCTGTCTGTCTCTTTGTCTGCACACAAACAAATTTACGCGTCTATTAACTCGCGCGTTCAATTGTCATCTCTTCGGATATTTGGCCATGGAAGTGGGCAACCATGAACGATTTTGCAACGTTGCAATCAGCCACAGTCATTGAAAAAAAGTAGCTCATAGTTCTATTAAGTGTAAAGCAATTTTCCAAACAAAGTTGCAAGAAACATCAGCGATTTAACAATGTCTTTTAGCTACAAACCTTTACTGTCCTTGGTGGCGATACAGAGGGGCTCATGTTGCCAAATGAAATCATCAATAAGTGGACTTAAAAAAGCCAGGTAATTAGTTAACAGTGCTTCCAAGGTGCGTTCAGTGGCAAATAAATTTGCATCCTTCACAAAAATTCTGTATTTTACCGCGTTTTCCATCACATGCACCCTGACGCAGCGTAAACACCATTTTCATCTGCCATCTTTATTTTTCAGCGGTAAGACATCGTGGGCTCTTTTATCATCCAGCCCTCCCTCGATCCCTCACGTTCCCCATCACGCTCTCCATAGATTAGAAGAGTTCCGCGTTCCAATCTTCCAGTAGCTCCGCGCAACATTGACAAGCAACTATCCTGAAACTGTCCAGTTATTTCGATTAGAGGAGCGTCAATAACAACGAAAACGAAGACGAGAGTTTGTCGGTGGAAGGTGGAAGACAGTCTTTTTCGAAACTCGCCCAAAGCCCTCACCTACCGTCTTCGCGCTAATCCCTCGCAAAGCTCGCCCTCGCGCTCGTGTACCGCGCTCCGCGCTCCACCCCCTCAAATACCTGGTCTGCAGGCTAGTCTTTCTTAAAGCCCTCTCCAGAAGTATTTCTGGCCTTTTCAATAATCCTCAACTAACAGAACGCCTGGAAAAGGCGTCACCAACGAGTAAGCAGTCAGATATTATCAAAGCAAAGTGCGAAATATCGCCTGGATTTCGGTCCCTAATAGCAAGGTTAGTACCTGCACCGAGAAGAGGCAGAGATATAAACATCAATAATTATTGAGCTAACATGTGAAGTTGGAAGCTCAACTGGCAGATCCTTTGTTGAAGCAAAAACATAAGTACCAGGTACTGTATTACATCTGTCGGTCTGAAATTCAGCGTGCAGATTCCCTAGGGGATGCTGCTAAGTAACTACTCATGCTGATGGCAAAAACATGACGTGACATCTTCTGGAGAGCTTTTCTGTTACATTAAAGCAATAGGGTACTTTTTCCGTGTTTACATCGCCTCTCCTAAACACAAGGGAGGCTGGGAGAATTCGAGACAGTTATGCAAACCCGAGATGCAGTCGAAGGTTTGCATAACTTTCGAGAATTCTCCCAGCCCCGTCCCCAAGTGTTTAGATGAGGCTATAACATGGAAAATATACTCTTTAGACCCTTTTCATAAATGGCTGCCAATTTTAAGCTCTTTTGTATACATTTAAATTAGCCTCACTAAACTCGTTTGAGAGTAAAAATTCTTTTGAATTATCTACTCGAAAACGAGGTTAGTCAGGCCAATTTTAATACTCACAAAAGAATTTATAATTGGCAGCCATTTATGAAAAGGGTCTATTGCTTTTATGAAATGTTTCTCAAAAATACGCGCGAATCTAAACGTCAAAACCGTGTTGACATACTCTCATTCAAACTCCCCTATCGACCAATGAGAGCGCGCATAGTATCAGATAATTTATAAAAACAATTAGAAACTTTCCAGACGTGCGGGCATTGAAAGCATGGAAACAAAAAAATATTCTCAGATTTTATTCTCAGATTTTATTCCTTTCAGTTGCTAGAGGATGAAATCCTCCTTTGTTTTTCATTTTCATCCCTTAAAACATTTCAGTTGCGCATTAATAATGTAGAATCTGTTTCATTTTCTTGGATTATTGATCATAGCCTAACAACTTTGACGAGTAAGACAAGCCGTCATTTTGATCGTCTTTTACTTTGTCTTTTTTTGATATGAAAATTTCTGGGCAAACACCAATCTTTAAGAGTCGTTTTAAATAATTACAATAACTTTAAGATTTCTGGAGATTTTTTTGACGGCCGTTGCCTTACAACCAGCAGATTGAAAATAATACAATAAAAAATAAAAGCACATGTCATTTGAAGTCTAAAATAATAATAAAAACTCGATTAAATCAAATAACTTAATTAGATGCCTTATTATTAGTTGTCATCTTCTATATATTAGCCAGTGACATTTGTTGTCGTACGTGTTGCGTGACACTTCTGCGTAACATCATTGACATGTTCGCGTACAAATGTTGATCCCTTGTCACGCAACGTCTCCATTTGTACATCTTTGTGTTACTAAATTTCCACGGTCTCTCTTGTTTCAGTGCTCTGATAATTGCTTATCCGTAACCATCTCGACTGGAACTGAACGTGAAAAAACGGATCCTGAACGATGAGAGATAGAGAGGGAGGGCGGGGGAGCGGGGGGGGGGGGGGGGCGCCCACAAGAGAGGGGGGCCTCTCCCCCCCCGCCCCCCGGTGGCTCGACGGGCCCTTTGGGGACGGGAAAAAAAGGAGAACCCACCGGTCCGGGGGGGGAGGTTCCCCCCCCCTTTTTTCCCCCCCCCCCCCCCCCCGCTCCCCCGCCCTCCCTCTCTATCTCTCATCGTTCAGGATCC
>Ga0126338_10004393_pt1 | contig 10003 bp, 7 predicted proteins | sample OrbCmetagenome_2_FD_92529 | JGI IMG/M metagenome (GOLD analysis project Ga0126338, IMG submission 92529) | Coral microbial communities from Petempiche,Puerto Morelos, Mexico - Orbicella C C metagenome | ecosystem: Host-associated > Invertebrates > Cnidaria > Coral | place: Petempiche,Puerto...
TAGCATTACTACTTACAATTACTATATTCGCTGAGATGAAATCAGAATTAAAATATCAAATATTCCTAACAGCAACTAGTCCTAATATTAAAAATTTGAGTTAGAAAATACAGTTCATACACTGGCACCCTGTAAACTCCACACCATTCAAACGAGAACTAAAATTGTGTCAAATTGGTCGAGGATTTGGTGATAGCTGGTAACTGGTTCCACATGTGGGCAATCTTATACAGAAAGGAGCTGTGCATGACAAGGCTGTTATATGGTGGCTGTACAAATCTGTGTAGTCCGGAGGTTCAAGGTCTCCACCCTGCCACTAGCTGGATTTGTTTCTCGGTACGTAGTCCCGAGTTCAAATCCTCGGTCAACCTTTGTAAATAGCAAACTGGTCTGCCTCCTTTATAACTATGTTACCTTTATTTGAAATATTTGTTTCCTTTGTTTCAGTGGCATGCCTGTAAACTAGCCGTAAGCTTAGTGCATGTATAGCTAAGTGCATGACCACTATCAATAAGATTTACATTTACATTTCTAACCTGAGGATTTCGGCTTATCACTGCGCGAGAAGAGGAATATAATCTAAAGTTAGGAAACGCCTTGTTCGGTTTGAGTTCAGCGCTTACCGGTGCCTAAACATGGCCAAGTTTATTTTCTTCGGTTTTGAGTTACACCGTTGTTAGTTACTCCTGAATTCCAACAGCATTTTGCCAACCAAACATTCTCTTCACGCAAGTTCTGAACTCTCTTTTGCGCCAAAAGTAAGTTACGGGATTCAGTACGGCAGGCAAGAGAACAATCGAGTTTGCAGTAAACCAAAGCAAAGTGGCCACTCGTCCACGCACATTGTAAAACTTGCGCGCAGTGAATGTTGTTATGAGCGGCAAATTGCACAAAATCATGATACCAATGATGAGGAAAGTTGTCTTGGCGGCTTTGTTGTCCCGGGCGGCTTTTTCTCTGGCAGGTCTTGATCTCTCGTTGATTTCTTCTTGCGATGGTGACCACGATTGTACTGTAGAGTCTTGAATCTGTCTTGAATGGGCCCGAGCTTCTACAAATAGCCGGACGTTCATCACAAACACCACCAAAGCGCTGAAGATAACAAACGCCATGCGCGAGTAGCCTATGAGGCCTCCTCCATGCTCGCGTCGAGTGAAAATGGTTAACAACGCCCATGAAATCCAAAAACCCGTCAGAGCTACCACAGCATTCCTCTTCGTTACAAAGAACTGATGTTTAAAAGGGTAAAATATAGCAACGGAACGCTCGATACTAGATACACAAACGTGAAGTACAGAAGCGGACGAAAACGAGAACAAGAATATTACATACAAATCTTTGAGTGTGCAAGCTACGCCTGAATTAGCGGCGACTAAAGCTGTTTCAGCCACAAACAAAGGTTGAGTAACTAAGCCGACGAACAAGTCACAAAACGACAAACCAAGCAAGAGCAGGTTGGATGGTGTTCTCAATGAGACAAATCGATAAAAAGCTGCAATGATCACACAGTTACTAAGTATAGCTAGAACAGCAAAGAAAGCGTTCGCAGACGAGATGAAAGCGCACACCGCTCTAAATTCCGCAAACGTGATGTCGTCTCCAGTTTGCACTTGTTTCAATAGCGAACAAAACTGATTTGTCGCCAAAAATGTAGAATCAGTTTGGTTTTCTTCGCCAAAAGTTGTGTTGTTGCTGAACATTTTCCCTAGATTTTTCTTTGAAGATCACACAGTTCAGAGCACCTGTGTAGTTGGCAATCTCTTACCTTCAACTAAGAATATTGTTGTCGCTATTTAGGAAACGTTCTCCAATGGCCTCAGTCAGTTTTCTCTACCCTACTGTTTGCTCTTCATAATCGAAAACAAAAGAAGTTTTCCATACATTGAAAGCGGTGTAGTACAGGCTTCATTCTCCGTTAGTGATGTTGATTTGGCGGCGCCAGCTTTTGTCTGAATACTTAAAAGGCCGATTAATGTTTTAACAGCCGAACTATTTGTTTTTTCTGCAGCACTTGAAGAAAAGTCGCAATTGACAGCTTCTTCCGTCAAAGGCTTGATATCTTTGCCTCCTGACGCAATTGTTTTTTTTTTTATTTCCCGCAGGACTTGTTGTATGTTTCTACGCCAAACAGACTTTTTACAATCCATTTTCGCGGACATTAAACCCAAGGACATTGCAAGTTGCGTCATCGCGCATATTGCCCCCCATTCAGTCCGTTCCGTTTAGACGTCAACTATTTCTTCACTTCGAACGGAAAAGTGACTTTTCAGCATGAATCGGAAATGGTAGCTAGTTGGACAATTTTTAGCACAAAATGCCAGTTCGCATTCGGTTCGCATTTCTCTTCAACAACAGAATGAATGTAAGAAAATTAATCGTTAATCTCATTAACTGGCCTATTCCCATGACTACTAACAGACTTGCGTTACGATTAAGGGCCCCCAGGGAAAGCAATCGAGTGAAAGCCCCCTCCTCTCAGTTCCCCCTGTTCGTTTCACAGGGGTCTTACTGTGTGAGATAAAAGACCTTTCGTAATAAAATTAGCAAATATCCTGCACTTCATTCGATTAACAACAGTTTCATACACGGAAGCGGATGTCTCACAGTCGATTGCAAGCTCAAAGATATATATGTTTTGTCTAAAAATGTTTTTACAATTTTATAACCAAAATAAGCTAAAGCATTAAAAGGGCCAATGCTTTGCAGAAGAAAAACGTAGGACGTGATGTGATAAAAAAGGAGGGCGCTTGTGTCGTACACTCGTGATATCGCTCAACCAGTATTCCCGCTGGGAACAAACCTTGATTAGGAAATAAAAACCACACGAGGCAAATAATCAAGGTTTTGTTCCGCTTGGAATTCAAAGGAAGCAGCCTACTCGGCGACAACAATTGTGTACCGTATAGAGTGTTTGGGTCTTGCCGGAATACTTGATATCCTTTATATGCCTAACAATTATACTTAATCAAATTCAATGCAACGAAAAAGGACCAAAGAAGAGTGGAAAATTAAATAGTGGTTACTAGCTAACTGTTTTAGCTTTCATTCTTGTCACAAATGTTTTGGCGTTTACTTGTCGCGATAGTAAAAGAGGCGGGGTCAAAAATTGGATTTTTCTAATGACTTCCTTTTTAGCTGTGTCTTCGATAATGAATGGGTTTAACTTTTTGACATTTAAATTGATTAATTTTCTTCTTGAAAGACGAAACAATAAACTTTTGCGCCAAAACTTCTTACGTTTTCAAGTCATTTCAAGGAAGGTTCTCCGCAATTTTTATGAGAAAGAAACTTTAAGCTTTTTGTGTCCATGAACTAGTTTTTCATTACATGGAACAAGTAACAGCCCATATGCACAAGGAAAAATTGTTTAAACATGAAAAATAAGGGGGCCGTAAATAACAACCTAAAAGTTTCGTACGTAAGAATCATTTGCGTGCGATTCTTGTCATTAACATGTAAATTCACTTTCTTTGGTCTTGCAGCTGTTTTTTGATTATATATAGACCACCATTTTTGTAAGTAGTAAATCTTCACTTGTCTAATTTTCTACCATTTTATTTCTGCTTCTAGTTTCCCTTTAATACCCTATTTTGGTTGATATTGTAGTCCGTGTACAAAAATCGCACATAATATAACGAAAAAGGTCAAAAATCGTTGTAAACAGTTAAAGCCCCGTCTACACTACGCTGGTGAAGTTTGAAAACACAGCTTTATTTCTACGGTTAGGCCTACCGTCCAGTCACTAATCCCTACTGACAAAAACGGAGCTTTTCAAAAAGGCTACTCAAACCGGAGGAATTTAAAAACGCCGGTTTCGCGTTTTGGTGTGGACGGAAAACGTTTTGAAAACGAAGCTTTCTGAAAACGATATGATGACGTCACGATTATCATGTGGTTTCTGTGCGGTAGTCTTCAAACACAATTCCAAAATGACCGGTGATTGTTGCGTTTTCAAATTTCTCCAGCGTAGTGTGGACGGAAAATCTTGACCTTGTTATGAGCTGATCGCATACCACCCCGAAACAATCTTTTGGCCGATCATAGTGTCTTGCTTCTGGTAAAAGATACTAGACGCACAGGACTTTTGCTCTCATGTGTTACCCAGTCTCCCGCCGCTTAATATTGGTAAACCTGGGACTAAGAGGTAAGATGGACATGTGTTTTATATCGGGCGACGAAAGTTGCCTACATAATTTCTAAAAGGAAAAGTCCGAATGTCTGTTGTTCTAATTAAAGAAAGAACAAAGACCCAAAACATTCACGAGAGAGCAAGATTCAATCTGTATGGCCTCTCTGGTACCGAGAACTAAAAAAAGAAACAGAATAAGCTAAAATAGTTTCTTCTATTCCAGCTCACGGAATTTTTGCGTAATTTGCGCAAGTTATACGTTTACTTCGAGAAGTATTATTTCAACAATGACAAGTAGTAGCCGAATAACGTCTTCAACTCTTAAGCGCAGTATTACAGTAATGCGGAATAAAAATTCACCCTGTTTCGCTGAAGATGCCTTTTTTTCCTGTTCTGAATGCCCAATATATATAATGTGGCGAAAATAGTTGAAAAGACTCAGTCTTCGTATACCTGGACATTACCAAAAGTAACAGACAGAGAAGTAGGAGAGACTGCGTCAAAGAGATGATGAAGTCTGCTAGTAAACCTAAAATTTAGAATGCTGCTAAGGCAAATAATTAAGCAATTTGAATTTCCTTTGTACGCCAGCTGGTCGCCGGTGGGGAACAGAAATGCACGCTTAGCAAATTAAAACCGGCAATGCTTAAAATAGAAGCATTAATTTTCTTATTAAATTTTAGAGCAATATAATTCAGAAGAACGTTTTGGCTTCTTAGTTAACCAGAGGACGAATCCTTTAAATTAGAGGTACAATGTAAGAAGGAGCTCTGAAATGCGTTTTTAGAGTGAACACGTGCGGTTTAATTTCATGGCTTGCGCCTTTTGTCTCTAACTTTATGTGTACGCGCGTCCTGACCGATTTATCCACACTTACATTATTTTGGCGAAGAACCCGTCAACTTAATGGGGAATATTCACCAACAAGGGTTGTGACAACTGTTTCTTTGAGTCCTATAAATGACGTTCATTGGCTGGTGAAATTAGTATATTAACTACCGTACGTCAAACATCACGGTAAAGCGATTACCCACACCTGTTTCTATCACGTGGGGTAAATAGGGAAGTTTCACAAAACAAAGTAAAGTTATATAACTACGAATTGGATCCTTTAAACGTCAAGCCGTTTAAAGAAAGGTGGCCGATAGGCTGCTCAACTTCTATTTACCAAGAGGCTAGGAAGAAGAATTAACTTCCTCGCGAAAGTTGTTCCAATAAGCTGGTACTTCAGAAACGGCGTACAGATCCTGCGGTAAAAAGGTATATTCTTATTTTGTTGCCAGGGATTATTCTTGTTTTACAATACGATCAAAATGTTTTTGAAATGTCACATGAAACTGCAAAGTGGCCCGAATATGATAATTGAAGTGAAATTTGAAATTATATTCTTAAAATCAAATGCTCGTGTAGAAATGAACTCAAGCAAGACAACAGTTCTCGAAAAGCGAAAAGACACTGCAAAATTAACGACACAAAAGCCCTTAATCGTTCATTTACGGTAATAAAAAAGGAGCATTTGCATTTTTTGAAAGAGCAGAAGCTTCAGTTTTGTTTTCGATTACTCCCACCGTGTCGTCCTCGTCCAATATTTTCATCAGAAACAAGGCCATTTTTCTGCAACTTATATTATGTCTTTTGATACCCGTCTATTTTCAGACCAACAAAAGGCAAGTGGTAGGTTTTGTGCAGCGAATTTGCAGTTTTGTCGAGTCATCCCGATGCAAGTTTTTCAGTGCCTCGTGTAGATTATCTGACAGATATAGTGGAGGACGCAAAAAAGGAAACAGCTGTCTTGATGAAATGGAACTGAATATATCACTAACCGAAAATGATAAAGCAAGGACGGGGTTTATAGACTGAAGCTTTTTGCACTAGTGACGTACAAAACCGAGGAAAACTTTTGTTTATGGTGTTCTGTTTTTAAACGTTTTGCCACTCAGTGTCGCGGTTAACAGGCAGGAACTAACTGAACAGAGAAGCCATTCCGCAGCCTTTCACAAGATGACTGCTGAGGAGGCAGACATTGTACAAGCGTTTGTTTTGGGATTATTTACAACAGTAGCCGTGCTAGGTAATATTATAGTTTGTGTCATAGTGTATAAGCACCGTTGGATTTTGCATCCAACAAATGACTTTGTAATAAGTTTAGCTTTGTTAGATATTCTGACAGCGGTTATTCCGCTGCCTTTAACCATTTGCGTGTTTATAGGCGGGCCGGGTTGGATGTTTGGCAAAGCGACCTGTTCTGTCGACGCATTTTTCAACGATTTTGCTAAATACGCATCCATCTGTACTCTGTGTTTCATCGCCATCCAACGTTATTACAGGTTTCTTAAACCACTCGAATGCAACGAAACATTTACCCCTGGATATACTTTGACCATTTCAATTTGTATCTGGATCGGGTCGTCCCTATTTGCTGGGTTACCCGTAATGGCGGGTTGGGCTGACTATACTTTCAGTTACGAGTATCTAGGTTGCTGGATTACCTACAATCAAGACCTCCAACAATCCGTTTGGAATACATGCATCTTGTTGCTCAAGATTATTCCCACGTTTTTAACTTTTTATTGTTATCGCGTCATTTACGGCGCCATCCGCAGGAGCAGTCCTCGTGTCCGTAGCATTTCTCGCGTCAGGGGTAATTCTGGCGTCATCGAAGCAAACGTGGAGTTTTTAAACAGCACGAAAAAGTACCGTCTTACTAAAACGTTCCTCGTCATTTCAATCGTGTTTGTAGTTAGTTGGCTTCCCCCGTCAATCATTTTCGTAATCGACCAGTTGTTATCACTCCACCTGACCCTCATTGGCTCACGTATTTTACGGTTTTCTACGGCAGTGGCGTTGGCAAGCAAAGTGTTTATTTATGGCTGGGTCAATCGGCCTTTTCGAAGAGAGTTGTTCAACCTTTTTTGAAGCTTTGAACCAAGGCAACTTCGAGAATTAATGCGACACAAACACTAAGCTGAAATTCTACCCGAGTTCGCCAGAGTTAAGAATTCCCAGAATATGGAACTGCATGCTAAATAATTAGCTATTAGAATAATAGAGAGGCCTGCGATAATTGAATCATACGAAATAGCTAGTATAGTCACGTAAAATGTTCGGAAAATCGGAAAATGTGTTTTTTTATCGGCCACGAGTTTGTCAATACTTCTTTGCTATATAACACTTTGATCAGGCTGAAAACAGCTTGTTTACCGTAATTACTAAAACCGTTTGAAGCTTCATAAAACTCTTTTTATTATCCTTGCTGCATTAATCCACCGTAGGAAAAAAGATGGCGGCTGTACATTTTACCAGAATACCTTGCGAACCTAACACAGCCTGTAAGGCACAAAGAAAGCTAGATTTTTTCAATTTTTGTCCCTGTACGAAGGACATTGTTTATGCTAGGTTTGAAGGCTTTGTAACTCTTCTGTACGTTTTTATGAAAGTTGTTAAGGTTTTCGTGCGTTAAGAACGATGGGTAAATGTACCAATCGCCATCTTTTTTCCTACGGAGGATTAGAGATGCTATTTTAAAACTCGTAGAGATGCCATCATGTTAGCCTTGTTAAAGTTGTCGGAATGTTAATTAATGTAGGTGTTTTAAACGAATATAGGTTTTGTATAACGGTAAAACTGAGTGCAGTTACTTATTGCAGTCTTTTGTATTTTTTAGCAGTTTCGAGTTACAGCGAATTTAATAATGTTGTAAAGCTGATCACAACAAAAGCTCATGAAAAGGTAAATAAATATTGTCTGAGATCTGTGGATGTTACCAAATCAAATTTACTAATTTGTTTCCCACTGTACCTTTGCTTTCGGAAATAATTTTTTGCTCATATGAATTATAATGGACGTAACGTCAACGCTTTTTATGGCAAAAAGATCTGGAAGTATTCAAAAACTTGAAAACAACAACAGCAAGTAGATACTGAGAGAGGTTTTCGCACCAAATAACCAATTAATCGAAGTTGAAATTAAAAATGGTCGCCACTTAGTTAGAAATATGATGTGAAGGTCCTTAAAGCGAGCAGCGAGCAACGATTCCCGCGAGTATATGTACAGTGTTGCTTTAGCCGTGGGGCAAATCTTAATTACTTACATTACTTTCAATACGTGGGGGCTATTTATGCCACTGACAACTTCATTTATCCTTCTTACATGCAGTACAATATTTACATTAACTTGACTCGTTTTGCTTTCGAGGTGCGTCAGAAATTTGAAGCCGTTCTGCGTGAATAGAAATCGTTCCCGAACCCGTCAAACACACAGTAGAGATATAATATAATAGATATCTTACTAACCTCGTCTTCTCGGTCCGTTCTGTAAATTTCGGATCCTCGTTTTCGGCCCTTCGATTTATGGGCCGTGCGCTTCGCGCATATTTAGTCTACTAACAATTCAATACTAACAATACTTGCAAGAACATACAGCTACTTACAGTTACTTACAGCTACTTACGTTAATTGCAGTACGGGTTACTTACGCTAGTAACTCAAACAAAGAAAAGAAAAGAAATATAAAAGGGCCGGGGATGTTTGATACAGAAACTAAACTTTTAACTCGAAGGAGAAAAGATTGAAGGATATTTTTCCTGCTGATTCACTGAACATTAGCTTATATACACTGAATATTGAAGCGAGGACACAGGAAAGGAAAGTCTAAATAGAGAGAAAGTTAGAAGCTTTCGGTTACATTTTAAGCTACTCCATTTAGCTCCTTTGAGGGCGGACATAACTCAGTTTACCACCTGACCTTCCAGTGGGATATCTGGGGCTCTCTCTTGGTCCTGGTTTTCTGGGGTGGGTCTGGCATGTCTCCAAAATAGAGACTTCAGACTCTGTTTAAAGCCCTTACGATATTCTTGACTAAATATCGGGTATATGCAGCAATTGATGGCACTGTTTGAGTGGCCAAGCAAAAAACCCGTGGTTTGAAGCCATTTAGGGATGCCACAAGCCTCGAATAAATCGCTAAAATCTATCAACAACATATTCAGGTGCATCAGGAACCAGCAAAATGCAAAGGCCAGGACCACAGCTACAGACATCTTCAGCACGTTTTTCCTATACTCTTGTAACACTCGACGGTTTGCCAGGGCCGTGTTTCCTGGTGTGCGCCTACTCCAGACTTTGGCAGCGATTACTGAATATAACACAGCAATGATTAACAACGGTAAGGCGTACAGAAAGACAAAAGACACGATCGTGTAGATTGCCTGTGCTCTTTTAGGATTAAAAGCCGGAGCCCAATCTTCCATGCAGAATGCAACGGCATCGTTGAGGCGCACTTTTGCAGCATAGAGTAATGGTGATGATAATGCAAAGGTGGCCACCCAGATGACAATGATCGAACGTAGTGTGCCTTTAACTGTGATAATATTCCACAATGGGAACGCAACCACAAAGAAACGCTCAAATGCCAGCACCGTGAGAGAGAATATCGAAGAGGCTATTGATAATGCTTGCGAGAACATGAACAATTTGCAGGATATCTGACCAAACGGACCGTCATTCACCCATGAGTGCGTATCTCGAAGCATGCTGACTGCCTGGGGGATCATGATCACAGTAGCCATCAAAAGATCACCAACCTGAAATTGAACATTGCTGGGATGCTTACATCAACCTTTATAAAATATTTAAGAGTGACTTCCTGTGAATACTACGGATAGGTGTGCAAAATGCAAAAATCGAATTCCCTCAAACTTTTTCACAAGAAAGCCTTCTGGGAACCATTTAGGAAAATACAACTTTTAGTTCTTTTGGATTTATATTTTTCAAGTAAAGCGATTTTTTAATTTTCACCCTTGGAGAAGCCCTCGAACCACTGAAAAATGTGCTTCGTATTTGCGACTCGTGTAAGAAAACTAAAACAATTATCAAA
>Ga0126338_10004395_pt1 | contig 10001 bp, 6 predicted proteins | sample OrbCmetagenome_2_FD_92529 | JGI IMG/M metagenome (GOLD analysis project Ga0126338, IMG submission 92529) | Coral microbial communities from Petempiche,Puerto Morelos, Mexico - Orbicella C C metagenome | ecosystem: Host-associated > Invertebrates > Cnidaria > Coral | place: Petempiche,Puerto...
ATTTATTTATTTATTTATGGTGTCATAAATCAGCAGTACGTAGCTTACGTAAAATAAAACCTTCATTTTAGTACTTTTTATTCAGTTTACGACATTAGTTTACGCGGTCACTCAAAATCTCAGGAAAACGTAAGTCGAATGTTGAACACAAACATTAAATCTCAGTTGAAACTATACTGACACGCTAATAAATCTCAGATTATTGACATGTTCAAATTCTGTGGTAATTTTCGGCACTTTAGTTAGATCAGATAATGGTTCAGTGTTTCTTCCGATTTTCCGATTTTAATATTTAAATGTTACTTTTTTGCACAAGTTGTATGTAATCTGTCGAATGTTTGATTGTATTTGTGGATAAACTAAACTATGATAGATTCTAGCGGTATAAAGATGCTTAGACTCCAATAGGATGCTTAAACTACAATAGGTTGTTGCAAAGTTTTAATTTCTCCTTACATTACCAATACATTGGTAAGCAGACTAGTGATGAGAACTAATAAAATGAACAACTCCTGGACTTGATTGTGATGTACCTTGATGAACCGGCACACGCATGCAGCATGCCACGTCGTAAAAATCATTGATTTTTTTTTGTTTTTGTTTTTTTTTGTTTTCGTGTGGGACTAGTCTGAACATGGAACCCCGGACAGACTTTTCTGTTTTGTCCGAATGACGATTTAGTTGAAGAAAATTAAGCAAATTACAGGTGATGTATTGTTAGAACAATTACGGGTGATCTATTGTTAAATTGTTGAAAGATCCCTAAAATTTGGTGTTATCTTCAACATAAAAGTGTATTTGTCAAAAAGATTATCATTCTAATCATCAAATTTCTTAGTTGCTAAGACCCTTGAAAAGAAAACAATAAAATAAAGAGCTTTGCCATCTTTGTCAAAAACCTCGATCACGTTTCAGGTTACAATTTCCGCATTTTTTCGTGCTTGTCGTTAAACAACGTTTACCAATATCACAGAAAAGACCTTTAAATGAATTCGACAATTTAGTGAGCTGGCAATAATATTACTGAGCAAATTTGTTAATTGTAGTTAAAATAGAGGAGGTCGTCAGTTATATGTCTAGCCTGTGGTCAACATTCCAGTTAAATCACAATAAGCTCTTGATACTGTCCCCATGATCTGGAGCTAAATTTCATAAATGAAAAATCTCGCACGTACTTTTTTGGCTAATTAGCAAAAATTTGAACGGTTCAAAAATGATTTTTGTTTATTTTGTGCCGTAACAGACAGGCCAAGACAAAACGTTCCACAGCCTTGAGACTAGATTTCCACTCAGCACTTCAACTTTTACTAGTCTTTTATTTAATTGACCTCGTTATTTAAAGGGATTGCGTCTGAAGAAAAAGTTGAATGTGGTTCGTATTGTTTCGGTACGCTTGAAGCGCCTTCTAAATATTTCCTCTGTTATACTTTTCGCACGTAAAGCGGTCTTTTAATGTACGTAAAAGAACGCGTCAATTGAAATCCAGCAAATTCAACATAACTGCCATGTCATCTAATATGAATTCCAGATATTGAGGGTAAATTACCAGACTTCCGCAAAAAATATATATAATGAAATGAAAAATGGATTTAGCCAAACATTTTTTCAGATCTTAATCCTGAGAGGTATCGACTGCACCTGAATTGCCGGAGAGGAACATTCAATATTGAGGTAAAGTATCGGATGATGATTTCTTGTCTGCCTAACTGAAATGTTGTGTATATTTTAATTTGAAAACAAACAACTCCTTATGGAAAGTAAAGATGGTAATTTGTAGCAATATCGTTTATCGTTTGGAGGTGAAAAAACATTTTTCGTCATTGAACTCGGGAATATATCCGACCAGGTTACAAAATGAAAACTTTTGACGACGAACATCTAAAATTGATGTTTGAGATACTACTTAGCTTGGCTTGTTGGCGTAAAATGGGAAAATAAAGATTTTGCGTCAAACAATCGTTCCTCCGAAATGAAAAACTTGACTTTCCGTAAAAATTTCAGTAATCAGATAAACTGAGAAGAAATCAAACTTAATTTTTGAATAGTTCTTTTAAACCGTTCATTGAAAATTTGAGTGTTTTTTTACTAACCTGTCATACAAGTATAGTGGCAACAAAAACGTATCAATATCTGTATTAGAAAATACTGAAATGGAACATTTATAGGGAGCAACCGGTGTGTTTCTAAGTGTCCTGAGGCCCTATATATACGCTGATCCTTAATTCGTTACCCGGAATCTTTGCCGTGCACACTAAAGAGGATACGAAAACACGCCACGTCTTGCAGTGACATGCGTAGAGTACCCGAGCCAACGATACAGAGGGTCATCGTGACGTCAGCGTTACCATCGTTTCAAAGGAAAATAGCGATTTCAGAAGTATGTACAGGCCCGCAAATGATCCCAGTTCCACCGCAAAAAGTTAGGAATGGCGTGGACTCCATGAAAAGTCTATGGATGGATACATATTTTCTTAATTATACTAGAAAAAAGACAAGCACCTCAGGCATAAAAGTAGCAATAAAAAGCTTTAGACATACTGCACAAAATACCAAATTGACATGTGCCGGCTGAAAGTCTTCGTTTAGGAAACGCACCGCAAAAATAAACATGAATCTTCGAAGATGCCTCTGCCATCTAAATAACCGCTTAGAACTTTTCCCTGTACACTTCTTATACTTGCGTCCTAGATAGCCACGAGCTCCCATGAAAGTGCGCAAGATTCCTTCGTGCGAATTACCACAGTGATCTTTAGACAGATTTATTTGCATGAATTACGAATAGAGCTGTCGCTTTTGCTCGCGCAATTTCTTTTTCTTTTTCTTTTTTTTTTGTTTTTTGCCGTCTATAATCTCCTCTGTGCCGAAAGCAACGCTAAAATCCACTTTCTCAGGTGAGGATATAGTGAACATCCTGTGTTATGATACATCTCATGCCCAGACCCAATAAAGTCATACAGGGAAGGACCAAGCTAAACTACAACTTTCACAAATTTCGTGACGTTGGATAACACTTTTAAAGTCGTAAAATTTGCTTTCAAATCGTCATACTTAGCATTTTGCTTGCGTTACATCTACTAACTGTTCTCTTCGTTGTTTTTATAAGAATATGTTTTATAAGAATATAGAGGCTGAAATTTGCGAATTTTTAAGACTATTTTAAGAATAAACACGAGGTTCAGATATTGGAATATAATTTTGTGTGTTTAGAATTTGTAATAACAATACAATTATACGTTTTTAACTAAACCGTATAAAATGTTTCCTTTCTCTAAACAGCAAAACTGACCAAAAGCAACAAAACCATACAGTACTAGTCGTATGTTTTATGCCGTATTAACATTTTGCAAGAAGTCAGTCTGACTCTAAAATGACTTCAACACCATTCAGACACCAAATACATTCGAAAACAGAAATGTCAATATTCACAAGAATACTTTCAGCCTCAAGTCGGCAGAAAATTAAGAATTTTCAGCTTTGGCCAGAAAAAACAATATTCTTATAAAAAATAAAGATTGTATCACAATATTGTATTATAATTATTGTGAAATTCAGAAAACCGTGAATACCAGAAATATTTGAGGAGTATTATTATGTAGCAAGGAAAACGCCAATTAAAAGCAAAACAGCAGCGGTAATTGTTTGTGGTTTTGAGGTTTTCTCGCGTGTCCTGAACTTTTTGATTAGTTCAGTACACAATTAACCTTTCAGAATCAAATCGGAATGTTTATACGATTTTCTGAGTTTCTCAGTAATAAAAAAAATCCATCGTATAAATTTTAAATCCACTGTCCAAATTCCTGAGACCTCACATTTCCTCCTTTTATGGCGAGGCTATCATTTCCGGTCCGGGATCATTTGCGGTCAGGGGATCATTTGCAGGTCTGAATAAGATAGCGGCAGGAGTCAAAAATTTAAATAACAATAAATATATTGCCTCTGACTCAAAACAAAACTCCAAGCAGTTAATAGAAAGGAACCGGCGGAAATAACTTGGAAACTGGGAAAAGACATTCTAATGAACTGATTATAACACATTTTTAAGTCAGAAGCAAAAATCTTAAATGTAATGACAGCTACTTTCGATTCCCTTTGGATAGCCCACGATTGAACACGTTCCGAAGAAATTACATATGTCATATTTGAAGTTCTTTTATCGTAAAATCGAAAACGGACAACTTTCATATTTGACTTTTGAGCACTTAATGTGCGTTTCTTTGGCAACATCCAAAATTGGATTCTTAGATTGAAAAAAAAAACATTTCCCGCGCTGAGGCAAAAACCAATCAGAGACACACATCGATTTCTGCAGAGCTACATCTTCTAGTATGGAATGGTTTTATAAAATGTCAGATTGTTCAGAATAGGATGAAAGTGACTGAGTTATAATTATCGTTTTGGCGTACATGCATGAAGTGAAAAGAATGACATTTTTTAAAATTCTACTGATTCCCTTTTTCTAGCCAATCAATCACGATCAGTTCCTGGTACTGGTTGTCTTTAATTTCTAAGTTTCATTTTCCCGTTTTATTTGCGTAAGAGATCGTTAATCTGTTATAATTGTAATTATATAGGTGTATTATTTTGTAGTAAGTCTACACAGCCCTTTGGCTGCCATAATTAAACCTATCCCAAATAGATCATACTAAGACATTTTTCTTTTACCAACGTATCGTTTATTTCTATTTCACTCACAGACCAAAATGATTAAGAAAGCTATTTCAATGGTAATAATGCTCGCGACCTTTCTAAGCTGTTCTGAAGCACAGCCCCTAGGCTCCAACCAAAGTGACGTCACCATTCAAAGGAGTTTAACTTCTACTTGCCAACCCCTGACAACCAGAGAGCTGGAACAGAAACTGGAAACCTTCGGAGGCTACAATAGAAGATATCAAGCGATTACAAAATCTGGAGCTGCTAAATTCTCCAAATTAATCAGTCAACCGACTCCCACCAAGGCACCTACACGTAGCACCAAAAAGCCCCGTGGCAAACGACACGCACCTTTATACTCCCTAACGAATCTTACAAGGGTCGCTCGACGTGGATCGCTCGACCAAAATGGCTACCACCACCTGTGCACTGAGTGGTCAGCGGTCACCACGCTATCAGCTGATTATTTCCCGCGCTACCTGAACGAGGTCATCTGTGATGCTAAGGACGTCGGTTGCCTTAGTTACGAGGGCATCTGCGTTCAGGACAGTTTCACAGTTGACGTTTTGCGGAATACTGGAAAGTGTGGATCTGATGGAAAACAGATTTGGGAAGTTGTGAGCCAACCAGTTAGGTCGTGCTGTAATTGTAGGTTATTTCCAGGATCTTTCTTAGGCAAATATCTCTGACACTTTCATTTTGGACTGGAAACTATGCTGATACCCCTAACCTTCATGGTCCAGTATTCTTAAGCGTATTCAGTAATGCCCTAAAAAAAAAAAAATAAAAAAAAAATGAACTCATCGTAATTAAAAATTCTTAAAATCAGCCCTATATTTTTTAAGCTGAAGAGTAGAGCAATAAACTTATTTATTGGAACGCTGGTAAATGTCCAGCACTGTTCAGCGACATTGCGGTGATTGGACGAGGTTACAAAGATGCTCGTTTTGTTCAGAGTAAAAGTAGCTCAATAGGGAGCTCAGGAACGTTCATCAGAAGATTGTTTGATATATATATTTTTTATGTTTTGGCTAAAATCAGCAAAGTATAACAGTTATAGAAAATCAAATAAAAGTCGTTATTTTTCATAAGGCATTGCTTGCTTTAAGTGAGGAGTTTTATGATTTAAAGGAGCTCACCCACAGTATTCAGGGTATTTTGCGTTTTACTTTGGCCACTTGCAAAATTACCTTTGAATTGAAGGAAAGCTGAAAATGATAGTTTACTAAGATGGAAAAGCACTAAAGGGATAATAATAAACCATAACGAAACAAGCAAGGCTAAAGATGGAGAAGATTAATACGGATTACAAACGACGAGCTTGAAAAATTTAGGCTAAACTTTTCAAGATGTACAAACCTGACGTAACTCCTTTAAACTTAAACTTAAGGACAATAAATATTTCCTTTAGCCGCTTTACGTTAGGCGCCAGCGCTAAACGCGTCGCGGTGATCCTCGTGAGTGAAGCGCGCGATTCGAAAGAATTAAAATTAAAATCGAACCTCCCGTAGGCGACCACCCAAAATGTCAAGCCTAGGAGGTCGCTAACGGGAGGTTATCACTAACGAGAGCTTAGACCATACTGGGTCAAAATTATGCCCCATTAGCATTCGGTGACTGCAGAAACTTACCCCATGTGTTAATGTTTTAATCATGTGAAAAGTCAACTTCGAGAGAAAAATCCGGTACTTCCCATTGAGAAATTTCCGTCTCTTGTACTACCCAGGAATACGATCGTGTTACAACACCTTATTATCCAATTTCCGCTGTATTTTTATAATCTATCTTCCAAGTTGCAAAGATAATTGAAATTCTAACTTATAGAATTGAATAAGGCGTTCTCTGATAAAAATTATTAAAAATATGAGCTTTCAACAGCCAGTCTACTGTCTTCGACGGATTAAAAGTTGTGACAAATTTTCACAAATTTTTATCCGGCGAAGACAGTAGACTGGCTGTCGAAAGCTCATATTTTTAATAATTTTTACCAGAGAACGCTTGTTCAATTGTATTATGATCAATCCTGGTAACGGATCCTCGATATTTTTGAGCATTTTAATTATTTCTATATAACATTACTGTAGCCAGTTTGTTTCGCTCAGAATACGAAAATAAAGAAACAGAAACTCGCCAACTAGAAATGAACGAGAAGGCAGCATCCTACTCCAAGAGGTAAATTTGACACTAAATGAAGATTGGTGATCCACAATCCATCATTCGGTGGTCCAGTACACTGTGGCACCCTCCCGACCCAGTCTCTCAGCAATATAATGACTTTTGATCCTCCAGCTGATTGATTCGATTCGCAAAACTTAATCGCGTGTAGTGTTCGACTGATAAAGTGCGTTAGTTGACGATGGATGTCGAATTTAACCTATCATTCTAGAGCGTTTGATTCTTAAATATTGCGACGATGGATTCAGATTTGAATGTCGACTTACATCTTCAATACGATTATCTGTTCAAAGTGCTTATGATCGGAGATTCTGGCGTGGGAAAGTCGTGCCTTCTTCTTCGTTACGTCGATTTCGCCCACAGAGAAGCTTACCTCAATACGATTGGCGTAGATTTCAAAATAAAAACGATCAAACTCGATGGGAAAAGGATTCGTCTTCAAGTCTGGGATACCGGTGAGTACATGTGCATGGTCATGTAAGCACGTAACGACTTTTTCCTAAAAAAACTGTTCGTGAAAATACCATTCTAGAGCAACTGTTTGAAGCAGTTGCCCTCAGGGTCTCTTCTAAATAACGTGCTTTTGTTTCCTCGCTGTGTTTGTTCTCTTGAAAAATTAATGGTTTCCGAGTTGTTCAAGTTTTGCTTAAATTTCAACGAGATCGCTTTGGGCCGATGATAAAATCACTCTTCCAGAACGGCGGGCCCTTCATCTCGACCCGGTGATCGTCGCGGGAAAAATGTCAGTGTGCTAAATTGAATATTATTATTAGCCGTCAATTTCGCAAAATCCTTCGGACAAAAATGTTTGCATTTTTAATTGAGGCTCTATGGCACCCCAGGGATGTGGAATTATTACTTTTTAAAAGCACTGAAACGAGAATATATGATTCATTTTTTTCCATTCGCAGAACAGGGAAAACAAAACGATCAAAAGGTCGTGTAGCCTTCGAAGACATGCTAATCGGCCGTTCAGAAATATTTAATTTTACGTATTAAGCATACACAGTATAAATCTAGCGATTGTGATTGTTGATAAGCACAGGAAACAGTATTGTACGCGAGTGTTTGACTTCCTGGGCAAACAATGGATTTCCTGAAAGGTAAACACGCCGTTATGGAGTCGTCAACATTTCTATAATTCAAGCGAGGTATATTTAACAGACATAAAGCAACAGCGAGATTTTCGGTCTTGTTTATCCGTTACGAATCTAGCTCTTTGCTATCATTCCAATCAGCTAGCGAAAATGTCTATGGCGAGGCGTTCGCACAGATTAATTTAGCTTTGCTGAAGTGTTGAGATTTAATAAATTGATTATGTATTCCATTTGTCGGTTTCACCTCGATGTCTTCAATTACAAACAAACAAATGTACCGCATAATCGCTTGAACGTCTGTGAGTATTGTTTTATTTGCTTTACTTGTACAATATTTAGCAAGATCGAGGGAGTTAAAAATGTTTAATGCTTTTCTATTTTTCACATTTCAAAAATCCGAAAATGAGCTGAATTTTGTATCAGAATCTACAATTTTAATTCTGTGCGGTGATGAATAAAAGATTCAGATAAATTTGTGGCCTATATTATGCACCTGTTAAGTTTTCTTTTGTCTGACAAAGGCAGGGGAGAATGTAGGTATGCTGAAGGTGTGATGTCATTAACAAAAATAATAAATTATAACAAGAAAGATGAGAGGTTTTGCACAGATGGCAGATGAGGAAGAAGAGAAACTGTTGTTTTCTTTAGTCCTAGTCCATCACATGTTTTGCCTAAAAAGTAATTGCTGGTTGCCATCGCCATAAGGAAGGCACCATTACAGTTAGCTACAGTTAAAGAGCAAAGATTAGTGGCTTTTTCAAACATAAGGATCAAAGCCACACTAATTAAGCTAAGCGTTATGTCCCAAATAGTCACATGAATAGCTACTGGGCCATTGTATTCTAATTGATACAATATAAAGACCTAAATAGGTGAAAAGAATATTTCCCCTGAGGAGAGGGGACTCCTGTAGGAAAAGGTCTGGGACGCTTGTTAGGAAATTTGAATTAAACCCTAAAGGATTCCAACTGGGCATAACTGGAGCTTTATTTGACCACTAAAAGATACCACTAAAACTGAATAGGCTTGATTAGCATACGCTGTTAAGGAAAGGGGCTTGTGGTAGTAGACCAGTCTCAAGAGACCAGTGGAAAACAGAAGGCATTATTTTATATTAGTGGTATTTCTTGGAGTGCACCCTAAATGATACTATGATAGTCAAAAATAGTGGTGTTCCATTCTGAACACCCTACTTGAGATCAGAACCCTTGATTTATACCCCTAAATGAGATGACGAGCATCCGCAACCTTTTTATATAGGAGTCCCCACAAAGGAATGTACATAGGGATGCACCTCAGGTCAAATCTAGCCCTAGGTCTTGAGAATCTTAAATATCCTCCAAATGGCACTGAACAATTTTGTGTTTTCATATGCCGTTCCATTCTGGTGCCATAACATATCAGAAAATTAATTGTAAGGAGAATTACTATTAACCACTGTAGAGACTAATGTACTTGTTTTCTTTTATTTGCAGCTGGTCAGGAAAGATTTAAAACAATAACATCGTCATACTATAGGGGAGCTCATGGAGTGATGATAGTGTATGATATAGCAAGAAAAGAAACGTTTTCAAACCTCAACAAATGGCTAAATGAGGTAGAGATGTATGCCAATGAGGGCGTATTGATGATTCTGGTTGGCAACAAGACAGATCTTGATTCACACCGTCAAGTTTCTGCGGAGAGTGGAGCCGAGTGGGCGGCACTTAATGATATGCCTTTCATAGAGACTAGTGCGAAAAATTCTGTGAATGTCACAGAGGCATTTACAATGCTGGCAGAGCTGGTTAATAAACACGTTAAAGATAACCATGCAGAACAAAGGGCATTTGTATTGGGAGATAGCATGGATCAGCGTCGTACAGGAGAGGGAAGTGAAAAAGAAAAGTGTGGGTGCAGTAATTAGAGTCTAAATTTAAACAATTACAAGAGTGATACAGCCATGACTGTTAAGATTTATCTTTTTAAGCGTGCATTTGATTTGTAGTTTTTACTTTTTATTTCTAGCCTAATTGTATTATATAGCGTATTTTATTCTTAGGATTTTAACTTTTAGGATTTAGGATTTTAGGTTTTTAA
>Ga0126338_10004396_pt1 | contig 10001 bp, 3 predicted proteins | sample OrbCmetagenome_2_FD_92529 | JGI IMG/M metagenome (GOLD analysis project Ga0126338, IMG submission 92529) | Coral microbial communities from Petempiche,Puerto Morelos, Mexico - Orbicella C C metagenome | ecosystem: Host-associated > Invertebrates > Cnidaria > Coral | place: Petempiche,Puerto...
AAGAAAAAAAAAGAGAAAAAACAAAACGGGGGGACTTTTTTTTATTTTATATTTTTTTGTTTATTTTTCATCATTTTTTTTTTTTTTTTTCCCAAGGGCTACTCCCTTTTTCTTTTTTTTCTGATTTTTCTGGGTTTTTTTTGCGCTTGTTATTTGCTGTTCTATGTGCTTTTATATTTTTTTTCTTTTCTTTTTCATGTTTTAAACTTTTTTTGGCGTCACTTTCAAGCCTCGCGCGTTCTTCTGTACAGCGCGCGTGTCGTGACTAACTCCCTTAGATTGCCGGACACTGCCGAGTCACGCCCAGTGGTTATCCACCTAGCGTGACCGAATCTCCATTAGCTCAACGGACTATTTATTGGTGACACGCACAACATCCGCTCACTTGTGGGAAACGCAACTTTGTTTCATACACGTATATAGCCAGTAGACTACTCGTCAACTGTCTCCGACAATTTTCTAATGGACTTAAAAATCCGTTTCATGAACTTCCGTGAGATTACAGGCTTGTATAAGTTCCATGCATGCGCATGCGTGTGTGGGGGGTAATCTGGATGCATGTATGCTGCTGAAAATTGGATTCCTTCATTCAAAACCAACACCAAACTATAATATGGAACATGATCCTGACAGAAAATTTTTAGCACACGTAACATGACATCAGTAATTATCGAGAACCTTCCACCCACGACTGCAGCTGTTCTTCCGGGTTGGGCGAACGGCATTGCTAAGGTTTACATGAAACGAAACTTGGAAGTGTGGTTACTACGGACTCTAATTCACATTAAGATGGATTCAGTAAAATTGTTATCTCCTAGACCTCGAAAAGTGAACTGAATTTTGTCTTCTCGGGTCATGTTAGTGTAAATTCAACGTATCTACGAGCTACATGTAAACAAGAAACTGACTTGTGAGAGCCAACGAATGTTTCTTTTTTTTTAACAATTAGATATTCATCTAGTCCAGACACCAAACCAAAAACGAGACATCTTTACTGTTAGAAACACCCAATAAAAGATTTTAGGATTGTTAAATAACAGGCTTAAAACACGCAAATGTTCGCAAAATTTGCAGTTTTCCTCGACAGTGCATGGCGTGACTAAAACCAAGAATTTCCATCTTTGCCTTTTACAAACATTTTTTAAAATGTTTTAAAACCTTGCTTGTTTTATATGAGCTTCGACAATGCGTTCGATAATCTCTCGATGAAGTTTTGGAATTCTATTCGTTAAGGTGGTTGTTTTTCTATAGTATTTCTAACCAGGCATAATATCAAACTCTAGACAAACCACATGGTGACCCATGCAAATCAGTCTCAATGTGGTTTAATAATGGTTTTACGCCGGAAGGAAGGATTCTACGTCATTGTGGAACATAATCACGCACGCATTCAAGATGACTGTTAGGTTACTCACAGTCATTAAAATAGCAACAAGGAAACCAACTGAATGTAATTATTTTACACACGGCAAAGCTTCAACAGGTACACACTGTCTTTAGCAGTATGATGCCTAAAGAGGGCCAACATTGTTTTAGACTTGATTAAAAAATTAGTTAAATCAAAGGCGTCCCAAACTCACGATTCGAGGAATCAATCAAATATTAATGATTTACATGTATGTACACGTGTCGAGTGGGACGTGACCTCCTAAAGTATAGTTGTTGTGTTACACTTTGGGCCGTTGATAATTTGAGCGCTCTAAATGGCACTGTATGGAGTTCAATATAACGAAGGATAAAAACGCGGAACGAAATCAAATGTTACTTCTTTGAATAAAATATAGAAAATGTACTCACCATGCCTGGTTTCTGTTGTCCATTTGGCCTATTTCATCGTTTTGGGGTTTTTTTGAGGTGTTAAATTCTATCGTGAGTTTGGGACGCCTGTGGTTAAACAAGATAGGAAAAAGCTCGATCTCCTTGTCTCTATATGTACAGCGATGTAGTTCCCTTAGATTTCATATCTACAATACAAGTGCGGTGAGCACATACAATGAAGGCAACATTGCAGTTAACAGAAATTCATTTTCAACCACAGTGGCCAAGCACAAGACAAATATTTGAAAGTTTCTGCTACTGTACAAACTCTTGTTCCGTTCAAATTTTCTTTTTCTACTTTTCGATTTCAGTCCAACACACTAAACCTTAAAAAAACATTCGACAGGAATGCAAATCTCCCAGTCTCGATCTCAGTTTCCTTGTGTTTTCCTGGCCTGTGTACAGCCGGCTGTACATAGGCAACGTTTTCCTTAACCTTAAAAAAATATTCCTTGGCTTTTCTCTCCACTTAATCGACAATGACCTCTCAACACCATATCAAATGCAAAATTCAGGCAAACATCACATGCACATTTTTAAAGAAAGTGATCATTTTAGGTGAAAAATGTTCTTAATCTTGAAAGAAAAAAATCTGAGTTTTCCTGGCTGTGGAAACGAACGCACTTACAAACATTACAAACGCAAACACCATGACAGGGCAGACAATTAAAATGTGTAATTAATATAACAAATCAAAGAAACTGAAAACCTTATATGTAATATACATGTAACACTAGGGAGAATTTCGAAGTTAACCTTTGGTTGAAATAATTCCCCTGGCCTTTTAGAGGAATAATCCACTGAACAAAGGACTGCATGATGATGATAAACAACTTACTTTCCTGACCACTCACACCCACGTTGACAATTAATTTTGTTTTATTGACGACTTTTATCTCCCACAACTTTCTTTGAGCTTATGCAAACAAAATGAAACAACAACCACAACCTGACAGTTGCCAGAACATGTGAGGAGTAGAACTACATGTTTATACAAATGATAAACAAAGTTCTATCTTGTGAAATTCACAATGTAAATTGTAATGTACAATAGTTAAGAATACTCTGGAAAATCACTGTCTGAGTAGTTGTGGTTTAACATAATTTATTCCAAGAACTTTAAAAAAGATTTTTTACTCGAGTTCATAGATAGAGCATGGACTACATGTATATGTAGCTGTCTACAATACCTGCATTTTCCAAATGCCACTTGGAATTCTCCGTTGGAAGTCGTCCTGCAAAAGTACATTTAAAATAAATCAATAGATCAATGAATCAATCTGTCCGTCTGTCCATCTGTCCATCTGTCTGTCTGTTTGTTTGTCCATCAGTCTGTCTGTCCATCTGTCTCTCTGTCCATTTCAACATGGCATTTTTAAGCCGTCATGAGCTCAGATAACTTCACAGGTCGTCTAGCTGATCCACAAAGAGACAAATATAGAACTCAACAGTGCATGAAATATTCTAACTTATTCTTACTTCACATGTTGAAAATAGAACAAGTCGTCCCCGTTTAGACTTGTACCTCTTGTTGTTCTACTATATTTTCATGGCCAGTGAGGCCATGGGTTAAAACCTCCTGCGTGTACTACAGTACTCGCAACAGAGAAAATCCCAGGAGTAGCCTATAATTATTATGCCTCAACCAAGCAATGCATCATTTTAAGGTCAAGCTTTCCTTTGATCTCAAAATCCGAAGATGTAGTTGCACATCAAAGAATAAGTCACAAGACCTACCGGAATACAACAGTCAGCTCCAGCTCTCTGAAGTGATTCCTGTTTTACAGGAATCCAAGGTAACATCATGGGTGAAACTCTATGTTAGGATTTCTTGAATTGTTTATAGTCGTTTATAATGACAATATTATCTGAGATTACTTACATCACAAGCTGGTACTTTGGAAAAGAAGCAGCTTGTGCATAAAGTGTATACATGCACATGTACATGTAGCTGAAAGCTCAGAGGGTAAGATACTGCAGCAAAATGTTTCTTTTTTTGTGTGTGTGACGTGTACATGTAGTGTTGTAAATTGACAGAGTGATTTAGATTGACCATGGAAACCTGCCAAATATTGAAGCCTCTTTCAAAGCATTACAAAATTATTTAGTACATAGCATTTTCAGTTGGATGTCTGATCTCGTAACACAGTTCGATGGTTGTAAGATGGATGAACTTTCTACTTGTTTTAATTTTCCTGTTCAAATCAAAAAATTATGAAGAATTAATGTCCACTTTGATGGAACATCATTCATTTGTGTATGATTGTATGGACATAAATGTCTATTTTGCCTACAGTATAGATTAGAAATTCAACCTAATGCTTTCTGTTAATTTAGTTCCACTGACTTAAGTTGTTTTCCATGTCCAGCAGTCTCCCAAAAATTTGAAGTATATATAGAGTTCTCAATGATGATTTGCAGTAGGTGACACTGTGCTTGGTCACAATTTCCCAACCCAAAAAGAGAGAATCAAATCAGTTATCTGATCACTGTGAAACATTTTTTTAATGCAAAAAGCATCATTTCACCAGAAATTTAAGTGCACGTAACTAAACACCACAACCACTGTAAATCATGAAATGTTATTTACTACAATTAGAACTTTGGGCATTTTTAAGTGAATATATGTCGACGTACAATGTACGCGACTGTACATTTTGTGCACGTCAGGTATTGTTACATATTTGTCGTAAAAACTGTTGACCATAAATAAGCCGAGTCAGAGAGTAGTTGACATGCTCTCACAATTTTATCACAATTATTGTTTCTGCAAAATTTGCACTTTTTAGTGAAGTATTACATGTAAAATAATGCATGTAATTGATGTATATACATGTAGATTTAGCCAAGCCTACAGTGTAATTTAAGCAAAGCTCTCATAAACTACTAACATTTTAATACGCAACACAATAACCTTTAAATGAATTCACCGGCAGTAAGTATTTCATCAAACCAAATGAATTGAACAAACAAAACAAGGAAATCTCCAGAAACAAAATACACAAATCGTTCAGTGTCATTTAGCAACTGTTGTTTGCTCTTAAAGCCTAAAATTCTTCATGAAAAATCACCGAATGAAAGAAACAATAAAGAAAATTTGTTTAATATTGATTACCATTCAAGATAAAGCCAATAAATGAATTGAGAAGCCGGAAAACATGCAGAATTTCTTGCTTAAGCATAATTTGAATTACCAATAACCTTAGCCAATAACCTTTAAAGAAATTCACCAATAAACATTTCACCAAACCAAAGGAATTGACAATACAAAACGAAGAAATCTCCATAAACAATGTGCAAAGAAATGTATTGAGAAGGGATTAATAAGTGCTTTTCACGCATTCTTGCAACTTGTGAGAGTCTTAAGCAAATCCAACCCGGTGTAACAAAATAAGAAATTTTAGCAGTCTACAAAACAAATGCCCCCGCTAACACACCAAAAAAGAAAACTATAAAATTCAGCTTGGTAGTATTTACAAATACAGTAAAATTATTGTTCGCCATGAAGTTATCGGCAAAAAGTCCAACAAGGGACACAACACTATTTGTTTACAACTGCAATTTACAATTACAACTTCAACAAATCAACTCAAACTTGTGTTATTTACTCCTTCTGAAGCTATTAACAGTGTATCTCACCGAAGTAACAATGATGACCATTATATGAAGTCAAAAGCTCTAGAAAACATGATAGCAGTTTCTACAACAAATTGTTGCTCAACGCAATTTGCGTCAGTCTGCATGAATTGTCCGGGCAGAAACTTCCAACAAATTTGTAAAGACTGTAATGAGCTAATCTTTTGGATAAGATCATCAAATCAACCATTTTTTTCGCGGTGTTTCCCGTTTTCTAATTTTACCAAACATACGAAACACATTACTTTGATTTCTCTTGTTATTTACCTGATGAATCATGTGACTTTTCTTGCACTGCCACCCATTTTGCACATGAATCAGGGGAGAATTTAAATTTTTTCAGGTTTATCCTGCTGCTTTCAATTGGTACATGTATATATGACTTAAACATTTTTTCCCCTCAGTGTCCGTGGATAGTGACCACCGATAGCCATCTCCACTTCAGGAATAATTGTTTAAATTTATTATTGTTAAAATTATTTGCGCTGAAGCGTAATTTGAAAATTATTCTTGCCGACAACTTGGCAGTCAACTTTTGGGCTTGTCATATAGCTTTACCAGTTGTTTAAAAAATGGAATCCAGCTTCAAAACATTACTGTACATTACCATTCTGTTTTCCTAACTTAGTCCTGAGAGCTGCAATAAATTGGCAATCTGTATTCAAAACACAGTACTGTTGAAAGGGTATTGATGGTCAAGTCTTTTGGCTATCAAAAGAAAGAAAAATTCTCCAGGTATCCTTCACTAGACAAGGTTTTTATGACTCTCTACTCCCTGATGTTCCTCATCGGTGCCTCTTGAACACTGTTTGGTGTTTCATTTTTATTATTATTATTATTTGTTGGCCAAAAAGGGTAATATAAACGAAAACTGGACCTTGAAAAATTTGCGCACATGCAAAGCAAGTGGTGTACGTACATGTACGGACATCGTACAGACAATCACATGACAACCAAATTTTCTCAGCTCGATGGGTTACGAATTTCAAAAGGCTTGCACGCCTTCAGCACGCAGGAGCTCTGCTATTAACAAAGTTTGTACATGTACCTTTTGAACATTTTGTGTCTTGAAAAGTCTCAAGAGTAGCTAGAGTGTCCAAGGCAACTACACAAAGAGCTGCTGCTTACAGAGAACCTTGCATGTGTTATTACTTGTATCACTAAAGTTTCTTTTTCTTTTTTTTTGTTAACAATTGACTTGGCTATTGTTTTGCATATAATATTATCACAAAAGAAAACAAATGGCATACATGTTTATAAGACACCGGGCCTTTAAGCTGTGGGTAACATGCTTAAAACCCAATAAAGCATTCAGACACATCTCCTTTGCTTTAATTTTACATTTTCAAAATGTGAGTGCTAGAGGTTCACTTATTGTACAAGTTTCTGAGCTGTACAGTACATGTCAGTGCAATGAAACATGGTGAAATTCTACCTTCAAGACGGCAGCTAAAAAATTACACTAATGGTTGGGATCAAGGGGTAAATAATGTTAATGGTAAAATTTTGACTTTTTAAATCGTGAGACTGATATTTCAATTGAAAGTATTTTAAATGTGAGCATAAGATGTCCAGATTGTAAGGGGTACAGAGACATCATTTATAAAGACAAACAAACAAATCAGGACTTTGAGACTTCCTTAGCCTAGCAAAAAATTGAGACTCCCAGAAAGCTTTGTGAAAAAAATAGAAACTGCAAGATGCACATAACCACTAAAAAAATAGGACTGCAATTTGTCCAAAATTTTGGGACACCCAAGGTTTTTAAAGACTATTTGCCACCCCTGCATCAGGCTGGCACTCATCATAGTGTTTGTAAAATATATAAGCAATCTCCAGTTTACAAACACTACGACATGTGTTTTAAGGTCATTTAAGTTTGTTTGTATCTGTAAACTAATTCCACTGTATCTGTAATTGTGAAGCCTGGAACGAGTTCACAAACACACAGGAGAATGGGCTGAACAAAATGGCAGAGAAGAAAAAGCACAAATTTTGAGGCTTCCAGAGGCTTTCTGGTCTTTCATATACTGTATGGTCATACCGCTGTAGCAAAGGAAATGGCAATGTGTAATGATATAAATTGCACCCATGCTTGAACCCAAGTCTGTTACATTTGCACAATGTAACATTTGAAATTTTGCCAAAACGAGTAATCTATTAGACAACCTGTCACTGAAGTATTTATTTATTATTTTTATTCCATTTTGGAGGTGGTCTGTAGAGGGAGTCCATAGGGGTAGTCCGCAGTCCACTCTCAGGCACCTTCCCTACACTCACCTATTGGTTGTGAGAGGCAATGAAACAATAAAGCATCTTGCCCAAGAACACAATACAAAGTCCTTCTAAAAGCTAAATTACATGCAAATTGTAATGAGCCCGCCATTTGTTCATGCAAGGCTGTGGTCGTACAAAATATATTGCAAAACATAGAAATGCACGAGGGTGTCCAGTAGTTTGGATACAAAGTCGTTTTGATACAAGTCGTTTCGATACAAATCAAACTCGATTCGATACACATCGGCATGCAAAGTCGTTTTGATACAACAACCTGCACAAGTTACGCAGATTTGTGTCACTGAAGACCCGAATTACCAGTGCCTATATAAATTCTAGTACTTCAATCAGCCTGCTGTATTACTGAACCTCTGCTCGAGTAAATGTACAGTATGTCTATGAAATCCTTCAAGTGTCTGACACATGTAAGCTCAAAATGAGTGTTTGCATGGCTTCAATGTGCTCACCTGTAACTGTAAACATTTTGAAATCAGTCAGCAGACTTCTCAGCTAGCCACTTATCAGGCGTTGATCGCAAGTTATGATGGAATTGACTAGTTGAAAAGGCTTCCAATTGGAACCTCATTGCACATGTAACAAAGTCGCCATCTTGGAATAAGCGCTCGTTGAAGCCTGGAAACTACAAACTGTACTGTACCCCAGGTTCCCGACGTTAATCCAAAAATTGTATTGAACCAAAACTGCCGGAAATTTGGGGAGCAACGGAGCGAATGGTATGGCAATTTCTCAGGGGATTCGCGAACTAATGAATTTCCGAAACCATGCAACCGAAAATTCCGGAGATTCTGGGAGAAAATTGTGAATGGAACGGTGATTTCAGCGGAGAAAATCTCAAAGGTTTAGCTAATCAGTCGCTGGTTTCTAGGCCAATGACGACAAATTGGAAAAGCCCCATTTCTTACTAAAATATACGATTAAATTTAGAAAGCAATGTGTTTATTTCCCTTGAAACGCCTTTAGCCACAAAGTGTGATTCCTAAATCGAAAGAAATCATCTTTATCACCTAAATATTCTAAGCGCGACTAATCTCGTTACTCGATCTTTTCCGTCGAACGCTTGAAACCACCCTTAAAATTAAAATGCGACATAAAGACAAAGTATTAATTCCTAATTGTCGTCACAACTCACCAACGGATAAAAAATTAATTTGCGTGGGCGCGGTCAAGTACTAAGGCCTTATACATGTAGGCAAGGCGAAAGATGAAGTTGTTAGCGTGTATTATGGTGATTACTTTCCATCAGACGATATGCAAAACTTGAGGTCAGTTGTTTTTATTGTCTCTTGTTACAGGCTCCCAGTTTGGCCCGTAAAATGGAGATGAAAATAAAAAGATTGGGGACTGCTCTTTCTCATACCGCTTTTCTCTCAATGCTGTTCGGCTTTATAAAGCCTGATTCTTGTACACAACCCAGTCAGTACTGATCGTTCAATCGAGATTTCATCATTGTTTATTTTATTTCATCCCATACTTTAGCAGATTACAAGTTTAAGTATTTTTCCTTCACGGTTTTTGGTCTTGTTTTATAGGAGGCGTTGACATGTTTTGTTTCATTTGCCGTGGTTTCCCTCTAAGGACCTGCAGAAAACCAATGAAAATAAAAAACACCCAAGGGTTTAAAGTTGATCGAGTCACGCAAAAACGTAAATAAGTAGGTATAAAATATTGTTTTGACTATCAGAAGTAAAGCCTATTGAATTGGCAATGACTTCTGGACTACTGACAGACTCAATACATTCAATACTTGTCAGTCAATACTGATTCAATACTGACTGCAATAGTTGTGCAATGATGCAATACCGTGACTCAGACATCATTCTCTGTATGGCTGGCTTCTGGCTATCCAATCTATTCAAACCTAAATAATTTTGTTTTTAGCCATAGATAATTAGCAAAGGGAGTAAAAGACTGTGCTTTATTCTTCTTTGCGACTTGACCCGGCTACCGTCACCATTTTGGACACGAAATTCTAAAAACGTGCATCAGAAATCCTTTTGCCAATACCGGCAATTATAAGTAGGTCAGAGTTCTTATATTTGTTAACTGAAACTATTTTAGGGTATCAAAGTCAAGAAAATTGTAAAGCATTAAAAGTAAACATTCCATTTTAGGCATTAAAAAACGACTTAGGGACCGTTCATTTTTTATGAGGGAGGGGGGGCTGGTGGGATTTGGGAAGCACCATTTAAAAATCGCGTGACCCCCCCTCAGCTTACCAATTTTTTCACATGGCCCCCCCTTATAGCGGT
>Ga0126338_10004398_pt1 | contig 10000 bp, 4 predicted proteins | sample OrbCmetagenome_2_FD_92529 | JGI IMG/M metagenome (GOLD analysis project Ga0126338, IMG submission 92529) | Coral microbial communities from Petempiche,Puerto Morelos, Mexico - Orbicella C C metagenome | ecosystem: Host-associated > Invertebrates > Cnidaria > Coral | place: Petempiche,Puerto...
GCGAAATAAATTTCTAGTACATCTGTACATTACGATTTAATGTACAACTGTTCGCTATGCCGAAAAAAAAAAAAACTGAAAACATACGTATCTTGTTAGTTCTCGATAAAGCACATTTCAGGCAGGTGTCTATGCGATGTAACGAAATGACGCCTGAAGGTGAATTTATTTTGACATTCGAAGGCAATAGACTTTCTCGAATAATTGAAGTCCGCCTCCGGTGGCAAGATAATAACAAAAACATGAAGCGTCTAGATGTAAAGGAGTCATGCGAACGAAGTTTGAAATTTAGATCTTTACAATTGGAGGTGTTGTCTCAAAGTTTGAAGGCGACGCTGACTCAGAAACAAAGGGTGGGGGAAGGAAAACTCCCGCACAATGTTCAATAGATATTGATACGCGCTGAGTCACTGGGTATTTTTAATTGTGGAGAAGAAAAGAAGAAAATTAAAGCTGCCTACCTGGCGTAATGATCAACTCAGTGAACTCCAGGTTTGACCTAGCGCACGGATGGCTCTAGGCAATGCAGTTTGACCTGCCGTTCGAATTGAGATGAAAACTGATAATTCAGCATTTTACTGGTGAATCATACTTATATATAAAAGGCCCCTTTGTTTGAAAAGCTTACTTTTGGAACAAGCTAGGAATTCACGAATGTTGAAAAAAGCTTGCTTAGAATCTGTATTTGTATTGTTCACTGGAAAACCCATTTTTGGGAGTGTGCAGTAAAGTTTCATTCATTCATTCATCTTTGAGTGTTGTTGACTTCCGTTCAAAGATTCAAGCTATGTATTACGTATAGTTAGATCATTGTACGTCAACAGAACTTTCAGTTTGAATTCAAAATGTAAAATGCGAGCGAAATAGACATCCAGATACACTAATAAAAAACATGTCGTAAATATCCGTTTGAATTGTTTGTTGCGAAGTGTAAAATTAAAGTGAAACCCTACCTTTATTTTTAAGACATCTTGATGCTGGAAACGTTATAATCTTCCATCAGCAATGCGTCCTCTTTGTGCGTGACTGTCAAGATGTCATTCTTTTTCAGTTCGGCTCGAGGAATATCTTTGTGACCAGATGTTGATTGCATGTGTGCATGTACTTACTTAGTAACCGAGGTGAGGACAGCTAGACTGAAACAAAATGCTTTTTAATTTTTTTTTATCTCGACATTTCGACCGATGCCCTCAATTCGTCCTGTTGTGGCTCACTTAACGAAAAAAAAAAAGAAAAAAACGTAAAAGCGGGTCGAAGGCAAAGGCAGTGCTACTTATCTTAGAATGAATTAGCGGTGATAAATAGACTTTAAATTAACACACCAAGTTGCAAAAATGTCATTTGAAATATCTACGAGCGACACAAAGTCTGTGTCCAAGTTGCTTTCTCCTAGGCTATTTTCTGACCTCATGGCACATAAATGTAGCTAAATGAAAGTTCCAGGTTGTGTTTATTGAAAACTTGATTGTCTGTGACAGGAAAGGAAAATATTCAGGTCTTCGAAGCTAAAACCATTTAATGTGCAATCTCGCCTCATGAGATGACAAAGTTATTTAAGTATTTATTAGTCTATAAACTTAGCTTTTTGCTATCGTGATGTGGTATTTTTGTCTCGTTTTTCACCGCTTCAAACTAGACGCAAAAGGTCAAGTTGTCGCTTTTGACTGTCCTCCAGAGAATTCGGCAAAGGAAATAACACCCATCGAGAAGTTAACTTCCTCAGGTTTCATTTACTGGTATTTTGTATTTTCGCAGGAACATATGAAACGTTTTGTTCGATTGTTCCTCTAATTTCGGGCGAGACAAGCTATGCCTTTCTGTCAAGAAGATACTGGAATCAATCGATTGGATCAAAATATCGAACTGATAACTCAGTTAATTAATTGTGTTTTTGATCATTCATCGAATAAGACTTAACGGAGGATGAAAGGTGGGTCAATGGATAGCGACTGACAAAATAAAACTTTTAAAATATTTTGTTATTAAAACATTACGAGGTTGTCGTTCATGATAGGGAACAACGTAGACCTGCATTATTTCTCCTACTTTTTTTAAATTTTTCATGTGATTTCGTCAATTCTCCATCTAATTCTAATTCAATTAACTCAAAGATTGTGCGGTAATCTGTAAATCTTGACCATCTTGTTCTCTTGTTTTTGGTCTATAATTAGAATTCTGATCACCTCCTTGGTTGTTTTCGGAGTTGCTTGCAATTTGATGTTCAGCCGATCCTTTGATTGAAAGACACTACGTCTCAAATCTCATGATTCTCACGGCTTTACTCTAAAAAATTCCCTTGCATCTCTGAAATGTCAAAACATACTTTTGTGTGGCGTTTTCAGCGTTTTAGTCAGAATCAAGCGTAATCCTGAGAGGCTTAGATTATTAACAGGTCAAACAAGGACGGTGTTCTCTTACTCCAGAGATTTCTCCGAGGTCACGAGTCGAGTAGGCAATATTATCATTAAGATATTAACTTTTCATCATTTTCTTTCTAATTCAGTTTGCTTCTTCTGCTTCCTTGTGATGCTATGGAAAAAGAACTACTGTGTGCGAGTTATATATACCGCCCGGAATACCAGAACCTCAAATTTCACAGTTGTTTTCAGGGTGTTTTATGATGTCTCTCGTGTAATATTAATCCATCATTTTATTTTCCATTCCTCATAAACGTTGTTTCGCTGTTAAATAACAAACCAAGCGCAATAAAATATTTTCCTTTGTTAATTGGGAGCAAAACCATAAAACGGAGATCCAAATTTGCAAATCAACAGCGAAAGCGATCTCGTTATAGTCTTGACCTCGCGGCTTTCATTACTACAGTACAGAAATTGTATGATACTATGCGGTCCGTTTTTCCCAACCTTCGTTCCTATAAAACTCCTTAACTTTTGAACGAAATTCCAGCCGGATATGGTCCAATGTTATTAAAGAAGGCAAAATGTTTTGTTGAGACGATGTATAAGGTGGCAGTCGGCTCGGCTCCGGTAGATATGTGGCCGGGTCGTGGTATGAAATTGACAGATAATTATTTAACTCGTCCAACAAGATGGCAGATGCAAAGCCGATGAGCGCAGTTGACAAGCATGTCGATTAGATTTTCGACTTCAAAAAGGAATGAAATTCAACAGTTTCGTTTGGTTGCTAACAGACCAGTAATGATTAAAACAACATCGAAATTGGATAAACGAGTCATACACGGATCAGTCCGTAAATACAAAGAAATGTAGGTACTCACAAAAGCAGTCTTCTGAACCCTCTGGGCTTGGCGAGGTGACGACTTAGAAGGTCGGACTCCACGTATAGTGTACCCTCTGTTGTAAAAAAGCAAAAAGATTAAGAGATGTCAAATTCTCGAGGCGAGACTTTGAGCGGAGCCCCTGCCGGTCAACTTTGTTTCTTGAATATACAAAAATAATCATGTAACTCAAGGAGCTATGTGAAAATATGAGTAATATGAGTAATATGACTAAGTTTATGATGTCCATGAATGGTTGGGCGTGTTTTTCCACTGCAGACAATGACCGCAGCAATGTCATTGATAAAAATAAAAATAATAAATCAACATAAACCTGCCGAAATAAAAAAGCTTGACCCGCTGTTTTAAGAGACTTGTTGTAAAATAAGTCCAAGACCTTGCCACGTCGATATGTTTGTTATTCGTTACTCCAGCATGACCTCCTCACTTGAAAATACTTCAACTGTTCGCTCTATTAATGGCTATTGAAAAGCTTTCAGCTCATCCAGAAGTAATCTAAGTGAAACCAAATCTGTCTGTTGTTAAACCTCAGATATTTCTTTCGGGTATTTGGTGGCCACTGTCCTTAAAAGCCCTTCGGGAGAAGTTCAACAACTGAATGTGTAACGCTGCAGGCAATAGTGCTATATAATTTAAAGTAATATAATCGCAATATGCTGTTTGTGATACACAATGTTATCTTGATTCGACAGAATTGCCACCTTCTACAAGAATTTTACTGAGCCAAAGCCTTTTATCGTCCTATCAGTTACCTAGAGAGCCGATTTAACATGTGTAAAAGCAATTTAAAACGCTTGTCATGAACTAGCCTTACATAATATATTTTTAATCTTAATAACGAATGAAATTTACTATTTTGAGAAGAATTGCTAGCTCTGGCTGCGCAGTGAATAATATTTTTGTTGAACACTTTTTAGCTCTTTTTCCAGTGTTTTCCTCAGTTTTTAGTTTTTAACGACATTTTGTGAAGCGCATTTGTAAATTTAAATAAAATTTGGGCTGTATAAATTTCAGCTATTATGGGAATCCCAAATGTTACTTAGAATTAAAAGTTTCTTTTGGTCGTGAGCATTTTCCTGCTGATGTTGTCCTTGTCGTTTTATTTATGTTTGTTTATTTTATATTTCACTTGAATTTTCCTTCACAACGAAAAGTAGCATTACATAATTTTTTGTAATTTTGTTGTATCGTATTGTAACTTTTATCGCATTTTATTGTAATTTTAGCTAATTCAATACCAAAAAGCCCCACGGCATTGAGAGTGTTAAAATAATTTGTATGCTCGTGCCTTTTTCCTAAACTAGTGCGTAGCACCTAAATTGCGCTGAAATGGTATAAAATATGCTTACCGTACGTTTGGCATTACTTATCATGTTTGATATCTGAAAAAGATGGGCCCACCTCTCGACTGATTAGATATTCCCGCAGAAACTTCAAAGGATCGTCTGGGTTCTAGATGATTTTAAAATAGGTGAACAAAACAAAGATTGCAACAAAACGGGTTTAAGAATTCAGCGTCTGGAAGCTTTAAAAATGTCCATATATTATTACTCCTTTCAGGAAACAAATAAGTGGACGATCGAGTAGAAACCTTGTTGCAGCATTTCAGTGTTTGAAGGGGAAGCGATTCACTTACGTTTCTACAGTGTTTTTTAGAGTTACTAAATAAACCGGGATGATGTAACTCATTAAGCACTTTAAACTTTTGTTGCTTAGAAACTTCAAAGAATGGTTTACTATCACTGAAAGCCATATAGGCACACCAACCTTCAGCTTTCGATGTATAAGTAATTAAAACTTTTAAATGCGCAGTGCTTAGAACGATCTCACAATTAGCGCATTTCTTCATATCCGCGACGCTGTCATGTAATGCTCCAATTCCAAAATGACTACAAGGAAAGACAGCAAAAAAATCTTTTGGCTTTACCTGTAAGACAGTTCTTGATAAATAATTGGAATACATTATGAACATTGCATGTTATGATGATTAACAACTACGAGGTTGGGCATAGATTTCAGTACATCGAAAAGTGGCACTGCACATCGGCAAAATAAATCATTTATGAATCGAACAAATAAATCATTCGCATCATCGAGACAGTTGAAAATCGCGCGGGCCTCGGGTAGCGAATTCTTTCGAAAGTTCTTTGAGTTCACTTTCTCTTTTGTTGTTGTTGTTGTTGTTGTTGTTGTTATTGTTATTGTTGTAGTATGTAACCTCCAATTCCTGTAAAAAAAACCTAGTTTAAATCATTTAGTTGAGGTTTTTTTTTATAATAGGAACATTTCTTACTCTTCTTAAGAAGATGTTCCAAAATGCTATAAATTCTCCGATTGACGTCAACGGTTTTAATGGCCATGCCAATTTTGAGATGTTGTAAAAGTCATCATTACCTACGGGCAGTATAAGATTCATTCCGCTGAATATAATGTAATCAATTGTTTTACACAGCATCAACACAGCTTTTCCAAAACAGTCGTTTGAAAATAATTGGTTTTCAATGTTCACACAGGAGGTGAACATGAAGCGAAATACGATTGTGGTTCTACGAGAAACACCGTGATATAAAATAATTTTCGTTAATGACAGTTTCAAATAATATTAGTCGTTGTTTGAAATATTGCAGATACAAATCGAAGGCATCTGAGCAAAAAAACCTTTACCGTACTCTTTAATTTGAAAGAAGGCCATATGTTAAGTTCGTTTTCAGTGTGCCATATATTTGTCGTAGATCGAGATTTTGCAAATTTTGATCAATGAAAGAAACCTTGAAATGATAAGTTGCAGTAAATTCCCAAATGTTGTAACTAAGGCAAGTTTACATGAAAGCAAAGATTTCTTCACCTATACGAAATGTTGTTCTGAATGGCAGCACCAAGGATTCGCTTTCCTTTTCGAGCTATAATACAGTGTAAATACAAGTGCCCACCGCGATGAAAAACACATTTTTTATATACATACACATTTTTTATATATATTTTCCGGCGAAAATAACCAAATAAGTATTACACCAAAAGTTAAAGCGAAAGTCTGAAGAAAAGTCTGATTAGATGATCGCTAACGTTGTACTTAAATTGTCCGGCTCTGCTCCTAAGCTGAAAAGAAAGGCCGATGTTTTTGCTTGTAACTTTACAAAATATCGTTGATAATACTGCAAAGGAATCGCTCTGGCTATTTTTCGAACTCGTTCAGACTAAAACTGGCATAAGCTTAAGTGTTAACTACAACCAAAAGTACACCTCTATGCTTTCATCATATTTTGAAACTAACATACCTAAATAGCTATTGGACGAATTATTTTAACTGCAAATTCACATTCCAACTGCTCGTGAAAACTCTAAAGTGGTACTGAATTAAACTCAGATGCCGAAACGAATACAATTAGTTTTATCCGCGCTTAAAGAGAATAAAAATAGAGACCAATATATGATGTACCTCTTTACATGTAAAAAGGGAATGCTCTAAAATATTATTTTCGTGAAATTAACCAGACTGTCGCAAAACATGCGAAATACGTAGAATTGAGATGAATTTTAACAAATGTAGTTAGATTCGAGAAATCCCTCGGAAATCAGAAAAATACTTAGAGCTTAGCTTTCAAACAATCAAGTCGACTTCAGTGTTAACGAGATAAAAACGGTGATTTCGAAATTAGCAAGGAAGAAAGGAGATTCTCACCTGAATAGAGGACCGTTGAAGTTTAGGAAAACACAGTGCCTTTTCGTGTTAATATCATGAAAAGCTCCAGAAATAAAGTTATTCAGTTATTCAGAAGCAATTAGTTTATTTCAATTCAAATAATATCAGTGAATATTTTATGTCGGGATAAACGAGCTTAAGATGTCACTCAAACTAGTCTTCCTGAGCTAAATATTTGCTAAGAATCTCTCATTATTAAGGAACAAAATTTGTTCCCATTATGTAATTCCAAAACAAGTTGGAACAGTTTGAAAGCCGGTTTGAAGGCGAACAATTTCAGAGTGCGAGAGAAGAGTTTTAAATTAAAAATTGAACTTTTGATCGTTCAAACAGATTTAAATTTGAGACAAAATATGTTGTTTATTTTCATAACTTGCGGTTTGTAATCAGAGACGGGTTGAATTTATTTTAAAGTGCGCAGATTCGATATATTACCAGTAACACTTGAAATCCTGGTCATTGAAGGACAAACAAAAACTCTAATTTCATTCAGGGGTGGATTGGTGATAAGCCTGTAGCCCTTTACACCTCAAACTCAGTGAAAGGTGCTAAGTACTCTTCACGCTAGTCTACTGTATGCCGTAATCAAGAAAATCCTAAGATGTGAAGGTATCCCATTCAGCTCTATCTGATTCAAATAAAAAAATTGCGAGTGACTTGTTTTTGTTGAAAATCTAACACCATTGGAAGCGTTAAGCCAGTTGACGGCGGATTTGCATGCAAAAAACTGATAAGACTACGATCGTGCCCGAATCAAAGCCCTCGCCTCACGTTAGCACGGACAGTTTCGATTTTTCTGGAAATTTTTTTCATCCTTTCTTCTGAGTTACCGAACTCTAAACATTTCAAAAGGTTTTTTTGCTTTTTGTTTTTCAATACGATCTTGAAATATAAAGAAGATATATTTTATCGTAGACAAGTTAACTTTAATGTGTCAAAAAAGCAGTAGTTTGCGGCCAAGCCTTAAACCAAAACGTAAAACACAAACAGTACTTTCTCTCCATTTTCAGATTCTCTTGAAGTGTATTTTCTGCCATGCTAGAATTTGCCCACCGGTAATACGAGCAATTTGGGTTATTAAGTATTTTCGCACCTTTCAAATCAGGGTGCGCGTTTGAACAACAGTTCCATTGACAATAGATTCGCCTGTGGTTCACGACTGAAAGCACTAGCGATTTAATTACAGTTCATGGGATTTGTTTTCATTGCAGTCAGCTTGTCATCGTTCGATTTTTTTTTAAGAGTTATAGATTTTATCGAGTCCTGAGCGATAAAACTAGGAACAATGGAAAATGCAAGTCCTGTTATAAATAAGTATTCACTAGAAATGTTCGCCTAATGAGGACGGCCGATTTTTTTTCAACTAAAACTTTTCCTAATTTGTGGCTAATCCATTATTTTTAGACCATAGACCTAGATTACTTTTTGTTTACCAAAAAATCTACATTAATTATACATAGAAAGGGCTACTCCAGGTGTCCGTCTTGAAAATGTTTTCCTCAGCCCTCATAAGCATAATGTCGATTGACGAAATTTCATTCAATTTATTTTAGAAGTGCTTTAGATGTCCAAATTCAGTTGTCTGGGCATGTACCCTTCCTGCTATCGCAATTTTACTTGACTGTAACGTAAAAACACAAGTCATCATTCAAAACAATATTTAAAAACCTTGTTTCTTATTTGCCTTTTATAATTATAATTTTGCGACGAAAATTAAGCTTTCTTTGCGCGCAGTTTTCTTGCAGTAATCAAGAAAAGGCGTTCAAAATTTATTGGATAGAAATAAATTTGGTGTCGGTTTAGGTCGTTTGTTCGTATTATGACTGTTTCTCTTGTTTAAGACTTCCAAATGCAATCAAATTTTACGGAAATAGATAGTTTCGTATCATTAACAATATTTTAAAGGAAAACTTCAAAATTTGTTCATTGAACTCAAGGCTTCGCAGCTTAATTAAAGTCAAACATCACAAAAATTGCTACTGGAGAAATTCTATTTGCCGGAAATAGAACTTTGAAATAAGACATAATGTCGTTCACTTAATTCTACAGTCGTGCTGGTTTTTACTTTGGAATCGCACCGCGTAGAGCGGTGAGAAAGGATTTAAAGTTTGGTGTCACAGGTATTAAGTAATAATTATATGCTACATCGATAAACGGCACATGAAAGAAATTTGACTTAAGAAAATTCCCCACAAAATTGGAAACTTTAACTTGCCTTTATAGGTAAAGTTCGTACAATTCGAATCGGACTCACTGTTTTTGTATGTCTTTTACATGTTTGGGCCTCGTTTCGTTTATAGTAATTAACGTTGTCACCGAGGAACATGATGTTCACTCAAATGTAAGGCAAAATACGGACATCTACACCGTACGAGACAATTTTGTTCACTTACCAATGCAAGTTCCTTGGGCATATAAAAGGCAAGTTTCCTTTCCGACTCGTTTTAAACAATCAAAGTGTAAGCCATTCGTATATTTGTAGACTTTTCAGGGAAAAGTAATTCAGCAAAACTACACAGGACAACTCAAAACATCAAATCCAACAGCGTGGCGAGCATGGGACTGAAGCTGATGGCATTTTCTGCTGTTACAGTATTGGCTCACACGACGATCACCACAGGGAAATATGAAACAACGGTAAACAATCGGATCAGATTTGCATATACAGTCACTGCAAGTAATAAACCTAATTGAATCGCAGCTATGTCTGTAGGGCACTTTACTTGGGTTCTTAATGTCTGAAAATCAAACACTAAACGAGCTTTGCAGTTAATGTTCTGACAACCTTGCTTATCAGTTTAAAACTGAGTCAAAAGAATTAATAGCTTGACAGTCATGAAATATGAATCTTTATAACCTATCCATCTACAAGCGATATAAATAAGTCGAACTAAGGCATATTTCCGGTGAAGTTTAGAAACTGTAATATCAGTTTTCTTTTATTTAATATCACTGCGATTAGTGATTAGCCTCCAGCAAATCTGACAAAAATAAAATTATTTACTTTTGCAGAGAACACATTTGCAGAGAACACATTTGCA
>Ga0126338_10004399_pt1 | contig 9998 bp, 9 predicted proteins | sample OrbCmetagenome_2_FD_92529 | JGI IMG/M metagenome (GOLD analysis project Ga0126338, IMG submission 92529) | Coral microbial communities from Petempiche,Puerto Morelos, Mexico - Orbicella C C metagenome | ecosystem: Host-associated > Invertebrates > Cnidaria > Coral | place: Petempiche,Puerto...
CGCGCGCGAAAAAGTGGAAGGGATATGCGGACCTTGATTAAGGCAAAAAAAAAACTTTCCTTAGCAAAGACCAAGAATCTTACCTTCAACTGTTAGTCTCGCGAAGCGACTTTTTCGAACAATTCTCCCTTTCTTCGACCCCCGTCTTGTTGAAGCAATGCATCTGTATATTCCATTATCATCCAATTCTGTTTTTGATATTCTCAAGGAACCGTCATCTCTTATTGTAATTCTCGGCTCCTTGTCAGTCTGGATAGTGTTATTATTGTGCTTCCATTCGTAAGTTATCTTTTTATTCGATTGCGCTGAACACTTTAATGTCACAGGGATACCAGCTTGGACTGTTTGCGAAGATGGTTGCGTAATCAATGCTAAAAATGATTGTGATTCCGTGAGGGAAGACACTGAAAGACAAATAGAGAAAAATAAGAAACCGTTATCTAGTCAAGTAATGTTACATTAATTCTGATGATATAATTACCACCGTCGGCAGAACCCAAGAAATGTTCACTCAACTTAGACCTTTCCTCAAAGATCACGGCTTAAAATCACCTAAATATGTTTCGGGTAATTACCAAAAAAATCTCCTAAATATCAAAACAAAAAAAAATTAAATATCTCGAAAAATTCTCTAGATATCTCTTATTTTTGTCGTAAAAATACACCTATTTCGAACCACTTAGAGCAACATTTACTTGCAGTACATGCAGTAGGATTTGAGGAAGAAGATTAAGGGACATCGATGTTACCAAAATCCGCCTTTTTAAAAAATTGCTGCTTTAGCGCTTTTAGCGATATGGAATACAATCTTCGGGTGGGAACTCGCTGAACTGGACTGTGCCTGGCATAGGACAGAGTATTATATCAAGAAAAAAACGAGAAAAACACAGGGTTAATCCAAAAAGAGCAATGAACATTTCTAAATATCCGCTAACAGCTCTTCATAGGAGCCCGGTAAACGGGCTGGCTCGGTTACGAATTTTGTTGTCTGTTCATATGCGAAATTTTGGCCGGCGAGCACGAAACAGACGAATGAGCGAAGCGAACGAGGCGGTACACTGGGAGCCTGTTCGCAGGCTAGGGAAATTTCAGCCCGGTCGACCGGGAGGAAATTCAAGAAACAAAACCAAAATGGTGGAACATAAACTTGTATCGTTCGTGACTGTCGCAGCTTTGTTGACCCTTGTAACTTTACTTTTCGCATATTCCTAAAGTGAAAATACATACAAGACAAAAATTCTGCCATTTTGGCCGCTATGTTGCGAAAGCGAAGCTATTTTGTCGAAATAAAACTGTCGTCCGGGTTACCCGGGCTAGAGTGTTCAAATGGGAAAATTTTCATCCTGGCTTCCGAGATTTCCGTCGCAAAAACCGATATCTCGGTAACCTGTTCTCATGTGAACACATCGAAGTTTTTGCAATGAAAGAGTGACGAGGCGAGATCTCGGAAACCGAACTAGAGTCAACCCGGTTGACCGGGCTCATACTGGAAGAGGCCCTTCTCTTAACTTTGTCCGTAGGCCCTTTCGACTTCTTCATGGGTTGTTTTCGTGTATTAATCATAATTTACATTACATTGACGCTTATTCCAATCACATAATTGAACACTCGTGTCTTGCTAATCTTGTTTGGGCATGTTGATTCGTAGAATTCAGGCGATGAATTGTACACGCTCAAAATGAGCTCTTAAACCGCAGCGATACTCAACTTCTCACAAGCGCTTTGCTAATTCGCCTTTTTCAGACGAACGACTGAAAAAATGATTTACAATACAGGATCCGAACGTTTCTCCATGTATGAAATGTTCGCTGTCCGATAGGTGTTTCTTTCAATGGTCGCGTGATTCGAGAAACAAAGTGATCATTTATAAGAACGGAAATTAAACCGGGGCGATTAAACGACTTACTTTCAACAACTTCTTAAAAACAATGATGCCTAAAGAGCTGTAGAGAACCGAAAGCGTCAATAATCCCAGGAAAGCAATCTTGCAAATTGTCATCGTTCATAGATTTGAGTGAGTTAATGCTATGCCGTGTAAAATTAAGATTTCCTTGACACGAAAGTTGTCAAGCCACAGGTATTCCAAACGTGACGATGGTGGTTAAAGGCCACACGAAACGTGCCAGAATGTTAAAGGGATAATCGCTTGCAACATACTAAGTTAACTACTATTGAGTTGGTTTTTCTCTGCCGTAAAACGCCACATTTTTAGTTTATTTTGATAATCGTAATAGCTTTGTGAACATTATGACTGAACTTGTGTGTTTACGTTTACTTTACCGATCTATCCTTTTTATGACAAGACTGAAACTTTCTGACATTTTGAGCCACATTTTGAGATTTCCTTCCTTTTGAAAACTTTTTACACATTAACACACAATGTTCAATGAAAAATTGCCTCTAACTACCATCTTCTTTTATCAGAATGGTTCCGGGTACGCCAGAATCTTTGCGCCCGACTTAATATTATTGGCAACTGCTTCTTGCGAAGACGGAAATTTGTTTCTGAAGTCTGAATACTTCTGTTTCAGTTTCAATAATGTTTCCTGGTTGAGCCAGTTCTATGTGCAGCTTTGGACTGAATGCGTTTTTCAGTACCTTGCTTATTGGCTCGTTTGTTTTCAATACGGCTTTTTATGTCGGCAAGAAATGCTTTTGTTACTTACCTAACAAGACTAACGCCAGCCAGAAAGACAAATGTGATGTTTTAGAGCTGTACAAAAACGAATCCATCAAATATCAGGCTCCAAAACGGTTCGGTGAATCTGCGGAGTTTCAGAAAAGGTTCTTCGTCAAAAATTCTCAAATGTCTCCTAATCGAGTTGCTTGAGCCACTGCAATGGTTTATAACATGTTTCGTGCATCGGCGAAATATTAGTCGTATAAGTTTGTGATTCTGCCAATAGAAAAGAAAACAACTTGCTAAGAGGCTTAGCTGAGGAACCTGAGCTAATTGAAAGGGTGTTTGACCGCCAAAAATGATGAATATACACATACTGACATTAGCACGAAAAACATTTAGTTATCTTGACACCTGAGATTTTAGTGTCACTTAAAATCTCGTCTAAGACCTAAAATTTTCTCCCACCTAGTTAAGGTGCGAAGAGACGATTAAATTTTATGATAGACAAAATATTTTGACATTTTGGTAAAATGCCTGTAATCAGTCTACCAAAGAAATTGCAGCCGAATCTCATTTAGCTATTTACGTGTGAAACCAATTATATACGCAAGTACTAGGTCACTTGAACTCAGTCGGTTTGCAAAATTACAAGAAATATGGGGTTTTCAAGCCGACCACTTTAATCTCGGTCCAACTAAATTAGAAATTTCAAGTTACGAAACGTAATGCGCGTTGCTATGACTCTGGAAAAGGTTGAGAACGGAAAGATATTTTATCTTATAATGAAAACGTTAAAATAACTGATTTTGACTGACAGGTATGTACAAGCCTCTTATTTACTTGCTGGGCCGGTAGTGTGGTGCGCGGTACAGGAAGAGATACGATTTACGGGGTGGATTACTGCGGGTAATCCGGCCCCCCTGGGGTATCTCTTCCTGTTACGCTGTGTGCTGTCACTGATTGCTAATTCTGGGCTAATTTAGGCTCATCTGTGAAACGATGCGCGCGGGGGAAAGGGTACTCCTTTATACGGGCTGTTGAGCTATAGAGGTATAGGGCTATAGAGGTATGTCGGCCCCGAAGGGTAAAGGTTGTTTAGCCGTTTTGGTCATAAATAGGGCACCGATTTTGGCCATTTTGATCTGAAAAAGGGTATGGTTCTTACACCCTAGTCTTGAATTCGGTATGTTTTTTTGTTTTTTTTTCAGAAAAAGCTAGTTTTTCTAACACCGGTCTGAACTAGGTTACTAATTATAAGATATGTCTGCCAGTGTCATGATCACGTCATAAATAATTAAGTAATCAAATTTTTGGTCAGGTCATAAATAGGGTAGGAAAAATTACAGATTTTGGTCTAAATTAGGGCAAGGGTTTTGTGAAGTGGGCCGCACACCCCTACCCAATTTTTCTGGGAGTACCCCCCACCCCAACTCCAACCCTCCCCCCCCCCAGCGTTTGTCTCAGCTGTAGAAGGACTAATGAGAGAAAACTGGTAGCGTGACTCAGTTCTGAACAAATTACACGAAATCTATTAACTCTGACTTCGATCGTAGTACATTTAACCAAAATGCATGGACAAACATAATTTAGAAGTCTTCATAGTGGTTTACAAACATCCTGTTGCTGACATAGATTTATAAAAGCCATAAATAAAGCGATTTTTTTTTCTGCGGTCTGAAATCTAATTTGTCAAACAGGTCTGACTGTAATCCACCTAATTCTCTACACGAGCCATCGACTTCGTTCTCCGCAATCATTTTTAGCAATTCTCAGTAACGAATGTGGCTATTTCCTTGTATAAGGACTACTTAAAAAGAAAAAGATGAAAACAAATCAAAAAGAAAACAGACCTAATATGCTAGTCGTTTTTCTCATTTCTCATGTCGCTGAGGACTTGCAAACCTACATACAGTCTAGTGAGGTGAACATTTTCACCTCAATACACTGTCGTAAAGTACGGTGTTAAAACTAAATGAAACTTCATTATCCAAATATATTAGCTGCCGTTGCCTTTCCGAAAATAGTAACTTATTTCCTCCTCTTGCATGTCCTGAAATAACATTCATCTCTGGCAAAGCAAGAGGGATTATTCAGTCCCATATCACGAAAAAGCTCGAGGGGACATTTCACTGAGGAAACTCTAGTGTTTCATAACGCTTTAATCCGAATAGCTGAGACGATTATCAACCGTCCGACACAGATATTCCGTTCTGGTACTCAGCTATGTTTTCTCGGAAGCCCCATGATGATGACAAATGACAATCTTAAATCTTTGCCGATTGTTTACATAATGTCTGTTTTAGAATCGTGAGAGTATTTTGAGAAAGCAAAAAAGAACAGGGGAACTATATATTGTAGTTCTGTGCTCTAACCACGCAACCCAGAAAGGTTGTTTTTCGTCCACACTACGCCGCAGAAGTTTAACAACGCAACAATCATCGGTCATTTCGGATTTATTTTTGAGGAAAACTCGAGCAGGGAAATCACATGATTCATCGTTTTCCAAAAGCTTCGTTTTCAAAATGTTTTCCGTCCGCACGAAAACAAAAAAGTCGGCGTTTTCAAATACCACCGGTTTAAGAATGATTTCCAGTCCGTACTGCCCACTCTCTAGAGTTTGTTTACGTTTTCTGTATTGTTTCATGTACGACATCACAAAACGTGGACATTTTGCAACTACTTACATGAATTAAATTCATGCTTATGCTTATGTCGAGCGCGTTACTAGGGAAAACTGCTCTAGACAAATAAGTGGTTCGTTCTTCTTATGTTTGTGCTTATGCTTATGTTTATGTCGGTGCTGTTTTCACTTGTGCTTATGCTTATGCTTGTCCTCTAGTGTGTTTCGTTCTTTGTCATATCACTTGATGAAACAACTTCGCAGCTGTGAAAATCAATGAAGCCGTTTGAAAAAGAATTTGAACGACCTCAAAGATAAGGTATGTGGTTTATAACGAATAACATCGATTCGCATTCCATCGAGGGAGATTTTTTATGTTTATAAACGTTAGGGTGCTGATTCTGCGCAGTACGGACTGGAAATCGTCTTTAAAGAGCGTTTTGGAAAAGCTCCGTTTTTGTGACAAATTAGCGTGGACAGGCCTTTCGCTTAGCTGCATACGTTGTCAGGAGTAACAATATTCACAGTCCTTTCATGCCTCGATGGTAAAATGGAGTTTATCACTCTTAAAAAGGATTTTAAGGACCGGCTGGGTTTGGTACATACTTAACCTTGTTCTAGTTAAGTGCTCATTCCAGTTGTCCGCGGGAAAAAGGTGGCGATCCACATTTTACCACAATACCATGCGAACCTTATAATACCCATTACGCGCAAGGAAAGCCATTTTCTTTTTCTGCAAATTTGTGCCTTTGCTAAGGACATCGTGTAGGCTAGGTTTGAAGATATTGGAATTTTTCTGTACGATTTTATGGTCGTTGTTAAAATTTCCGTGCGCTAAGAGTTATCGGTAATTGTACCAGTTACCATCTTTTTTTCCTATGTAGGATTTTCAGTGAGGTTCCGCTGTCGAGTTAAATGCTAATTTAAATTCTAAGGGTTTCAAGCCATTCATGTGAGGCCTTACAAGAGTTGCCACCCGACCCATGAGGGTTGCAGACTTCTTCTTCATACTTTCTCATTCCTTTTGAACAGCGCATTTGAAATACAATACAACATAGAGCTTTATTAATGTGTCAATCTACTCGCTGGTTACAGGGAGCCTAGTCTTTGGGGATAACTTACTTATTTTAAAAGACTTAATGCATACTCATTCATATATAATTAAAATTGAATAAATAGATGAACTGAACTTTCGCTGAACAATATTTACAAAATTTAGTTGAAATGTTTATTACAATAGCTTAATACTTTAATCTAAGAATAATCAAAAGATTTATAAAAGCATCTTATGCTTTCAGGGTCTGCCAGTAGAGGAAGTCGGGCCTCAAACGTGGCAAAGGTGGTAAATTATGCTTTATTCTCAGCTCTTAAACTAGCCAGTTCCTTATTCCTCTTAAATGCTGACAAGAGAAAATGAGGGGACAGAGAGGGAGGCTCCCAGTTCAGGCCTTGGCATATGTCAATTCCGTATAAAACTAAAAATAACTTTAGTGGAATCGACATATACCAGCCAACGCCCTTAATGTCCCTCGCTGTCCCCTCATTTTCTCTCGATGTTGATAACCAAGTTATAACCTTGTTCCTGTTCGATATAATTTTGACCACATTAGTGGTCCTAAATATATAGTGGAAAGTTTATCGTGTCTAGCGGTATTAAATCTATACCTAAAAAAGTCTGAGTCTCTCGAGGCCTCTTCATATGAGCCTGGTAACCGGGCTGGCTCGGAATATTTCAGCTCAGTCGAGCGGGATGAAACTTCAAAAAACAAAACCAAAATGGTGGAACACAAACTTGTTCCGTTCGCGACTATCGTAGCTTTGTGAACTCTTGTAACTTTAATTATAAAGCTAATTTCCATACTTCTAAAGAGGAAACACATACTGGGCAAAAATTACGCCATTTTGGCCGCTATGTTACGAAAGCGAAGAGAAGGTTCGTCCCGGTCTCCCAGGCTGGAGCACGGGTTCATATGGAAAAATTTCCTTCCCGGTTACCGAGAACTGAAATCAATTTGTAACTGGACGGTGACTCACTAACAAGATTAACAAAATGTTTGTTGGTAAATAACTTAAACTTAACTTTGTTCATAATAATATCCTTGAGTTTTCGGGAAATCTTACCGTCTTAATATTGTTTTCAACGCCTGGCGATAATTTCTATGTCGATAAAAGTAGATAAATGGATTCACTGCAGAGCTAGAAAGTGCAAGTGTTACAAACCAATATTCCAAAACTACAGAACGTTTTAACAGTCTTACTACTATAAACGGCGTCCAACTGAAAACAAACAAAAATATAACTAACGCGGTCGTTTTGGCAACCTGTTTGTTTCTGTGTCGCATACGGCCACAACTGGAGCCACCATCGTGGTTTTGGTGCAAGTCAGTTATTCTGGACGACATCTTTCGTACATAAAAGATGGTGAAGACACCACATGTTAATATTATGGCAAAACAAAACAGGAGAGCGCAAGCAGGAACATACCATAGGTATGGACTGTGCGGGTAAATTTCTAGTAAAATTGGCAACACCGGAGAGTCGATCCATATTTTAAGAAGGACCAGCTTTAATTTCGTGAAGGTCGCGAATGTCCTGTGCCTGAGAGGGTTACAGATGGCAAAGCATCGATCGATACTCAGGAAAGTTAGAGTCACAAGCGAAGCGCCCACAGAAATGTGCATTATTACTACGGCAACACGAAATGCAATAGAAACTTCGCATGGCGTATGTTCCGCCTGACCAAGAGTAAATGGTACATTCGTGAAGGCCGTCGTTAAAAGGTCGGCTATCGCAAGGTTGGAAATTAAAATACCGCAGATAGTCCTTAAATTTGGCGTTCGCCAAATCACAAGAATAACCAGAACGTTACCTAGCGATCCAAAAAGCGCCAAAGCAATGTTAACCACACTGCCAGCAATTTTGTCCACTGCACCGATATTTTCGCATTGGGACATATTGATATCGGTTGTGTTGAACCACAGAGAAAAACCATTGCTTGTTGAGTTGCTCTCCAAGCTTTGCGTTGTAGCGTAATTTTTCATTGCTCCTTTTGTCTTGGCAGTTCAGTAGATTCTCGTTGTCAATTCTGCAGTTAAAACGCACTGTTTTCAATCGTTCTTATGATCGATTTAGAAACTCTACGCCCTAGGGTGACGTGTTTCTGCCGTAAAAAACAGACCTCTATATCACACGTGATCCCAGTCTCTCGACACAGTCAACGTTTTATTCAAACGACCAGCTCTTCTGATACACCAGTGCTGAATAGTTCCAAATAAACAGGGACTAATTAAGAGTTTTTTCTCCCGAACGACGATCAAACTAAACTTTCATCTGTTTCTAGAGCAGGTGTGAAGGAAGTTGTGTTTGGATTCTGTTCTATCTGATCCCACAATACGACCTTGGAAGCAGGTAAATTCCATCGACCAATTTTCTCCTTGATAACCGAACCTTCGTGTACCAATGGAATAATTCAATTTTCAGTACAGATCAGATTATAATAACATAAGAGAGTCATAAGACATTCTGCAATTAATTTCAAGTTTGTCACCGTCACGATGTCATTTTGTTTGTATTGTAGCTCCCAAATGTCTGGCCTGCCTACTAAAGACTGACATGTATTGAGATCCGTTTCCAACACAACTACTTTGTTTAGTTATCAACCATTTGGCGGGAAAGTTGCAGCTGCCATGAAAATAGCCATATGCATAGGCGATAAATTTGTTATCCAGTGGTCATTTTAAAAACCACGAAAACAACATGTCTGTTTTTTAAATGAGTGTTAAAGGTACTCAAAACCTTACAGCCATGCAGTCACCCTTTATTCTTTCTTTCTTTTTTTTTTAATCTCCATTGATCCCTTTTATTTCATGGAAACGAAGAGCAATTTTAGAAATTTTAGTAAATATTACGTGCAGGTAAATTGGAAATAGGTTCTGTCATCTTGCATCAAACTGTTTGAAGTACATAAGCTACTGCCGAACTCAAATGAATTTGGCAGTGGAATGACAAAAGACAGCAGTGGTTTCAAACGTCGAATTTAATTCAGTCGCTCCAAAGATCGGATGACGTTTGCTTTGCTGAAGACCATTTTAAATGCTGAAAAAAGCAACGACAGCTGATGCAGCAGGCCATGAACTCAGTTCGGCATGGCAAGAGCACGCCTTTTGAAGCCAAGTCGCACAACAGCCGTTCGGCATGGCAAGGCCTGCCGTGCGAAGTAGTCGTGGCGAACTTAATTCAGCCTGCCGAACTGAGTGGTTTCAAACGTCATGTTACTGCCGTGCTTAAGTCGAATTTAATTCTTGAATTTAGTTCGGCACGGCAGTAGCGCGATGTTTAGGCTAAACATAACTTCCAGTTTCCATATCTCCAATGCAAAGGTAATGATATGTTCAAAAATACTTTGAAAACAGTCCTAAGAAAATACGCGCGCTGATTGGTTAAAAATCGTGTTTTAACTCGATGGAAACACAGAACTAGCACGAGCTGTTGACGTAATGATGGCGCGAGCAAAGAGAATTTACCCTTTGATGATCAAAGTAAACAAGCTGTTTTCTTCTCCTCGTCGCGGTGTTTTTTAAAAGAAATAGGAAACATGTTCTCCGTATTTCTATCGAGTTATAGAAACACTCGTGAAAGTTTGGGAGAACTCGAAAAAGCTGTGGAAACACTCGCCTGCGGCTCGCGTTCCCACAGCATTTCTCGTTCTCCCGAACTTCCACTCGTGTTTTTATAACTCGATAGAAACACGGTACA
>Ga0126338_10004404_pt1 | contig 9993 bp, 9 predicted proteins | sample OrbCmetagenome_2_FD_92529 | JGI IMG/M metagenome (GOLD analysis project Ga0126338, IMG submission 92529) | Coral microbial communities from Petempiche,Puerto Morelos, Mexico - Orbicella C C metagenome | ecosystem: Host-associated > Invertebrates > Cnidaria > Coral | place: Petempiche,Puerto...
GAATGAATGAATGAATGAATGAATGAATGAATGAATGAATACTTTATTGAACCTCCCCGATGGGGCTAATGATGCCTGCATACAACCTCGTTCACAAGGTCTCTCATTTCCTCTCTTGCGGGAAGAAGAGAGACCTTGGGAACGAGGTTAACCTGCATTCAACCCGAACAACCACAAAGTTACGCAATAATGACGCCAATTACTCGAGTTTGCTGGGAAGGTATTCCTGATAACGGAACCAGTAAGAGTTACTTGATCAACCAGCTTGTACTCGTTGCCATACGTTCATGACAAAACACTTCCTCTTAAAATAATGATATTTTTTACGGATTATCACGTGGAAACGAGTTTAAATCCATGGATTTCGTTTTATAAAGGGAGTGCGTTACAGTCCATGGATTCAGTGGATCAACGGAGATATATCGACCCTGGAAACTATCTCGATCTTCTGGAACTTCTGTCCACGTTTACTTCGGAACTCGAAAGAAGTAAGACTAAACTGGAGGGACTTATTGGACAAGGTAAAGAGAATATTGAATCGATCAGGAACCACGTGAGAGGAAATTTATCTTGACTCTTTGTTGATAATAACTCTTTTCTTGGTTTTTCAGGGGAGTTTGCCGACGTCTACAAGGGAACATTAAAAACTAAAGATGGCAAAAATGTCGTTGCTGTCAAAGTCTTGAGAGTCAGTTTTTGAATAGTTTTATGAAAGATTTGCCTCAATAAACTTTCTCTCTTTCCTCCCCCTGTCTTAGCTATATATTCTAGAATCTTTACAGTGAAGTGGATTACTTTTAAAGACCCAAATATTTACTAATACTGTGAACTATCTTGTTAGATAGTGCACATATCAGAGTGGATACGAGAACGTTTTCTGAAGGCTCTACTGAAAATAGTGTCAGTGGGTTGGCTCCCTGGTTAAATATTGGGTTGAAGGTTAAAGAATGGTGAATACAAAATGAGGCAATATCGCTTATCACTTGTTTCCTTATTCTAGCCTGGTTCAAGCGAGAAAAACCAAAAAGATTTCCTGTCCGAGGCGTCCATCATGGGTCAGTTTCACCATCCCAACGTAATCAGGCTCATAGGGGTTGTTACTCAAAGTAGGTGTTGCACTAAATGATTATCAACTGAAACTTCCTTAAATAATGACTTAGATGGATTAATGTCGAGCTAGATGTTAATGAATGATTACAATTGTTTGTTCCTTACATTTTGTTTCGTTTTCAGCGTTAATTAAAAGCAACATTTTCTGAAAAACGTCAAACTATACTAGTTTAGAAGGCTAGGCAGGAAATGTTGTATCCACGTGCAGATGTTGTTGTGAATTTTGCCCAGTAATTGTAATTAAAAATTATCACGATGCTCGCGTTGTTCTCTGCCTAACTTGAGATTAGTCATCCTTTTTTTGAGGGCTAATTGCAGGTAATTTTCTGTCCTGCGTACGCGACAGGTCTCCTTCTGTGTGCTAAATTAGGAAGTGCGCACTGGAAGATTCCTGTTGAGTTTGAGAAAATTTTAGAGAACTTAATGTTTGCGAAAGAGTATTCAGGATGTTTGATCCCTTGATGGTTTCAAAGCGATATCTTCGGGACGACACTTCGAAACACCCACTTGGGGTAGAGACATTACTTGTTGTTTTTACACAGTACGTGTTTGAAAATACTTATTGTCACCTCTGAATTTTTTTTACTTGTTGTAGGTAGGCCGATGATGATCATCACAGAATTCCTGGAAAGTGGATCACTGGATCACTTTTTGAAAGTAATTTACGTTTGATACGCGGGTGTAGTTTTGATGCCATAGAATCTAGGTTACCCAATTTTTTTTATCTCTGTAAAATCGCTTTCAAATTGAGCGAATTCTCACAATAGTAAGTAGGGAAACACCAAAGAAGTAATAGTTATAAGCAGTGATAATAATAAGTGTAGGTAATCGTATGAACGCGAGTTGAATTAAAGATTTACACTACCAGTGATATGTGAAAATTCCCTGCAAATTGCACGAGCCTTGAAACGAATGCGATTTGAAAGAATATCACGAGTAGTGTAAATCCTTAATTGCTCGAACTTTCATGCGTTTACTAATGTACTAGTTTACCTAAATGGTACAAAATGCTGCCGAAGGGAAGGTGGATGTAAGGAGTGTCAATGCAGAGCAGGGTTGTTCCCATACAGAACTCAGGATCGTCGGTAACAGTAACCAACTGGTTTATTTAACTTCTCGGATTACAGCACTCACTCAGCAGCACTAAGCCTCATTACATTTTTCATTGCTCCCTTACGACCAAAACTCGCGCTCTTGTACAAGTACACCCGGAATTTCCAGAAACTTCTCTAAAGAATTAAATAGCATTGTTGCAAGGTTTCGAATATTACATGAGAAATAGAAACATTCCAGAAGGTTTTAGGTCACGGCTGAATAACGTCCAGTTCGAGATTTGAAATAACAACGACAAGCCGTAATTTTTGCACAGGATTGAAATGAAGTATATTCTTCCTCCGTGTGATTTCCAAAATGTTGACTGTAGTTGTGCAGATAAAAAAAATATATAAACGGTACGCAAATATCGCAAGTAACACTTGATGAGAGGGAACTGTGCGTCAAACTATAAAACAGGTGCCTGGTTAAAAATCAAAATTTTGCTTGCTGTTGTAGCAATTGACACAGTTAAACATCATCAATAGCACAATATAACGTTGAACCTTTTTCACGAGTGATTACAACTGGTTTACTTCTACACTTCTGGTTTTGAGAGCTTTAACACTTACGGTAATTAAAGTAACGATAAAATTTTCCACTGACTTGGTTCTCTATCAGGGCGGGCGCCTTTGACCTACACTAACTTCTTCGTTTCTGTAGTTTTCCAAATGACTTCTGTTAGTATTAGGTGAGACTCCACAAGCGTGATTTGTTGGATATTTTGGACTGATTCTCCTGTTGTTCCCGATAGCTTTCATTCTTATTTTCATCGATCGAAGAGAATACATGGAAAACAGCGCATCTTCATAGAAAGCTGCCTAATACAGAAAAGACAAAGATTACAAAGAAAAGTTTATAAAGGAAAATAGGAGCGATAAAAGCAGCGTCAGAAATAGCAATACAGAACAGAAGACTGTCACTCACCTTCATTTACTGCAACCAACGATGCCAGAAAGAGAGAGAGAGCACAAGATCAGACTGCGCATCTTAATTCAGCCATTCGCGCATAACCACAATTCCTTGCGCCTTTGATCTTACCGCTACCACAATTCCTTTAGGCTCGATTTGCGCCGCTGTCTCTTGTCTGGTATATATCGAGCCTACAATTCCTTGCGTTTCACAAAAACATGTTCAAGGTCCCTACAATGTGACCTTTTCCCGATTAGAGCGCTGCCTCGTTCGTTCGCTTCAAGCTCAATCACTGCGGCAGCAATTATATGACTGAGAAAATTGTGAGCGCGGGCGCGTTAATTTGCACTGCAGTGCAAATTGAAAATCAACGATAAATTGGCCCGCTCTCAGCTAATCACAATGAAGTAATTTTCTCATTCATATGATAAGTAATAATCTAAGTGATAACAAGTTATTATAATAACTACTTATTAACCTCGAACGTTCGGTCTTTATTACAAACCCTCTTCATGAAACTGTTCGAGAACTTTGCCTGTGTTATTTACTTCTCCTTTTACGTGGAATGATCTGGTCTGTTTTATAAGAAGAGCAATGAGGGATTTACACCTTAAAAGTTAAACTGATGTGTCCCAGTCCATTTCAGTTCAAGCCCTTGAATTGGAACACACTTAAAGAACACCCTTTTTTCTTGATAGGCACGTGATGGTCAGTTGACGAACCTGCAGTTGTTAGGAATGGCTAGGGGTGTGGCTTCTGGAATGGCCTATCTGTCAAGGATGAACTTTATTCATCGGGTATGTAATACAACCGCTAAATATAACAAGCCGCAGAACAATGAAACACTAACTTTTCAGGCAGTATTTAATGCTTTTCATCACGTACTATATACCGTATTTGTTTATATATGTGTGCAGCTCTATTGCTAACACTGCGCTGAGTGAATAAGGTTCCGTAGCTAATAATGATACCGCCTTTAATAGAGGAGGATCCACGGAGTACGAGACCGTTGGACTCAAAACTGTTCTTTCTTTTCATTAAGGATCTTGCTGCTCGTAATGTTCTCGTTGGTGAAAACATGTCGTGCAAAGTGTCTGACTTTGGTCTTTCAAGGGAGCTGGCCGATGACAATCCGGACTCAGAGTACCAGACACAGGTACATCTTGCAGTTTTCCACTCTAAAATCAGTTGACGTTTTAATTTGTTGCGTGGGTTTGTAACATTTTAAGACCATCCCACGCGTCTGGGATAAATAATGCGTCCGGGTTTTGTGACCTTCAAAAGTGTTTAGTTTTAAGTCTGGCATTTGAAGTCGACATTTGAAGTCGTCTTATCTTCCATGTCCATCTAGTTTTATATTATGCTTTCCTTGACAAATATGATCTTTATCTAAAAGCAAATATTGGTATGCGTTTGGATGACTTGAATAATTGGATGGAAACTACTAATCCTTTTTTTTTTCTTTCACTGCCTTAAAGGCTGGTACAATCCCTGTTCGTTGAACCACTAATCCTTTTTTCTCTGCCTTGAAGTGCCCTAAATCCCTGTTCGTTGAACCTCTAATCTTTTTTTTCCTCTGCCTTGAAGTGCCCTAAAAATTCCTGTTCGTTGAACCACTAATCTTTTTTTTCTCTGCCTTAAAGAGCCCTAAAATCATGTTCTTTAAACCACTAATCTTTTTTTCTCTGCCTTGAAGTGCCCTAAAATCCGTGTTCGTTGAACCACTAATCCTTTTTTTTTCTCTACCTTGAAGTGCCCTAAAATCCCCGTTCGTTGAACCACTAATCTTTTTTTCTCTCTGCCTTGAAGGGCCCTAAAATACCCGTTCGTTGAACCACTAATATTTTTTCTCTCTGCCTTGGAGGGCCCTAAGATCCCTGTTTGTTGAACCGCTAATCATTTTTTTTCCTGCCTTAAAGGGTGGTAAAATCCCCGTTCGTTGAACCACTAATATTTTTTCTCTCTGTCTTGAAGGGCCCTAAGATCCCTGTTCGTTGAACCGCTAATCATTTTTTTTTTCTGCCTTATAGGGTGGTAAAATCCCCGTTCGTTGGACCGCGCCGGAAGCGTTGCAACACAGGAAGTTTAGTTGGGCAAGTGACGTGTGGAGTTTTGGTATTCTGGTTTGGGAAATCATGTCATTTAGTGACCGACCTTACTGGGACTGGAACAACTATGACGTAAGTGATCACTGTGTAATATCGCTGTGTTAACATCATGAAACAAGATTGCATAAGTCGTCAAGTGAGCCAGCATTAGTCACTGTGGTCACTCTCCTCGCGTGTTCAAAAATTATTACTGAACCTCAAATAATCATAATCAAATCGGAATATTTCACTTGATAATGATGTTAGGCGAACGTCGAAACGGCGTCACAAAATGTTAACTCTTTTACACTTTGAACCAGAGGTTTTATAGTTAGATCGTATTGCATCTTTTACGTGAATAATAGAACGAATGTTTAAACAGGACAAACCCATCAGTACTAACACAGTACTGTTATCAAAGGGGTCCTTGTAAAAACGTAAAAGAAAAAATATAGACATCCAAAAAAATCTGTCAAAAGTATCAATAAAAGTTACATATAAAAATCACATTTAAATACTTCCCATAAAAACTACAACTGAAAAAGTTCGTTGACCTTTTGTCTTAATAGAACTCAAGAATTCATATTTCTAACTATAAACTGAAGTTCCTGGTGTTGAAGTTTTGGTTTTTCCTTGTAAAATAATTTTTAGGAAGTAGGAAGTCAAAAACACAGGCAAAATTTTCTTTCTAATAGCTGTCAACGAATGGTATACAAATGTTCACACTCTCCAGTCCTGAAGCTACCGCATGCTACGAATTAGTTGCTTTTGTGAATTTGAGTAGCTCGGTGTAGTTAAATTACAATAAGATACTTGCAAGATGGGACATACACTGGGGGCTACAAGGAATGATGTTGATGATGATGATGATGATGATGTTGATGTTGATGATGATGATGATGATGATGATGATAATGATGATGATGATGATGATGATGTTGATGATGATGATGATGATGATGATGGTGATGATGATGACGATGATGATGAAGATGGGACATCAGCTGTACATACACCCCTTTCTCAGTCTAAGATCTTTAACGGGATTGGGAAGAATCGATATTGGTCTGTAATTATCATTCTCAGCTGAGGAGCCAGATAAACTTACGTATGCTGATGACGGTGCGGCCATCTCTTCTAATAAGTCCTACTCCTCAGGAATGGAAACACTAAAACACACAAAAATACCGAACACGATCATATTTAGCAGAAAGAGATGCCATAAAATTAGATACTAGAGCGAAATGTTATTAGTGAAATGTTAAAAGAATAACGTGTTCATTTCATTTAATGAACTGTTGTCTCAGCTGGTTTCCAATCGTTCTTATTTTCGCAGGTGATTAACAGGGTGGAGACTGGTTACCGGCTGCCACCTCCAAAGGTATGGTTTTTGGGTATATTCTGTTGGTCATTACATATTAACTTAATAGTATAGGTAATGGTAATCGTATGAGTGCGATTGCAATCAAGGATTTTACTATTCCTTTTTTTTAACAACGACATTTTTGTTTTGACAATAACTACATTTCTTTTACAAAACTTACTACTTTACAATAACTACACTTTTACAATACTTACAACTTTACGATAACAACATCAATTTTACAATACTCAACAAGTAAAAGTCAATTACTTATAATACAATTAGTTTACTTTTATTTTTATTTCACTATTCATGATATTTGAGAATTCTCTCAAAATTGAACAAGACTTTATAGAATTTTCAAATAGCACGATAAGTTTAATCATTAATTGCTCGAGCGTTCATACGATTACTCATTTCGTGTATGACTGACTGTGTGCGTTAATTTGCGCCGCAGTGCAAATTAAAAATTAACGATAAATTGGTCTGCTGTCAGTCAATCACTTTAAAATATATTTCTCAGACCTTAATTGAAAGAAAAATCAATCTCGTTTCGAGAGGCCGCGATCCTCTTGGTCAGCACCAAGAACCAAGACCTCTGAGTCAGCATTAATCACTGTGGTCACTCTCTCTAAGCATGTTCAAAAATTATTATTGAACTTTAACACGTGTGCACAATCAGACCAGAACCGGCTAGAACTGAGTGTCTTAAACATCCTAGCAAGATTTGTTGATGGCATTATAACTTTAGCATGTGACAGACTTTGATGCCTTACAGCGAGCAGTGTGACCTTGTAATAAAATGTTTGAAAATATTTGTCCTTTGACATTATTTCTTCCTCGAAGCTACAGACTTAAAAGTGTCCGCTTCTCGGCTGCGGACAAAAGTTGTAGCATATGTGTTCGCGCCAAATTGAGGATGTCAAGATTTTCCAGTACAAAATAAGACATTGTCGTCATATTATTGTCACAATTTCTCTCTAAAACAAGTAAAAGTTAAACTTGACAATTTTGTCTCCGAGAAACTTAGTTCCTGTGATCTGTTACTTTTCGTTGTCTTTCGTTGTGTCTTTTTATTTTGGTCTGTTTTTCGGCATTCCTTTCTTTCACCATTGCTGACATAATTTAAGATTGCTTTATATACGTATGAGTCTTTTCCGTTCTGTTTATTTATCCAAGGGATGTCCAAAAGTCGTTCATACTTTGATGCTGGACTGTTGGGGTGAAGACAAAAACAAAAGGCCCAAGTTCTCTGAAATCGTATATCGCCTGGACGGACTAATTCGCTCTCCAGAATGCCTGAAAGACAAGTCTTTGTCTCTTCACTCCACGTAAGTTTTAAAACGCTACATTGTACACACGTTTTGCTGCTAAGTACGTAAGCAGCGTAAAAAGTTACTCATGGAGGAGCATCTTAAGAGCTCTGTAGCCTCCTAGTTAGCTTATCGCCAAAAGGAACTTTCTTCTAAGACGAAAATAGTTGATAAAAGTACGAGCGGACAAACTTTTATGTGACGAATTATGGACTATGCATGTCCGCGTTATTGTCAGTCATTGTTAGTAATTGTCAAGTGTGTTGTATTAGTTATTTGTAATGTATAGTGAATATATTCGTACCCTGCTAGCAGAGGTTTCTTTCTAGCAAGTCTTTTAGCATTTACGAAGTCGTTCGCGTCACTTGTATTTCGCGTAGTCGCGTCTCTTGCATTTCGCGTAGTCAGGGTACCCTGGCTAAGCGAAATGCAAGAGACGCGAACGACTTCGTAAATGCTAAAATACTTGCCAGAAAGAAATCTCTGCTAGCAGGGTAATATATGCGCAGCCGGCAATCAGTATTCTGGCGTCGTAGAACTTGGATAGTCGCTCGCAATATGCTCTGTTATTAAATAATCGCTTACCAAGAAATCTCTCGTTGCACTTTAGTTAATGACATATCGTCCAAATCATTTTCAATTTTCGAGTATTATTTTTCAGGTCTTTGGAGGGAGATATCCCAGAGTTCCATTCGGTGGATGAATGGCTGAAATACATCAACATGGCAAAGTATTCGGAAACATTCAAGGCTGCAAACATCAATACCCTCAACCAGGTTGCTAAAATGGAAGAGAACGATTTGAAAGCAATGGGAATCAAATTAATCGGCCATCGAAATAAAATGAGTAAAAGTATAAAAGCCATGAAATCACAATTTCACAACAGGGGTCTTGATGACGATGAAGCCGCGATATGATTTATTCATTCATCAGGGGAGAATTTTCTTTATGATGACTTCACAAAGTTAATCAAGTTAGCCTATACTGTTCTGAATTTTCCTTTTATATCATGAGAATTGTTATTGACTTTCTATCAAGTATTTTATCCAGAACAATTTCTCCGTTTGCAGTAATTATATCAACCAGTACTCAGACCATATTTTTTAAATAAAAAAGTAGCAAAATAACAGTAATCTCGTTAAAGAAACTCTGGATTAATGTTTAATTTCCAATGTTCTGAAGATCATTCTTTAGACTGCTTACAGCCTGTCTCTTATCGTCTAACGACTTTTTCTCCTCGTACGCAAAAAGGGCCTTAATTTATAAACGATCGACGAGAAATTTTCCCAATCTCTTCTCATCTTAAGTGAGCTTAACAGCGGCTAAATGTCGTCCTTAAGTACGTTAAAATCAAGGTGCGCGCAGCCCGCTCTCAGCGACTTTTTCAGTCAGTTTAAGTGAGTTTAACAGTGGCTATATTTCGGCCAAACTGAGCGTTCAATTATTTTTTCCCTGTCGATTTCACTGAAAACCAAGATCCTCTCGAGTTAGTTTAGAGTTCCTGGGACTCGGCAATGTCGTCCAAGTTCTTGGAAATCGACCCTAAGTAGGACGAAATCAAGGTGCGCGTAAACCGGTCTCGGCTACTTTTTCAGTGTCAAAATTAAGTGGGGCTTTATTTCGGTCAGGAAGATCGAAACCGGGCGTGCAATTATTTCTCCCCTGTCGATTTCACTGAAAACCAGGCTACCACGAGTTAGTTTAGAGTCCCTGGAACTGGGAAATATCGCCCGTTCTTGGAAATCAAGCCTAAGATTGTCAAAATCAAGGTGCAGTAATGTTGTGTTAATAGTAACATCTGCTTACTATCATTTGCATATTATATTGTAGTTGTTATTGCAGTGTTCATCTGGGTTATATGCACATGTACAATAGTACAACTTGCCTAACCTGTAATACACAATGAATATAATAGTGACACATTTTAAAAGGGTATAAATGATTATATGCAGAAAAAATATTGTATTTCTTTAATTTGCTTTCCTTTCTATTCTCTCCCCCCCTGCTGCCGCGATAAAAATAAGCTACCTACCTAACTAAGGTGTCCAAGTGATATTTCTTGCTTTTCTGGAAAGGGTTAAGAAAGAAAATGCTAGCTATAATGCCGTGCTCTCTC
>Ga0126338_10004407_pt1 | contig 9991 bp, 4 predicted proteins | sample OrbCmetagenome_2_FD_92529 | JGI IMG/M metagenome (GOLD analysis project Ga0126338, IMG submission 92529) | Coral microbial communities from Petempiche,Puerto Morelos, Mexico - Orbicella C C metagenome | ecosystem: Host-associated > Invertebrates > Cnidaria > Coral | place: Petempiche,Puerto...
AAATATTAGAGGCCATCCGAGGGATCATAATAACGTGCGTATTAATAGCTCTGATGTAGTTTTCGCCGTGATCGTTTTTCTTCAGTAAAGCATTTCTGTTGTCGCAGTAAAAGTTTTTCTCGTACTGTGGGGCTGAAAAAAGACTGAAAAATGTCAATGTGAAGCACTGCGGTTGGCTGTAGCTGATCTCGTCTGTGAACTCAGAAAACTTGATCCAAGTGAAACGTAGGCCGTTTTAGAGATCACTCCAAGAAATCAAGTTAATCAGTCAGTTAGTTGTGGAGCTCATTATTAATAGGTAATTCGCCTATTAGCCATTCCCAACATTCTGCACCAGAGGTTGGAACAGAGAAGTAAAGAAAGACGCATCGTTGTTATTGAATGATGAGAGTTTCATCACAACTCGAGTCGGTCAATATTTACTGAACATGCTTCATATTTTGTAATTAAGTTCACTTTCGCTTTTAAACAAGGGATGAATCAAATTTATAGAAAATATAGAACTGAGGAAACCTCGGAGAGAAACCTTTGAGGCCCTTCGACAAAGGAAGATGTGGCAGGCGCTCTGTTTAATAAGGGAGACGTTGAATACAGAGAGTAAGTTCTTAGACTTCTTACACCACAATCAGCTATCCATAAACAATTCCAAGCAAGCTAGACTTGAGAATATAACAAACATGACTACTGCGCTGCTGGACTTACTTGGCATAGAAGTCGGCAGGAGCAGTCAACTTAGTTTTTGACCTGTTCAGTGATTCCGTAAAAGACGCGCAGCCTTTTATTTATGTGTATTTTTTAAGAGTGCAGGAATGATTTATACGACCAACCATGACAATGCACTCAGACTAACACAACAGTTGTTATAGATAACAAGATCGTCTGCTAGCTAATTTTTGGCTTCTATCTAACAGAAAACGAACCTTTGGGAGACTGAACAGGAAAGAACTCGCTTTAATTAAGATCCACATTCCATTTCCCTGCAAGCAAGTCTCCTCACTATCCTAGAGGTCCACTGTACCTTACCACTGCTGTTCACAGCTGAGATTGACTTCTGATTTCTTTAAACAGGTTTCATTAAGCTTTCTCGAAAGACAGGGAGCTCCCATTAAACTCGTAAATTAAATTTTTTTACAAACTTGTTCTTTTTCCTCTCGAGTCCAATATTAAGCCATGATTATCAAGGTCACAATGAGCGAAGATGAAAGTACGGTTGCGTGATTGCTTTTCTTTGTTCTAAAGGTTTGAAAGGGTGACTTGCCGAAGTCAGTTCTCCGTCGAATTAGTACTCCAAAATCAAATGAGCCTTTGGATGCGAGGTGGGTGAAAGGAAAATGCACGCGGCTGAGTGGATGATAGCTATTACTATTTCGCGTTTTCGTTCAAGTTGAAAGTAATCTATACATCAGAAAATTGACTTAAAATATTCTGACATAGCTCACGTCTGATCAGCTACACATCGGCAGGAAAAAGTTAGTTTATTGAACGTAATTGATTTAAATTTGTCTGTTATGCTTGTATAACTCTGTTCATTGCCATAAAAGTGATAAAATACCAAAAAAAATACAATAAAAGTAATACAATACCAAACAATAACAAATAAATGTTTTAAATATTAACGAAAACACTTTAGACTGGCTTGACTCACAAGCTTGGGTAATTCTTTCCAACAATGACACTGACAATCTAAAGCCTATGTTAATGTTTACCCACAACTTTCAATGCTTTATGTTATACTTAGGCCAGTATTTTAATTTATGTGCAATACATTGAATATATTCTTTTTCAGTGGCCTCTTTATTGTTCTCCTTAACCCACTTCATTCGCAAGTCTTCACCTCTATTTTCCTCGAATTCTGCTTTCACAAACTCGTCGATCTTTAAGTTTTGCCTCTTGTGCTCGGCCAGTCGTCTGTGGACGTCGTTCGTTCGGCCTACGTAAAGAACTGTTGATTCTCCGAGTTGCAACTGTCGCGGGGCGCCAGATAAAATACCGATGCAATATATACCTTCAATGCCTCTGGGAACATTTTCGTTATCATATACCCTCCATTCCTTTTTTAGTAACTTCTGACAGATATGTGATACCATGTTCTTTCCACTACATCCATACATAAAAAAAATACAGCATTAATCTTTAGAATGTAGAAAACCATATGGTTCAGATTAGTCCTGGAAAATTTGAAGCGATGATTGACCGATCGATGGATTGATAATTTCATAATTAATAAACTGATTAATTGATTATACACGTCACACGCGCGACTCACTCTATCTTTCCAGGAAAGATTGGATTTCAGATATGAGCTAAACGTTCTAAGAAATAATACTTCTTATCCGATTTGACCTCATATCTATCCCTCTTTTATTTTAACAATGGTTTTGTGTCGGTCGACCATACTGATTAAGTACACACGACAGCTTTTCAGCAAATCAGTCGAGAAATCAACATTCAATACTATAAACATGGCAGTAACAGAAACACTATAAATATAACATATTGATCGTAAATAGCAAATGTGATAAGAAGACTAATAATACACTTGTCCTCACCTGATTTATAATTGCTTCTCGATCCGGGAACAGCGACAGCAGTCTCCTTGCCGGGAGTGGCTTCTTTATACACTGTAAGCTGCTGGCCGTCTCTTCGTTTGGCTAAGCCTCTACGAACTGAAGCTAGCTGAGAATACCCGATTCCAAACAGGAGTTTCTAGAGTCACAACGATGCAACATTCAATCGAAGAAATTAGAAATTTCAGTGTTTTTATCGCCTCTGGAAGGGCTCCTGGAGGACGTTTCCTTTCAACGGTCCAACCCGCCAAAATCTCCTGAATGTTTTCATTTCATTTCAGCACGCTATGGTAGCCGGGCTCCGGCCGTCAAGAAGAAACACTTCCAAAACGACCTCTAAGAGCCTCCCTGAAGCAGTAAAACTATAGAAACAGACAACAGGTGAGGCTTCTAACACTTTCAGTCAGTTTATTTCCAACTTTACGAAGGAAAAGCGAAATTTCCTCTATCGAATTTCACGCACATACAAACCAGTCTCACAGTAAACACTTTTCACGGGAATGGTTCGATTCGGTTACACATTCAGCTGAGGTGAGATTAATTTCAATGAAACTTTGTTTCACAACCCCTACATTCTCAATGCTTGTGAACGCAACTGACATAAGGTAATGGCCGACTTTGACTACACAGATATTCAATATCATGATAGCAATGTATTTCAATTATGTCAGAATAATTTCTTTTGACTATTGAAATAAATTGAAAATTGCTTTCGAAAGACACGAAAACAAATCAAGAAAAAACTTACCTGAAGCTCTGTCAAAGTACCTTAGTTGTATCTTGTGGATGAATGTTTGCTGATTTGAACTTGGCGCGTTAGAGGCTCAGGAATTTATAGCCCGCGTGACCTCATGTTTATTTCTTCTTTCTAAGCAATGAGAAAACTTCATTTTCGAGATTCTAATATCTGATTGGTCAATCCGTGAAGGGTTCTTTCCCTACCTCTTTAGGTTTCATTTGATAGCTATCAACAAGTTAAGGGAATTTTCCCTAAACAAACGGCTCAATATTTGCGTATTTTTGTTGCTATATACACATGATGTAGTATCCTCAGGTTGTTTCTTTGTCAAATTCCTTCGTCGCAGAAGATGGGACTTTTTCCTCGGAAATCGAAAGCGCTAGCTTAGCACATAGCTTTGAATAGTTTGTTTTCGAGTAAGATTTAAACTATGATATACAGTTTATGTTTCGTCCGCCTTTTTTAGCCGATTGAATTTTTTTTTGCGCTCTTTTGTTTCAATTCTCACGACCTCGTTACCAGAGCCACTCTTGAAATTACCACTCTGTTATTGCCACTACTACTGTAATTTATATCTCTGCTCCTAGATATGCTAATTTGAATTCATTATGATGAAGCATTTGATTTTTGCCGAAGGGCTGAACTCATACAGTTTGCCTCCACTGACTGGTTTCTGATTTCCGATCTTAATACATCAGTGGATAATATACCAAGGAGTGGGATCTGGAGCTGCTTGTGCAGTATTGTATATGGATTTCACATGAGTATATTTATATAAGATTAAATAAGATCAAGGTCATATAGGAGAAGTCGAATAAAGCTGATCGACATGGTTGCATTTTTATGTTGGGGCCAGTTGCGAATCGTCCCTCTTCCGCGGTGTAACCGCTAACAACTGTTCCATGTTTTTTGACAAAGAGTTACATCACTGAGAACTCGTGGATGCAGTGAGATCAACAAACGCTTGGGTTCGTCGATCGATAATCAGACCACCATTGCCAAAACATGACATAAAACTTCTGGCTGGCATGGAGAGAAATTGCCGAGGGAGTGAACTTCTCCCGCGAAACTCCTTCTGGAAACATTCTTCGTACAAGCAGTAAACAGTATTTATTAGCACTTCAACTTTCTTAATAACTCGTGACCCTCCTTAAGTTATATCTAGGAGGCAGTCGAGGTCCATAAACATGCCAAAGAAAAAAAGAACTTGTAGCTTGCTATACCTCGTTCCCGGGTTAGGAAAGCTAATAGAAAATCTTTTTACATGGCATAACAAACACTCTTTTCTTGCGAGACAGAGTGGGTAATCCCGGGCGAGCAGTACAACCCCATTCTGCCCTTTCGTGTAGCCAGCCCCCTAACTCTGTTGATATATAACTTTTTAAAACATTTTTGTGGGGCCAAGGGGAAATAAAACTTGTGTTGTAGTCAATCACTACACTTCTACAGGATTTTGTTTATTTTGCCAGCTCGCGCATATTGAAGTGGGTTACATGTAAGTTGTAGTGATAAGTGCAAAGCTGACGCACATTGAGGCACATTTGACTGAAAAGAACGCAAAGAAAATACAGTTTGACCGCACATGAGGTCTATCACCCGCACTGAGTGTTGACCAACGAACTGTAATGGATAAAATGAAAATTACCAGTTTATTAAATCTCAAGTCTAAGCTAACTCGTAATAACTACAGAAACGAAAAGCGCATAATGATGACAATGGCAGCGATTTTTCTTTTCTATAGCTGTGTCCACACTAGGCCAAAACATGATTAGTCTGATCACGAATGAAACATGTTTCGTTATGAAACGAACCAAAATTGGGTGTTTAATGAGGCCAAATGTCTAGTTGAAATATGGGCTGCTAAAGAAATACAACGGCAATTATCGGCGATGGGTAGAAAACAGAATGTTTGGGAGAACAATGCCGCGAAACTTAATGAAGCGTAAAACATTTATGCGAGCAACATGAAACAGCATAAATTATACAACCATGCAAGAAACGTGTTTGAAACCGACATCTGACGGATGTGAACAATGCAATAACAAACATGTTCAGGCGAAACATGGTTTACTGTAATCACGTTTCGGCTTTGAAGTGAACACAGCTTGTGACTCTTACTATTCTTCGGTTTATGACCAAGCTCAACCTCGTTCCCAGGGCCTAAGGTATTTCCCTTCTAAACGTGAACCTTTTATTCTTAACTACTTATTTCATTTTATTTAATAGTTTCGCCCGTCATCTCAATCAAATTACTGTTTTTACAAACACACCAACATCCAAATTTTGTCGCTTTTCGAGCCATCTACAAATATCGTCGGAGAATCAGTCAAAATCTGTTAACATCATTTTGATGCGTGCGACCTAAAACATCAATTTTATCACATACCAAGCAGACAAATTTGTCGAAAACTTGACAGGTGAACGTTAGGAAAAGAAATTAGAAACATCTTCGAGAGGAGAAAATGCTGGTTTATCATGGAATGTAACAGAATAATCAGCGATGCTTGCTGGGGTGGGGAAGGAGGAGGATGGTTGAAAATAAAATAGGACAGGAGCCCATAAACTAACAATTGTTTTAAGGAATGGTCAGACTTGTGCTAAAATCCAATGCATATGATCACTAATAACGAGCAAAGGTGGTGCGAAATTAAGGGCCTGTCTACAAGGAGAGAGGGTTACCCTAGCAAACGGGTTACCCCAGCAAGCGGGTTACCCTGGCTCTCACACATTTCCTCTTTCTTTCTTCGTCGTGTTTACAAGGCAGCCAGGATTACCCATGTAGGCGGGTTACCCTTTCTGCGTCTTAGGTTACCCTGGCAGGCGGGTTAACTTTTTCCCTTGTAAACAGGTAGGGTTAACCCGCCTATCCGGGTTAACTTTCTAATTGTTTCCAGACCCTTTGAGTGTAACCGCGCATTAAGTTGTCCCGGGTTGTAGGGTTACCATACCTGTGAAATTCTGCTTGTAAACCCGGGCTATCTTTTGCCCTCCAGCTAAGGTTAACCCGCTTGCTAGGATAACCTTCCCTCCTTGTAATCAGGCCCTAAACCTACTTGAAAAGTTTATGACATGATAGTTATTATATTTTTTGCATATTTAAACAAAGTAACACTATTTTGAGTTTGATCAATAGAGTAACCAACTTACAATAACTGTAAGTGGGTTACTCGTTAGCTAACAGTTTACTCATTGTAAACTTGTGCTCAGTCCCCCTCTTATTTTCGTCAACGGGCCGCTAGTTAGATATGTTTTCTTTGGTATCCCTGGTCTCCTCAGCGTTTATTGAGCACAGGACGGTATCCAATATTTCTGGCCAGGCATTGAATATATTCTGCTTTTTTTCTTTTCTGCCTTTCGTCTTTGACGTACTTGATCCTTAGTTGGAACTGTTTGTGCTGTTTAAACATGGCTGCCACTCGCTTGCTAATAGCCTGTGTCCTTTTCGTTTTGTGTTGTTGTAATGGTATCTTCAGGTGTTTTGATCTGCCCGCATAGTGAAGTGAAGTTCCCACTGAAGGAAAAATCCAGCAAGGGGCATAAATAACTTAATTATCATTGCTGAACACGCGGCCTTAACCTCAAGCACGTGATTATAACGAGATATTTTTTGTAAATAGGAATACTGAAAAATTGGTTTATACAGCTTCATGAGGGGTTTTAAGTTGGCTTATAAAGGAGAGTACTTATATCCGGGGGATTATAAGCGGTATATGAAAAACGTTTCGGAAAGAGTTCATGGAACCCAAGATGAAACAAACATCCAGCTCAGCTGTTACTGAAAGATATTTTATCTCCTTGGGAATAAGTGACACAAGGCATAAGTATAGAAGTCCTTGTATTGAGCTTCCTCACAATGGCAAATAGAAAACACAAATAAACTAAATAAAGCCCGTTGACGTTGGTCAAGTTTAAATCTTTTTAAGATATGCTCGATGTCGACTTTTACACTCGAAACAGTTTCTTCAATGGTATTTGACGAGAAAGCAACTGTAAAGAAACTGATTATCTGTTGTCACCTTCAGTAAGATTTCTGTTCACTTTGGCAATCAAGAAGGCAACCGAGAATCTGGTGTCTTGATGTCTAGAAAGAGAAAAAATACAGTTTTCATAGCCAAGTCGCTCACAAGCCACAGTCTTTTAAACTGAATTAATCATGTAGAAGACGCGCACTGACATGATCTCATTGATCATTCAGTTTAAGACGTAAGTTTTCTACTTTGCAAAAACTGATTACAACTGTGTCGAACTGTGAAAATATACTACCAAGAAGTTCAGCTGTTTTACTGACTTACTGTACGTGTCTGAGGTTGATCTACTTCCAAATTATTTCACTGCCAGAAGGTATCATAATTCACGGCCAGATTTATAGACTGTTCACGGTCTCTCTATTTACGCACGCCAAAGAAAAAGCGAGCGAAGCGATCGTGAAGCACGCGGGGGTGGTTGATCGGGTTTTCGAGCGACGCGAACAAGAAGAATCTTCCGTTTTGCGCGGCGTCCAGTTCTCTCGCGATTCTACCAGCGTGTTCAGCGATCGAATAAAAATACGAGAAAATAGAGGGTTGTGAACAGTCTACCAGATTTATTGCATGTCTGACTACAGGTACTGATACCTCGTGGCACGAGATTGCAGTTGTCGGCTTTGACAACTGCCAGACTATAATTTGGCTCTATCCGTAGAAATAAGATGTTCTACTTAAAATATACGAAGGGTTAACTCGAATCAAGAAACTTTAACTCACCTCTCTCAAAGCACAGTTTACTGATCTTGTGAATAGAAGTTTTCTCGCTGATTTGAATTTCGCGCCTCTTGCTCCAAACTCGTATAGACTACATGACGTCACGTCTATTTCAGTTTATACCGACTTTCTAACCAATAAGAAAATGTGACAACATCTGATTGGCCAATCAGCAACGGGATATTTCCCAACTCTAAAAGCTTTTATAAACAAAGTAAAGAGATTTTTCCCTCATAAACATCTTCATTTGTGTATTATTGTTAATGCAATTTCTGCAGGTTGTTTATGAAATTATTTTATCCCAAAGGATGGGACTTTTCCCTTCGAAACCGAAATTGCTGGCTAAGCACATACTTTCCCAATAACATCATTTTTCTAATATTAATTTTAGTACTTGAGATTGATCGTTTTAGAAAATACCGATGATGTTTTAGAAAATACAGAATGCCCTGTTCTCGCCTACTTTTCCAGGAAATGGTCACAGTGAGGGATTTCTTAGAAATGTTAATGTGTGCATATTGATTTCGTTCGCTGATTCGAACTCAGTATAAAGACCCAACTTAGTCATGCACAGTTTGTCTACACTGCTTCAATTTTGATTTCTGATTTACGTTAGCGAATATATCAACTACAGAGAGTTACTGTGTGGTAGTCTATTTGGACAGAGCTTGTTTTCTTTCCACACCGAAGTGGAAGAAATCTTTATCAGGATCAAGAGAGATCACATGGACGAGAAATAAATATGAGGTTAAATGATTACAATTTCTTTTTTCCTTTATTTAGGCGAGTAGTAGATTTTAGCCCTTCAACATTGATGAACGGTGAGTCCAAAAATGAATGTCTGTATAGTTTGGAAATGATTGAGCTATTGCACTAACAGGCTACCTAAATCAAGTTGTCGTTCAAAGTACAGTAAAAACCTAGAATTTTCGAGGTCAGGTTGAACAGGTTCTTATATTTTAGGGTAGTTTTTCACAATTCAGACTGATTAGGTTCTTATTAGGTCCCTATTCATTTTATAAGATATTTAGATTTTCAATCGTCTATATTGCACTGTAGCTTTACGGAAAACACATCTCTAGAGAAAACCCCAACAACTGTAAATCAAAGAAAACATATACGTATACACAATCAAAATTCAGAATTTAGACCATCAAAATTGAAGTGAAATTTTTTTATAAGAACCTAATTTTCTTTGCTAGGCTGAACAGGTTCTTATAGTTTTTAATTATTTAAATTCCAAATTTCAGCCTGCAGGTTCTCAAATCACCAGGTTCTTATATGCAGGTTTTTACTGTACACGCACTGTTTAATTATGACTAAATAGGGAGCAAACAAAATATGATTAACAAATGCACTTGTATATACTGTATCCACCGAGCGTTGTCTAACAACACTTACCGGAGCTGAATAAAGACAAGTCATCTGTAATGGACAAAAGTCACCCTTTTATTAAGTCTCAGATCACAGGCTTGTATTAAAAAACAATGAATAACTACAATTATTACTATCGGCGAGACTTAGTTACATTCGTTTCCATGTTTCTTTGTTATACTCTGGCCAATAACCGAGTTTTTCATGCATACATTTTAGGTATTCTCCTTCTACACATTTGCCACTTGTCTCTACTACTCATTTTATTCGTAAGTTTTGGCCAACATTCCTTAGACTAAACTGTTCTGCTACAAAACTTGTCAATCGTCAATGTTTGACTTTTATGCTGCTACAGCCGCCTACGTATGTCTTTGGAATGTTCCACGTAGATATATCGAACATCTACAGATCAATTGAAACCTATGGCATAAATTATGGCCTTCAGTGCGAGGTGCTTTATCAAAATTGTTTGTGTTTTCTTTTTTTTTTTTTTTTCCTTTTACATTTATATTTTTTAAATTTTTTTAATTGTTCAAAATTAAAATAAGAAAACAAAAAAAAAAAAAAAAAAA